>VAPK011092372.1_pt1 | contig 10867 bp, 6 predicted proteins | sample 3395031 | NCBI WGS metagenome assembly VAPK01 (sample SAMN08290443, study PRJNA428436) | hydrothermal vent metagenome | isolation source: Deep-sea hydrothermal vent chimney 1 | place: Pacific Ocean: Juan De Fuca Ridge
GAATGTGATATCAACTTGCCGTTGGCTCACTGCTTTAGATGTTAATTTAACCAGAAGGGATGAAAATTAAATTGAAAGGCTATGAATTTAGAATTGCTGGCCGGAGGGATAGGGGTGGGCGAAACATGACCATTTTGCTCACGCATACAGGCGATTTGTTGTTCACCTTTAGCCATGAGTTGTTCTTCATCGTTTTCGTTGATACAAATATAATCAAATAACATGGTGACTCGATTCTGACTGATGGCACCGGCTTGCATGCGAAGGATGATGGCATTAAAGGCATAAAGTTCGGAATAATATTCACAGGAAACCCGTGTCGTTATCAGTAACAGCCCATTTTTGAGATCGTCAATGATCTCTGATGCATTATCTTTTAAAAACAGTTCTCGGCAGCGGCCTTGCCAGCGTATATGATTGGCGTAATACACATTGCCGGTCAGGTTGGTTTCTTCAAAACCGATGATATGATGATATTCATAGCTTCTCATTATTTGCCCCTATCAATATTCCAATCATCATGGGTTGTGATCTATTTTTCAGTTTGGCTAGGTAGGTGGCCACCTTGTTTTCGCCCGCTGTAAATAATACCCAGTCGTCTTTGTGGCACTGGGATAAAACAATCGGTGTATCCAGTAATAATCCTGCTTTTTTCAAGCATTCTCTGACTACCCAGAGGCGTGTCGCGGATATCTCGATTGTTTCTTTCGCGCTTTTTGCAATGATTTTTGTCAGCATTTGCCAATCGTCTCCGACTACATCTTGTTGGCGTAATTTAGTGCCATCAATAACACATTCAATATCGCAACTTACGGTGTGTGCTGAGCTGGCTGCCAACGTTAATTCGGCGTGATGTGAGGCACTGACAAAACTCTGCTGACCGGTTAATTCTGGTTTACCATCAGGGCGTCGAATCACCGCCGTTTGTATTATGCCGGAAGCTTCGGAAATCGCCATCGAGCTGCGCTGTTGTCTTGGCATGTCTTGATCATCCCGCAAGGCTATTTGTATCTCAGCACCGGGAATAAGCTCTGAGCTTCGACGTTCTAAATAGGTGACAAGTAATGGTTCAACCCATTCGTCTACTTTAATGTTCGCGACTTTTCGTAACGCTAGACCTGTCCAACGTTCCAGTAAATAACCCTCGGCATTAAATAACGATAAATTGTAGCAAAATACATCTTTGTTTTGCCATTGTTGCTTAGCATGAACTTGCCACGGTCCCAGAGTATGTGTTGAAAAAAACTCGATATGATCGACACTGATGGGTAATAGGCGAACATGCGGAATGCAAGCCTGAATCGCATGGATGGCGGCATCCCTTGCACCGGGGTCAGCTAGTTGATGTGGCTGGGGTAAATAGTTTGAATACCAATGGGTAGTCTCGGCGACATCAATGCTTGCTTGGCAATGTAAGGTGTGTAAGTGCTGGTATCCATTGATGCGTTGAAATCTTCCTTGATGAAATAGTAAATTGTTGTAGATCTGATGTTCAATATTTAAAGAAATGCATGGAGAGTTAGAGAGTTGGGTTTTTTTTGCCATTGATTTTTTAGAAAAATGACATTTTCCTTTGAAATGATCCAGAGTAAATCCATTGCGTGAACTACGCAGGATAAGATCGACGTCTCCTTTGATATTAATCAGTGCGGCGATTCTCAACGTCATTGGCTCGTCAGCGGGAACAACAATTGGTCGCAGAAAATTAATGTCTGAAAATGAGGTAAGTTCCGCATTGTGGTGCCCTGCGGTGAATAAGGCGGTGGCCACTTGCGCCATGGCTTCCATGCCCATGACGGCGGGGAACAGATATTCACCATCGACTTGATGGTCTTGTAAATAGAGGTCAGAGGCCAACGATAATTCGACATCGATAATCAATTCAACCCCTGGATAAAAGACCCGCGTTTGTTCAAGAAAACGTTGGAAGGGTAAGTCTGGTTTTGTCATGGTCAATGTTTCGATTTCACCTAAACGTCCGGAAATCACTAACGAAGTTTTAGGTGGCTTTTGACTAATTAAATCGAGAAAAATATCGACTCCCTTGTCCGGTGAGATGGGGGAAATTCCCTGAGCAATCAAGGCATCGATTCTGCCCAATCGTTCACCCATGCCAACCCCAGACCAGACTGACCATTCCAGTGATAAGCATCGACAGGCGGGATAATCCTGTTGCAATTTTTCAGTCAATAAACTGAGTTGTTGATTAGCCACGGCATAATCTGCTTCACCGCGCATACCAGTTCTGGCAATAATAGAGCTGAATGCCACAAACAACCGTAATTGTGAAGCATCAATGGCTGCCAGTAGGTTTTCAGCTCCCTGAAGTTTTGTTGCCAGTGTCTGGTGAAACATGGCTTGACTAAGGTGATTGATCAGACAAGGGTGATTCACGCCAGCGCCATGGATAATTGCACTAATAGGACCCAATTTCTGCTGTGCTTGTTGCACGATCTTTGCGACTTTCTGCTGATCGGTGACATCGACTGAAAAATAAAGAAATTGACAACCTTGTTTGGTGAAGCGGATTAGGTTGTTGCTGAGCTCTTTATCATCATCGGCTTTAGCTCGACCGAGTAGTACCAGTGAAGAACCGGTTTTTTTTGCAAGTTGCAAGGCGCATTCTGCGGCGATGCCTTTGCCACCACCACTGACCAATACGACATCGGTATTCCCTAAAGGTAGCGATTTTTTTGCCGTATTTTTTTTCACTAACATCAATGCGGGAATCTGCCGAATATCTATCTGATCATAGCGGGCTTCTACGAAGCTAGCATTTGATCGAATTTCATTGACGATGCGAGGGATCGCATCGTTAACCAACGGTAGCGCAATGATAGTGGTTTTAATGTCGGGCTGTTCCTGGAAAAAAGTCCGGGCAAAGGAGGCCATACTATGGGTGCTATTATTTGACTGCACTAAAACAAAATGCCCGAGTGTGGTTGGGTTTGATATTATTACTTTCGCTGCTTTTAGCAATAAAACGATATTGCGATCTAAGTCATCAGATAGTACCAGTAAAACACCATTGACAGATACTGAATGTTGCAGGGCAATGATCAGTTTGTTGTTAAATTTTTTTTCGACATTGGCATGCAATTGCCAGTGAGATTCACTCTTTTGTTCTTTATCCGGTTTGTCCGGCAGCGGTTTATTTTGATAAGTTATTTGAAAAGTCCGAACCCAGGCGTCGACACCCGGTGGGTTTTTTTCTACTGTCTTTGTTTTGGCACTAACCCCGCTTGATTTTAAATCTTCCAGTGCTTGGGAAACCTGCCGAAGGGTGGCATTGGCATAATCGGTGGTGGCGGCAGGCGCGGGTAAATTTAGTTGTCGGCTAAGATCAGTGACTAATTGTCCGACAGCAATGGAATTCAGGTGAAGGTCGACCAGCAAGCGGTTATCCAGGGAAATAGCCTCGATTGGCAATTCCAATCGATTGGCTACTTGATTGATTAACAAGTCCGTAATGTTGTCTTTATGATTGATTTTTTCTGGGTTTGTTAGTTCGGTATGTGGTGTTTTTGAATTTTCCGGTACTTGAAGTTTTGTTTTAGGTTGGCTGACTGGTCGGTTGGATAATGGCGGCGCTTTTTCGCAAGGGTTGGTTAAAAAGGTTGGCGAATTTTGTAAATCAATGGGTCTTGAAAATCGATTATAAAATAATAGCTCCTGATTCAATTTGATACCTAAGACATGGCAAGCAGCCATCGCCGAAAGCAGACCAAAGAGGGAATCACTACCAATGTCGAGTGAAATACAAGGCGTTTTGCTTTGTTGTTTTGCCAAACCCGCTAATATTTTTCCTGGTCCCACTTCAAGCAAACAATCAATTTGATTGTCCAGTTGCTTAAATGCATCAATAAAGTGTACCGGTTGAGTTAATTGACGAATCAGTAGCGTTTTTAAATTTTGTTGCTTGTCGATGGTTTTACCTGTGACTGATGAAACAAACGATTGGGATAGGTTGGAAAATGTCTGTGATTCTAAGTGAGTGGCAAAAAGATTGGCGGCTTCTCTCATATAAGGTGAATGAAAAGATTGGCTGACGGGTAATCTGGTTGCTTGAAGAGAACGTGCCTGGGCTCTGCGTAAAATGGCTTCTATCGACGACTGACTGCCTGTCACAATGGTTTGCAATGGTGAGTTAAAACAAGCGATGGTGATATGACTCAGTCCGACTAGCAGCTTATTCACCACTGGCTTGTCCGCCGAAATACTTGCCATGGCGCCTTGTTGCGAAGCCGCCTGTGCCATCACTTTACCGCGTTGTGTGGAAATTTTCATCGCTTCCTCAGCGCTATATGCACCTGCCCAATGCAAGGCGGTCAATTCTCCCAGACTATGTCCCAGCACCGCTGTCGCATGAATACTGAGTTTTTCCATCAGTAACAATCCCGAAAGTTCTGCGGCAACAATGGCGGGCTGAACCAGGGCGGTAGACTGTGGATCTTCTATCGAGGGCAAAGACAGCGAGGCATAAAAATCCCGGATGAATTTGAAACGATTTGCTAGCGCACCGCCATTTTTTCTAATTGGCGCCGCTTGGCCGGGAAACAAAAAAGCAATGGTTCCCGGTTTTGCAGATGGCCATAAAAATACACCATGATTTTCATCAATCAAGTGGGTGTTGTTGTTATTGATTCTGCCAATCAGCCATGTAATACGCTGGCTCAATTGCTTGGGTGAATTTGCAACAATTGCCGCTTTCACCGTGGCTGATGATTGAATATTTTTTGCGAGTTGAATGGCACAATCACTGATTTCACTATGCGACAGTTTAATCGCTCGCTGTTCTAATGATTGCAGTTGTTCGAGTAATTGCTGGTAAGTTAACGCAGACCAGATAAATAATTCAGCATCCTGTTCACTATTGATTAAACGTTCATCATTGACGGTGAGCTGAGTGCGTCTTTCGACGCTATGGTTTTCCAATGCGATGTGTACATTAATGCCGCCAAAACCAAAAGAACTCACACCGGCGCGCAGGGGTTTTTCTTGGGGCCAGATTTTACCCTTGCTTAAGGTCGTTAGTTTAGCGTCAGATTTGCTCAATTCCGGATGTAAATGTTTTATGTTGGTCGCGGGCGGTAATACCTGAGTGTGTAATGCCATGGTGGCTTTGATGAGTCCTGCGATACCGGCGGCGGCTTTGGTATGACCGATATTGGCTTTAACGGAACTGATAATGGCTTGATTCTTGGCACCTGCTAGGGTCCTTTCGTCATTAAGGCTAGTCAATTCTACAGTATCACCCACGGCAGTTCCGGTGCCGTGACCTTCAAACAGAGGCACGCTGACCATATCGTAGCCAGCCCGTTGATAAGCCCGTTGAATCGCGAGTCGTTGTCCATGACTTTCAGGTCGGGTGATGCCACCGCCACCGTCAGAAGAGATACCCCAGCCACGGATTAAGGCGTAATAGCGTAGCCCTTGGGCAAGTGCGTCTTCATGGCGCATCAAGACCATAAAGCCACAGCCTTCACCGGGTAAGAAACCCGTGCCCTGTTCGTCGTAAACGCGCATTTCATTATGTGCGAATGCACCGGTGCGGGAAAATCCTACTAGCTCAAATGGATCGAGGCTAAGATCGACGCCACCAATAATTGCCGTATCGAGATCGCCGGCGCGAAGATTTGAACAGGCATTGGCGACAGCAAGCAATGATGAACTGCAGGCACCATCAAGGCAATAACCACCACCACCCAGATTAAAATAATTGCAAATTCGACCGGCAATGGTATTGGACAAGGCACCCGCGAGGGTTTCTTCATTAGGCGTCGTGAAAGGGGATTTGAACATTTGTTCTAATTGATTTAGCCAGGTGACTCGCTCGGCTTCCGTCAAGTCTTTTTCCAGCAATTGTGTATTCAGTTGTCTTTGTACATAAGGCCATCGTAGGCGTAAGCTGTTGGCTCGGGAAAACTCACCGTTCAGGGTATTGCCGACTAGAACCCCGGTACTTTCCTTCATTAAGCCTGCTGCATCGGGAAACCCGGCATCAGCCAATGCTCTGTTCGCTACATCCAGCGCCAGCCAATGGACCAGATCGACTGAGCGATAGGTGGTGCCGGAAATACGAAACTTGACTCGGTCAAATGTATAGTCAGTTAACAAGGCTGCCTGTTCTAGGTAGATACTATCTGGGCCTTCATCCTGTGTATAGTCTGCCAAATTTAAACGATCAGCGGGAATTTGGCGAAATGCGATACGCTTGCTCAAAATATTTTGCCAGAGCGCTAGTGGTGATGAAGCCTCGGGATATTCACATGCCATCCCCACAATGGCAATAGCATCGGTCACGATAAAGCCCCTTTATGAATCATCTGGAGTTTTTCATGGGCGGTATTTTTTTGTTGAGCGGCAGACCAATACATCATCATGCCCCGAATACTGCAGACGATAATAAGGGCAAAAAACAACCCGAAAACCACATGAAAGCTTACCAGTAAATGATAAACAGCTGCGACACTGATGCCGAATAGAATTTGTCTGGCGACGGGAAAGGGTGTGGTGCCAGGGTCAGAAATCATATAAAAGGTAAATAATAAAAATGCCATTCCGGTCATGGGAATGAGAGGGGCTAATAAGGGTGTGCCAAAGAAAAGACTGCGCAATAATCCAAAGGCGGCGAACGCCAGTAACCAGGCCATGATCAACGGCATACGTTGAGTAAAACGAATATTTAAGAAAGTACCGGAAATAATAATCAACAGAGGTAAAAACCAGTCGCCAAAACCATATAAGTTTTCGGTAAATTGATAAGGCGGTGCAATACCAACCCAAGGAAATAACACGAGAGTTGTGGCAATGCCAGTATTGGAGGGGTTGAAAAAGTGGCGACTGCTTTTTGCAAATTGCACACGAAATAGATACTTAGAGCCGACTAATACGGCAATCGCAAAACTGATGGGGAATAATTGTTCATTGGGATAGATCAACATGGCAACGGCTAGTGAACCAATGTGTACGGGTAATAAAAAATCCACCAGCGGTTTGATGCCACCGGAAAATCGAGTTATTCTGCCATGTGTGCGGGCATCAATCCATTCCAGCAGCAGTTCTAATGTGTATCCGGTGAATAAGGCGATAAAAACATGTGCGATAGATTGTTCAAATCCTAAGAAGCCGTGACCCAGTACAGTGAGCGCAGAGATGGCAATGGCAAATCGGCGTAAGGCGGGTAGTCTCAAGTCAATTTTAGATTTCATGATTTAGCATCTTTATTAGGCCAGGCGAGTTGTATTGTATGCCAGCCAGGTTGAAGTGAAAAATTTTGCTGATGTGTCTGGCCTGATGGATCACGCCAGCTAATATCGACCTTTAACTGACTTTGTGCGGGAAACTTTCCGAGTCCGAAATGTAAATCAGGGCTGCGTTTTCCAGAGTGACCATTACCGCCATCGACCTGAGCGATGAGTATTTTTTTATTGGGTAAATGGACAATCGCCTGGGCACCGATGGCTGGACGGCTATTTTTTACTATTACTGGGCGACCTTTGTGAATGTCAGTTTTGGCGGGTGAGTTAGGCAGTAACAAATTCAAACCAAGAAAGGCGGCACAATTAGGGCAGTTATTTTGATAAAAATTAGATCGCTCCCATTGGTTGGCGACGGCAAAATCGATATCGCCATCGCCATCGGCATCTACATCGGCGACGGCAATCCCTCGGGTGACTTGTGGTAAATCCAGCCCTAATTCTTTGGCGATATCGATAAAACGTCCATCGTTGTTTTTCACATAAAAAGGATTGTGCTCATGGCCACTGATATCATCTCCTAATTTAGTGGACATCCAACTGGCTGGGTATTTGAGTAATTCATCATTGCCCATGGCTAGTTCATGCAGTTCCGGCCAGCGGTCTATCTGACCTTTAAGAAACCCAGTGGCTTGTACCGCTTCGTGAACGCCATCATTATTAAAGTCTGCCATTCGCACATCCCATGACCAGTCACTGCGTGACAGTCCCAGCGCTTCACTTTGGTCGATAAATGGTGCATAGCCTTCTGGCAGTCGATCCAGTTCACCGGTATTAATAAAGGCAAAATGACTTTCTTCCAAGGAAAATTCACCGGCAATATTGCCGACATAAATATCAAGCAAACCATCATTATTAATGTCGGCAAACTCAACCCCCATACCTTTAAACGAATCTTTACCCAAGACTTTAGATGACGGTGTCGTGAAGTATTTCTCACCTTCCAGGAGTGTAAATGATAATTGACCGGGTGTGGATTGATTATAGAGAAAACGATCGGGACCAAAATCGTTGGCGAAATAAATTTCCGGCAACAGATCATTGTTGATATCGGCCGCCGCGATAGCCAGTGTCCAGCCACGATTAACATCTTCATCAAGACCATGTTTAGCTAAGGTAAAATTGACGGGTTGTGATCCTTGGCTCCACAACAGAAAACGCGTGCTGCCGCCATTGTATGCACGCGACATGGAATCTTGCATTTGTTCTTTGTTGGTTGCATTAGCATCAATAATACGCGCCCCATCAGGAAAATAATTACCCAGAATAATATCGATATGACCATCACCATCCACATCGGCTAGCGTGGCCGCATTGGTGAACCAGCGTTCTTGGTTGTTGACGATTTCAACCGCATTGAAGTGTTGTTGGTTACGCAAAAAAACTAGTGGCGTTCGCCCCCAGTAATACACCAGTGCATCGGTACGACCATCTTCATTAAAATCCCCTGGCAAACAACCCATGGGCGCAATAGTGGGGTGATTCGTTCGGCGTGATTTATCTTGCAACAAAATGGGTGAATAACGGAGTCCAGTGCCAGGTATCGGTGCCACGATCACTTGATTATTACGTGGGTCGACTAAACAATAATCGTTAGCTAATCCATCGCCATCGAAGTCATTGATGGCGATACCTGCACCGACTGTTGAGATCCAAGCTGAAACTCTTTCCAAACTCGGATTAACGTTGCGAATTTTTCGCATGGATAAACCTTCGAGAGCCGATAGGTTATATTGGGTAAACGAAAAGCTTGCTGCTAGCTTTATTCGCTCATCCGTATCGGGTTCAGGTAATTTCGCTAAACCGTATAAACTGAAAATGGCTAACAGAGAAAACAGGCGTGTCGCATTTTTTTTAAATCGATCTTTATGCAATAACAATAAGTATTTCATTAAGCCGCCATCTCTTCGATAAGACAATGCTGGATGCGTTGTCGCCAGATTTCATAAACAGGAATCTCTGCACTAATTGGTAAATTAATCAAGGACTGGTCGCAAATTTTGGCGGCAATATCCGTCGAAGTGAAACAAAATATTTTACAAGCTAGGGCAGTATCACTTGTCGGGTTACCCGCTCTTTGTCGAGCTTTGGCGGCAAATGCAGCCCCTTGTGCTAGCGTCATATCATGGTGGCCTGATAATTTTTTTAATGCGATTAATTCGGCTTCACTGCTCCCCCCGGCATAACTGCTTGCCAAACCAATTCCAGCCCATAAATCGGTTTGACGTGGTGCTGGAAATTGCTGAATGCAAGTCGCAATTTTTTCAATATCCGCGCCAAAGACAAACCAGAGGCTACGCCCTAAACCCTGATCGAATGCTCGCCGTGCATAACCCGATAAATTTTTCTGTGATTGCTGCTCATCTACAAATTGTCGAGCATGGAAATAACCTTGATGAAAACCGAATCCATCCAACGCCAACCATCGACATAAGTCATCTAAGACATCCACACGTTGCTGAATACGCCAAGGTAACCTCGCCATGGCCCATCCGGCGCCAACATGTAACATATAAAAATGATGATTTCCGGTGGTATTAATAAATTTCTGAAATCGACGTGGGCCTTGCATGCTAAGAATATCCAGTAACATTAATCCCATCGCTGCGCCTTCAAAGGCAAAACCCTGAAGTTCTTTATCAATTTGTTGATTCAATTCCTCGGAAATTCTTTCTGTATCGTTATGATGTAATGCACTGTGGTAACCAAAGACAAAAGTCTGCCCAATGGTTTCCAGTCGTTGCTTGATAACTGGATTGGATATGCTGAACCCTCGTTTTTCGCAGGACGTTTCATCCAACTCAATCCCAAACAAACGTTTTCTGATATGTCCTAACGTTGCCATCTTTTACTCCCATAAAACTTTAACCAAGAAGCACGGGCTCGGTTAGATATGATATATCCGAACCCGTTTTAATGAATGTTAGTTTGTAGTAATATCAGGATTTTTTTTACGGCGATAGGCTAAAGGTAATAAGCCTAAGCTGAGGAGTAATAAGCTTGAGGGTTCTGGTACCTGATTTACAGTATGTATTCCACCAGTGGGAGCGATATGCACTATTTCGCCTGTTGCTAATAATAACCGGCCAAGCGAAATCCATTGTGTTCCATTCGACTCGTAATTCCCCAAATCGACTCTGCTCGCAAGGACAGCTCCATTTGCTATGCTATCTCCAATAATGATGTCAACAAATACATTAAATATAGAGTCATATGTTCCACTTGTACTATTGCCAGTTATCGTCATAGTGCCCTTGTTTTTAGAGATATCGGATGTGTTTAGTTCAATGAGGATATTGCCTGTATTACCTCCTATAGTGAATGTATCGATACTTTTTAGTGATAACTGAACAATTTCTATATCAATGGTATCTTCGCCAGGCGTTGAATCTGCAAAAGTTAAATCTGCATCTTGCAATCTATTCACTTGTGTATCCGAACCTCCTGGTCCATTTGGGACACCTACAAATTCTACGATCCCTAGGCTAAGACTTGGGTCAAGCATATCAGCCCTTTAAAGGTGATAAATTTTGTCTTTTTAACCAGCTTCGAGTAACCTCGCGGTTGAAACATGTGGATGCTTTGGATCCCATTGACGTTTGACCTTA
>VAPK010305871.1_pt1 | contig 10866 bp, 8 predicted proteins | sample 3395031 | NCBI WGS metagenome assembly VAPK01 (sample SAMN08290443, study PRJNA428436) | hydrothermal vent metagenome | isolation source: Deep-sea hydrothermal vent chimney 1 | place: Pacific Ocean: Juan De Fuca Ridge
AATGGTCTATTCCAGCGCCAGATGGTGCCATTATGTAGTCGAAGATGATTAAATTGTTCAGGGTTGCTCTCAAAATGCTCGGGTAAGAGCACCGGAAAGTGTTCCAGGTTTTCATTGAAGCATTCGAAGATGGATTGTCTGGCATAATCAGAGCCAAAGCTGACCCGTTTTAACGGACCGTGGGCGGCGCCATCATAGCCGCCCGTTTCGATAGCTTGTTCAAACAAGGGGATTCTTGATTCTTGCCAGAGATTTTTGCCAAATAAATAGGGTGAATTTGCACAGACAGCGACGATTGCTGCGGAGGCGATAATTGAAGCATTATAGTAGTGATGGGCAATTGATAGTGGAACTTGTGTGTGGATTTGCAGTGATGTCGTTGCTGATTCGAGCATGACATCATGATGGTCAAATTTTAAATGCTCATTTCCGGTTATTTCCAGATGAATAGGCTGTCCTCTGGAAAGGAGAATTTGTTCATTGAGTGCGTGGTAGCGATTCATGTCTGACATGTTGCTAAGACACAGGTCTGATTGTTTTAGTGTCGGCAATGTACCAATCATAATTAAGTGAGACTGCATGTCTTCCGCATGTTGGGAGGCATGATTCCAGGTGTGATTCAAGCTTTTCAGTAAGTGACTAAAGACATTTCCCGCTAGGGGTAGTGCTGGGCTGTTTAATTCAATATTAAATTTGGCCAGCTCAGCGCAAGCTAAAGGTTCATTGAGTGAGCTAAGATATTGATTGTTTATAGGGGTGGCCTGCATTTCTTGGTTAACTAACCAGGCCTCAATTTCAAATCCTGCAGTGGGTGGGGCGGTTGAGCAGGCGTTATTTTCAATGAGTTGTTTAAGGCATGAGGTTTCCTGCTGTAAGCGTTGGTAAAAGCGCTTAAAATCGCAGTGGTCATATTTAATGCGGTTAATTTCCTGGCCCATAATAAAATTTAACGCGGTTGTAGTGCTGCAAATACAGCAGTATTTATGATGCTTGGGGCGGTGCAAAATATATCAACAGCCGCATGAAGGGAAAAGCTAGAATTAACGTTATTTTTGACTTATGTCATTTTGGAAGAGAATGAAAATTGACATTTACACACGTTCTGTTTTAAAGTGCCCTGTTCTCATTATTGTTTAAATAACAGATAAATACAACAACTAAATTGGAGTAATTAACATGGCAAAACCATTGATACAATTAGCAATTGACTCATTAGATTTCGATCAATCAGTAGCATTGGCAGAAGAAGCCGGTCCTTACGTGGATATTTTGGAAATCGGCACTCCTTGCGTTAAAGCAAATGGACTTAAGTTATTGAAGGAATTAAAAAAACGTTTTCCCGACAAAATGATTTTAGCAGATCTCAAAACTATGGATGCTGGCGAATACGAAGCCACTCCATTCTATGAGGCGGGTGCGGATATTTGTACGGTTCTGGGGGTTTCAGGTTCTGCGACTATTGAAGGTGTCGTAAAAGCAGCGAAAGCGAATAATGCCGAAGCTCAGGTTGATCTAATCAATGTTCCTGATAAAGCGGCGTGTGCAAAAGATTCTGCTGGTGTAGGTGCACAAATTATTGGAATTCACACTGGTCTTGATGCGCAAGCTGCTGGACAAACACCGTTTGGCGATTTGTCGGATATTGCTGGTTTGGGTTTGGATGTTAAGATTTCAGTAGCGGGAGGCATTAAACCAGAGACTATTCAACAAGTTGTGGATTCTGGTGCCAATATTATTGTTGTCGGTGCGGCAATCTATGGCGCATCTTCACCTGCAGCTGCCGCTGGTGAAATTCGTCGATTAGTAGACGCGGCATAAAAAGCGACTCATTAAGTTCTTCGTAGACATGGGTCGAGTATTCTGGAAGTGCTACATTAAAAGTTAAGTGTAGGCTTTCAGAATATCCGGACTATCTAAAGCAGAAAATTTACAAAGATTATTTAGGCCGGAGCTTGCGCAGAGTCAGTTGGTGTTGATGACTAGAGAAGGTGAAAGCATCGTTACTTTGCGGTAGTTCAGGTATTCCATATAGAGCAATTCGATGTTCAGTTCTGATGCATTGAAAATGTCTGGCATTGACAGCGGCTTTTTTCTGTTTTAAAGTGAACAGTCCGCATTATTATAATTTATAAACATTTATTTAAAACTGGAGCACAACAAAGATGGCAAAACCATTAATTCAATTGGCAATTGACTCATTAGATTTCGATCAATCAGTAGGCTTGGCAGAGCAAGCGGGTCCTTACGTAGATATTCTGGAAGTAGGTACACCTTGCGTTAAAGCAAACGGTCTTGCTTTGGTAGAGGAATTAAAATCACGTTTCCCAGATAAATTGATACTGGCAGACCTTAAAACTATGGATGCTGGCGAATACGAAGCCACACCATTTTACGCAGCAGGTGCTGATATTTGTACGGTTCTGGGTGTATCAGGTCTTGCAACTATTGAAGGCGTTGTGAACGCAGCAAAAGCACATAATGCAGAAGCACAAGTTGATTTAATCAATGTTCCTGATAAAGCGCAGTGTGCTAAAGACTCGGTTGGTGTAGGTGCACAAATTGTCGGAATTCATACCGGACTTGATGCGCAAGCAGCAGGACAAACTCCATTTGGCGATTTGTCTGATATTGCCGGTTTGGGTTTGGATGTTAGAATCTCAGTTGCCGGTGGTATTAAACCAGCAACTATTAAACAAGTAGTAGATGCTGGCGCTGCCATCATCGTTGTAGGTGCAGCTATCTATGGTGCGCCATCTCCGGCAGAGGCTGCACGTGAAATTCGTGAGCTAGTAGATGCTGCTGCAGGGGCGTAAAGATGTCTCAGGAACAAAATCATCAGCGTCTGGTAGTCGATAAGATTTCAGAAATACTTGATGCCACTGATCAACAGCATACTGAGAAACTGACAGCAATGCTTGATGGTGCAAAGAGAATTTTTATTTCAGGTGCCGGTCGTTCTAAGCTTGTTGGTAACTTTTTTGCTATGCGTTTGATGCATGGTGGATACGATGTCAGTGTGGTAGGTGAAATCGTTACGCCTAGTGTCAAGGCTGGTGATTTACTGATTATTATCTCTGGTTCAGGAGAAACCCAGCAGTTGATTGCTTTTACTAAAAAGGCGAAGGATATCGGTGCACAAATTATGCTGATATCCGCTAAAAGTGATTCTACGATTGGTGATCTGGCTGATGGTGTGTTTCAAATCGGACAGACTGAACTTTACTCAAAAGTGAAAGGTATGCCGATGGGGACAGTATTTGAGCTGTCTACCCTATGCTTTTTGGAAGCCTTAATTGCTCATGTTATATGGGATAAAGGCATCCCCGAAGAAGAAATGCAATCCCGTCACGCTAATTTAGAGTGATGATTGAAGAATGAGTGGTCGCGAGATCACTCATTCTTTTCTTGTAAATCAAGTCACAGATACAATCATTGGCTGTCAAGCCTAGCCTGATTAAACCTAATAAAAATACCGAATGAGGAGAAGAATATGCCTTCGCGTCGAGAGTTAGCAAATGCTATACGCGCTTTAAGTATGGACGCTGTCCAGAAAGCCAATTCAGGACACCCTGGAGCCCCCATGGGCATGGCTGATATTGCTGAAGTACTATGGAACGACTACTTACGTCACAATCCCACCAATCCAAAATGGCCAAATAGAGACCGCTTTATATTATCGAATGGTCATGGCTCAATGCTCTTATATTCCCTGTTGCACCTGACGGGATATGAATTGCCAATGGAAGAATTAAAAAACTTCCGTCAGCTGCATTCCAAAACCCCAGGGCATCCTGAATACGGTTATGCGCCTGGTATCGAAACAACGACAGGCCCGTTAGGTCAGGGGATCGCTAACGCTGTTGGTATGGCATTGGCAGAACGCACCCTGGCTGGACAATTTAATCGGCCTGGACATGACATCGTCGATAACAACACCTACGTATTCTTGGGTGATGGCTGTTTGATGGAAGGAATTTCTCATGAAGTATGCTCTCTAGCAGGTTCCATGGGTCTTGGTAAATTAATTGCTTTCTATGATGATAACAATATCTCCATTGATGGTGAAGTGCGTGGCGAAGGTGATTCTACAGGCTGGTTCCTGGATAACACTCCAAAACGCTTCGAAGCTTATGGCTGGCATGTTATCCCTGTTGTTGATGGGCATGATGCCGATGCAATAAAAAAAGCTATTGATGAGGCTCGTGCTGTTACTGACAAACCCTCTATTATTTGTTGCCAAACAATTATCGGATGGGGTTCTCCTAACAAGCAGGGCAAAGAAGATTGTCATGGTGCCGCATTAGGTGATGACGAAATTGCACTGGTACGTGAAACTATAGGTTGGCCTCATGCTCCTTTTGAAATACCTCAAGATGTTTATTCAGGTTGGGATGCTAAAGGTAAAGGTTCAACTGGCGAGTCATCCTGGAATGACAAATTTGCAGCTTATAGCAGTGCCCATCCAGAGCTAGCAGCTGAATTTGAGCGTCGCATGGCCGGTGATTTGCCTGGTAACTGGCAAGAACAGGCCGGTGCTTATATTAGCAGCGTGAACAAGAAAGAGGAAGGTATTGCAAGTCGTAAGGCTTCACAAAATACGCTTAACGGATTTGGTCCTTTATTACCAGAGTTATTGGGTGGCTCAGCAGATTTAGCGGGTTCCAATTTAACCTTATGGTCTGGATGTAAAGATGTTAATGCACCAGGGCATGATGGTAACTATGTGTACTATGGTGTACGTGAGTTTGGTATGTCAGCCATGATGAATGGCGCTGTTCTATATGGTGGATTTAAACCGTATGGCGCAACCTTCGAAATGTTCTCTGAATATGCGAGAAATGCCCTGCGTATGGCGGCATTAATGCAGATTCCTACCATATTTGTCTACACGCATGATTCAATAGGTTTGGGGGAAGACGGTCCTACGCATCAACCGGTGGAGCAGACTGCAACATTACGGATGATACCTAATATGCAGGTATGGCGTCCTTGTGATGCGGTAGAATCAGCGGTATGTTGGAAGTCAGCGATTGAACGTACAGATGGCCCTTCAACCTTGATTTTTTCACGTCAAGGTTTACCGCATAATTCACGAACATCAGCTCAGATTGAGGCTATTGCTCGTGGTGGTTATGTATTGAGCGACAGTGATGGTCAACCAGAAGTAATCATTATCGCAACTGGTTCAGAAGTTGGTCTGGCAATCAAAGCAGCGGAAGAACTTAAAGGTAAGAAAGTTCGTGTAGTATCAATGCCGTCAACTAATGTTTTTGATGTCCAAGATGAAGCTTATCGTGAAAGCGTATTGCCTGCAGCGGTTACAAAACGATTGGTTGTCGAAGCAGGTGTTACTGATGCCTGGTGGAAATACGCAGGTAGCAACGGCAATGTATTAGGATTAGATCGCTTTGGTGAGTCGGCTCCAGCGGGAGCGCTCTTTAAAGAATTTGGCTTTACTGTGGAAAATGTCGTTAAACAAGTTGAAGCTTTGCTTTAATCCAAGTTTAATAAGCATTGTTACTCGCTAATATATTTCGCACCGCTATATTAATTATAGTTTAGCGGTGTGAAGTATAGGCAAGCAAGCAATAAGGCTCTTTGAAATAAAGAATTCTATTAATAGAAGGAGAAAAATTAAAATGAAAGTAATATTGAATGTTTTTCTTATGGGGCTTGTGCTTACGAGTTTCATGGCTAAAGCAGAAGATTATCCGGCGGCAAATTTTCAGCCAAAAGTACTATACAGTGATACTGATTACAAGCCACCCGCATCTGCTGCACCGAGTAGCAGTACAGCTGCTGAATCATCAGTATCAGTCGATGATTCAAAATATCCAGCGACAAATTTTCAGCCAAAAGTACTTTTTTCTGATGAATCAGTTGCAAGTTCATCAAAACCTAAGGTAAAAAAGATAGTTAAAAAATCTGTGCCTGCTAAAAAAAGTACTTCCAATAGTAAAATAACTCCAAGCGCTAGCATTAAACCTCAAAATAAGGAAGAAGACTCGTCCATGACTATTTTGCTTGGTTTGGTTGTTTTGGGAGTGGCGGGGTACTTGTATACTCAGAAAACAAAAAAACCAGCTAAAGTCGCTAGGCGTAGAGCAACTTTTAAACGTGTGGTTGTTGCTAGTTCTCGTGCCGGTGCATCTGGGGTAACGAAATATTTAAAGGCTAGAGATAAGCCCGTTCGTGCGGCGAAGAAAAAAGTAACGCGGCGCAAACGTAGTCCAGCTAAAAAATAAGCCTCTGGCTGAATAACTAAAGTTTAGAAATATCTGCATAATTTATGACAATTAAATTGCAGATTATAGAAGTTGAGTAAAGCCGCTAAGTCGTTGATTTTTGCTTCTTTAAACTCAAAAAACAAATTTAAAATACATTTAGAAGGTACCTGATTATGGCAAAAAATTTATTAGAACAACTTAAGGAAATGACTGTGGTTGTTGCCGACACTGGAGATCTGGAGGCAATAGGAGCATATACTCCCCGCGATGCGACAACAAACCCGTCATTGATTACAGCGGCTGCTCAAATGCCAAAATATCAAGGCATTGTTGATGATACATTAAAAGCAGCAAGAGAAAATTTGGGTGATAGCGCTTCTGCGGGTGAAGTTGTTACCCTAGCGTTTGATCGTCTTGCAGTGTCATTTGGCTTGAAAATTTTAGAAATTATTCCTGGACGTGTTTCAACAGAAGTTGATGCCCGTCTTTCATACGATATGGAAGGATCTATTGCTAAAGGCCGTGAAATTATAGAGCAATACGAATCTCAAGGAATTTCAAAAGAGAGAATACTCATTAAGCTTGCTTCAACCTGGGAAGGTATTAAAGCGGCAGAAGTATTGGAGAAAGAAGGTATACACTGTAACTTGACTTTGTTGTTCGGTTTGCACCAGGCCATAGCTTGTGCTGAAGCAGATATTACCCTGATATCACCTTTTGTGGGTCGTATTCTTGATTGGTACAAAAAAGATTCCGGCAGAGATTCATATCCTGCAAACGAAGATCCAGGCGTGTTGTCAGTAACCAGTGTTTACAATTATTACAAGAAATTTGGTTACAAAACCGAAGTGATGGGCGCGAGTTTCCGTAATTTAGGCGAGATCACAGAGCTAGCTGGTGTTGATTTATTAACAATTTCACCGGGATTGTTGGGTGAGTTGCAATCAACTGAAGGCGATTTACCACGTAAATTAGACCCTAAAACGGCGGCTGGCGAACAAATCGAAAAAATTAGTATCGATAAAGATACCTTTGATAAGATGCATGCCGAAAACCAAATGGCAACAGATAAATTGTCTGAAGGAATTGACGGGTTTACTAAAGCATTAGTATTGCTGGAAGAATTACTAGCTGATCGTTTGGCCGGTCTGGAAGGGTAATTCCTCAATTCACAAGGAGAGGCCCCCCTTCTCGCGCAAGGAAGTCGTAAAATACAAAGTGTAGGTTATTTACTAAAGAATCCCCAGCAAAAATTGCATACTGTTTTTTTGCTGGGGTTCGTCAGCTTACCCCAGCCTGCAAAGAGACTTTCACAACACCCTCAAAATAAAGGGTGAACAATCAACTTAGGATAGATCCATGTCAGAAAAATTACTAGACATAGTTAAACCCGGTGTAGTTACCGGCGATGACGTCCAAAAAATATTTGAAAATTGCAAAAAAAATAGTTTTGCACTCCCAGGTGTTAATGTTATTAACACCGATTCAATTAATGCAGTCTTAGAAGCGGCCGCAAAAGTAAAATCCGCTGTAATCGTTCAATTCTCGAATGGTGGAGCTCAATTTGTTGCAGGTAAAGGATTAAAATTAGAAGGGCAGCAAAATGCAATATTGGGCGCGATATCAGGCGCTAAGCATGTTCATAACGTTGCAGAGCATTACGGCGTTCCTGTGATTTTACACACTGACCATGCTGCAAAGAAGTTGTTACCCTGGATTGATGGTTTGCTGGATGCTGGAGAAGAGCATTTTAAAGCAACAGGAAAACCACTGTTTAGCTCCCACATGCTGGATCTTTCAGAAGAGAGTCTGGAAGAAAATATGGAAATCTGTGGTGAATATTTAAAACGTATGTCAAAAATGGACATGACTTTAGAAATCGAGCTGGGTGTTACCGGTGGTGAAGAAGATGGTGTAGACAATACTGGAATGGATCAGTCCTTACTGTATACGCAACCCGAAGAAGTCGCTTATGCTTATGAGCAACTCAGCAAAATAAGTCCTCGTTTTACCATAGCCGCTTCATTTGGCAATGTTCATGGCGTGTACAAGCCAGGTAATGTCAAATTGACACCCACTATTCTGGATAACTCTCAAAAACACGTGTCTGAGAAGTTTGGCTTGCCGAACAATAGCCTGACTTTTGTATTTCATGGTGGTTCTGGTTCAAGCGCAGCTGAGATTAAGGAATCTATCGGCTATGGTGTAGTGAAAATGAATATTGATACCGATACTCAATGGGCTACCTGGGAAGCTATTATGAACTATTACAAGGAAAATGAAGGGTATTTGCAAGGTCAAATTGGTAATCCGGATGGTGATGATAAGCCTAACAAAAAATACTACGACCCTCGTGTTTGGCAGCGAGCAGGTGAGGTGGGTATGGCTGCTCGGCTAGAGCAGGCTTTTCAGGAACTGAATGCCGTTAATACGCTTTAACTGCCTTCAATAGAAATGGAGTGTTGCAAATAACACTCCATTTTTTTTGCCACAAGCCATTATAATTTTGGCTTGCCGCAAGATTAAAAGTGCTTACTTATATTTAAGTCTTTCAGCAAGAATATATTTCTAATTATTTTCCGCCAAGTAATGATCCCAGAATACCTCGGACAATTCTTCTGCCGAGCTGACTACCTACGCTTCGTGCAACGCTTTTTAACATAGCCTCGCCAACGCTTTGTCTGTTTCGAGAGCGTTTAGATGTCTTTTGTTTAGTTTTGTCATCAGCTTGCTGTTCTGCTCTTTGTTTTAATAATTCGTATGCCGATTCCCTATCAATGTCTTGGTCATATTTATTTTCGAAGGGAGAACGAGAGAGAAATTCATTTCTTTGCGTTTTAGTTATAGGGCCAATTTGAGATTCTGGGGGGCGAATTAATACTCTTTCAACAGGTGTTGGGCTGCCATCTGGGTTGAGGGTTGAGACCAGTGCTTCTCCGGTCTTTAGTTCTGTGATAACGGATTCGACGTCTAGTTCGGGGTTGCTACGGAATGTTTCAGCAACACTTTTTATTACTTTTCTGTCTCTGGGAGTATAAGCGCGTAGAGCATGCTGAATTTTTAAACCTAATTGACCCAGAATTTCTTCAGGAACATCAAGAGAGCTTTGGCTGATAAAATAAATACCAACTCCTTTGGACCGAATTAATCTGACAATCTGCTCTATTTTATCAATTAATCCTTTTGGCGCGTTATCAAATAACAAATGTGCCTCATCAAAAAATAATACCAATTTGGGCGCTTCTGCATCACCTACCTCAGGGAATGTTTCAAATATTTCTGAAAGTAGCCAAAGCAGGAAAGTTGCATACAGTCTGGGTGACTTATTGCTTAGGTCAGTAGCATCTAGGATGCTGATAACGCCATTTCCCGAAAAATCGGTTTTACATAGGTCATCAAGTTGAATGGCTGGTTCGCCAAAAAACTCCTCGGCACCTTGTTCTTCCAAGACTAGTAGGCGGCGTTGAATGGCTCCCAGGCTGGAAGAAGAAATATTGCCATATTCACCTTTAAGATCTTTGGCATTCTCTCCCATCCATATGAGCAGAGATCGGAGGTCTTTTAGGTCCAGAAGGAGTAGGCCTTCATCGTCAGCTATTTTGAAGCAGCTATAGATGACCCCTGTTTGTGTATCATTTAATTCAAGTAAACTACTGAGTAATAAAGGGCCGATATCTGAAATTGTAGTGCGAACGGGATGACCTGTTTGGGAAAACACATCCCAGAATACCGCTGGGTTACCGCGATGTTGAAAGTTTTTAATCCCTATTTTCTCAATTCGTTCAGTAATTTTTTCATGTGGCTTTCCGGCAGTGGTAATACCAGATAGATCACCTTTAATGTCAGCCATAAAAACAGGCACACCAATTCGGCAAAAGCCTTCGGCCAGAATTTGCAAAGTCACCGTTTTACCCGTTCCTGTGGCACCAGAAATCATGCCATGGCGATTGCCCATTGCGGCATCCATAAGAATTTGTTTGTTATTGCAGCCGCCAATTAGAATTTCCTTCATGATTGTCCTCTTGTTATTCAAAGCTTTAGGTTGTTTAATGTTGTTAGCATTTTACCAAATCATTGCAGAGAAACTTAAACTTTTCAAATTGATGCAAAACGATTATAATAATTGGTTATCTTGGGTATATTGCCCATCCTTGCTTTACTGTTAGAATTTAACAGAAGGCTTTTTAACCAAAAGGAAAAACATGCGACATTACGAAATTGTATTTTTAGTCCATCCTGATCAAAGTTCTCAGGTGCCTGCTATGATTGATCGGTATCGGTCAATTATCGAAGCATCGTCTGGGGTTGTTCATCGACTTGAGGATTGGGGGCGTAGGCATCTGGCTTACCCTATCAATAAAATTCATAAAGCACATTATGTATTGATGAATATTGAATGTGATCAGCCAGCTCTTGAAGAGCTGGAAAGTGGTTTCCGGTTTAATGATGCTATCTTACGAAGCATGACGCTGGTGAAAAAAGAGGCAATCACTGGATCCTCAAAAATTGCTGAAGTGACTGCTGCTGAAAATAAAGCGTCATCTGAAGCAGCAGCGAGAAAAGCTGAGGCAGAACAAGCAGAAGCAAAAAAAGCTGAGGCAGAACAAGCAGAAGCAAAAAAAGCTGAGGCAGAACAAGC
>VAPK010939693.1_pt1 | contig 10866 bp, 7 predicted proteins | sample 3395031 | NCBI WGS metagenome assembly VAPK01 (sample SAMN08290443, study PRJNA428436) | hydrothermal vent metagenome | isolation source: Deep-sea hydrothermal vent chimney 1 | place: Pacific Ocean: Juan De Fuca Ridge
CAGATAGTAGAACAATTCCCTCATTCAATAACGATAATTAATCTTGATGGAAATATAGAATATGTCAATAAAAGATTTTGTGAATTGACAGGATATTCTCTTTCCAATGTAATAGGACAGAAACCATATATTTTCCAATCCGAAAGCATGTCACCAGAAAGACATAATTTACTATGGAAGACGATATTATCAGGCCAACAATGGCGGGAACAGTTTAAGTCGAAGAAAAAAAATAAAGATAGTTTTTGGGTGAACGCTACAATTTCACCTATCAAGCAAGCTGACGGCAGTATAAACAGTCTGCTCCTTGTAGAGGAAGATATAAGTAGCGAGAAAGAGAATAAGCCTGAATTTATGGAGGGGTCTAATACAGATAGTCTTACAGGACTTCCCAATAGAGTATTAGCGTTAGAACATGTATTTCGAATGGTGGCAAGGGCGCAAAGAGAAAATCTTATTGTAGCCTTTATGCATATTAATCTTGACAGATTTCGTATGGTTAACGATTCCTTGGGCCGCAGTTTTGGCGATGAACTGCTTGCACAAGCTGCTGGCAGGTTGAAGGCAGCCGTACGGGTAAGCGATACCGTAGCCCGTATTGGAGGAGATGAATTTCTTATAGTTCTGCCAGATTTAACTACAGCAGGCCATGCTACAGTTGTTGCAAAAAAAATATTAGAGGCCTTTGAACCCCCATTTATTTTAGAAAATCAAGAAATATTTATTACCGCTAGTATAGGTATAGTGGTCTTTCCGGATGATGGAGACGACCCGTATATTCTTCTTAAAAAAGCAGAAACTGCAATGACGCGGGCAAAAGACGATTCACGCAATACCTTTCGATTTTTTACAGCAGAGATTGATATGAGGATAAACGAACGTATGATAATAGAGAACGCTTTAAGAAAGACATTAAAGACTAAAAGTTTTAGGTTATGCTATCAACCACTTATCGAGGTAAAAACAGGGCGAGTAATAGGAGCTGAAGCCTTGCTGAGGATGACGGATCCTGAAAATGGAGAGATCTCCCCGGTGCAATTTATACCAGTTGCGGAAGAGACAGGACTTATTATTCCGATAGGTGAGTGGGTATTAAAACTTGCCTGCACAAAAGCTCGAGAATGGCAAGAACATGTAGGTCGGCCTTTGCGGGTTGCAGTAAACATATCCTCTCGACAACTCAGGGGGTCAGACCTATTAAAGACAGTAGACTATATTCTAAAAGAAAGTGGGCTTTCTCCCAACTGTCTTGAATTAGAGATAACAGAAAGCCTTTTGTTAGATCACGATACACGAACTACACATATACTATCTGAACTTGCAGGAAAAGGAATTAGACTCATAATAGACGATTTCGGGACAGGATATTCTGCTCTTAATTATTTGAAACAATTTTCCTTCGATGCCTTAAAAATAGATCGGGCTTTTGTATGTAATGTTATTACCAATCCTAAAGACGCATCACTCACAGCAGCGATAATCGCTATGGCGCACAGTCTAGGACTTAAAGTGGTGGGAGAGGGAGTAGAGACACAAGAACAATTGGAATTTCTTCGTAGCCGTGGCTGTGACTATGTTCAAGGTTTTTATTTTAAAGGAGGAATTTCTCATGAGGAATTATTAGAATTTTTAAAAGACAAATCCTGACATTTTTCCCCTTTTCTCTGACCGTTTTAAAGAAGGTTGATAAAAATAAAGCTTATTCTCTTCTTATCCCATTCTAATAAATAAAGTTAGAATAATAAAAAAAAAATAAAAAAAACAAAAAAGATTGATAGTAATATATATGCATGATATGTTACTAATAACTAAAAGTATAGATAATAAAAAATTAAATAAATATTATATTAATTATAAATATAAGTAAGAAATACAATTATTTAAGATGAGTTATTACAATCTTTTAGGCTTAAACAAAGAGCCATTTTCTACAAGCCCTGAACCAGAGTTTTTTTATCAGTCGAGAGCACATAAAGCTGTCTTATATAGGTTACGTATAGCAATAGAACTGAAAAGGGGGGTGAGTCTAGTATTAGGGGACGTTGGTACGGGCAAGACCACCTTGAGTAGGATGCTTGCACAACTTCTGAGAGAGGATACAAACGTTATAATGACAATGTTATTGAACCCCATCTATACAACAGAAGACCAATTTCTTGAAGAGATAGCAGAACGTCTGCATATTCCAATATGTGGTTTAAATGACAAAGGAGATAAAATTGTATATTACATGAAAGAGATTGAACGTTTTCTTTTTGAAAAAGGAGTAGAACAAAATCATGCCATAGTTATTTTAATAGATGAGGCACAAAAACTAAATATTGAGTGTTTAGAACTTTTACGTACGTTATTAAACTATGAAACAAATGAATACAAAATACTTCAGCTTATATTAATGGGGCAGATGGAATTGCTTCCTAAAATAAGCGGTATACGTAATCTTTGGGATAGAATGGCATTAAAATGTATGCTTACTCCGTTGGAAGAAGAAGAAGTAAAAGAATTAATAAATTATCGGCTAAGCAAAGCAGGATACTCACGCTCCTATTCACTATTTACAGATGAGGCAATAAAATTTATATATAAATACACCCATGGATACCCGCGTAGGATAGGGATATTTTGTCACAATGCACTGGAATACTTAGTTATGCATGATAAAGCCATAGTTGATAGGGCTGTATGTGAAGCCATAGCAATGCAAGACATCCAACCTGTAGAGGATATAAATAATAAAGATTATACATATATTACTTCACCATTAACACAGAGAATAGGCAATGGAACAGGTATCAGGACAAAACTCAATTTCTCCAGAAGAGAAACTATTTAATGTAATAAGATCGGGGAAGAAAAATGACAGTGCAGTTAGGGCTGATGGAGATAACCCGTCTACAGTAACAGAAACAACATCAGTCGATAAGAAACAAACCATTGCAACAAAACATCCCGGATTACAGCAACGCAAACAATCTTTGTCTTTTTCCCCTGAGGTAATAAAAAATATTTTAAATATACAAAACTTTCGTCCCTATGTTGTTTATGGGATACTTAGTACAATTCTTGTTATTTTAATGATAGTAGCTGGATATACTATGGTTAGTCAACAATCAGATATAACAGAGATAACAAAATTTGATCGTCATTCGGCTACTCGTAATAGTTTACTAACTTTTGCGGAAATAGAGCCATTCAAACAACTAGATTTTTATTTACAAGAAACAGCTAAACGAGACATATTTCATCCCATACCAGAAGAACCGGAGAAGCAAATAATAAAGCAAAAACCAAAGGAAGATACAAAAAAGAAACTTCAGGAAATCATACAAACCCTTACTCTGCGGGGAATAGCATGGGGAGAAGAACCAAAGGTTATTATAAAAGACAAAGACGGGCAATTATACTTTTTAAAAGAGGGACAACCAATAGGGACAAGTGGTGCCAAGATAAAAAAGATAGACAAAGACAAAATAATAATACAATATAAAGACGCAGAGAGTGAATTGTAGTTACTCCAGAAATATAATTAACTAAAAAAATACAAAAATGAATCTAAACAGTAAGACAAAAAAATATAATATTTTAAACGTCGACAATATACTTTATAAATTACTAATTGTAACAACTATCTACTTGGGATTGTTTTTATTTCCATTATTAGGATACACAGCAGACATGAAAACTTCTGCAGAGCATAAGACAATCTCACAATATGACATTCCGGGTTTGAAGAAAAAGATATCCCTAGACATTAGGGATATGGAAATAGTCAACTTCCTAAAATTTATCGCAATGGAAGGAGACTTAAACATAGTTGCGAGCAACAAAGTAAAGGGCCCGGTTAATTTACTTATAGACGATGTCACAATAGGAGATGCATTAGAAATAGTTTTATCCATTAATAATCTAGCCTATGAAGTCAAGAACAACATCATAAAAGTCATAACCAACGACGAATACAAAGCGCTTTATGGAGAAGATTTTTATGACCAGAGAGAAACCTATATATGTCAATTAAAATACGCCTCAGCCAAAAGCGTAGGAGCTCTATTAGGCAATGCAAAAAGCGAAATAGGAAAAGTTATATTTAACGAATCAACGGGAACGATAGTGATAATCGATACACCTGAAAAGATAAAAGAAATGAAAAAAATAATAGAAAAAGAAGAGTTGCCGACAGTTACAAGAGTATTGCCAACAGAAACAAAAGTATTCGAGTTAAAATATGCAAAAGTAGATGACATAAAAGACCAGATAAAGCAGGTACTTACGCCGGATGTAGGAACCATGCAAACACATAAGGGGACAAATACAATAATAGTTACCGATCTCCCACAAGCAATGAAGAAAGTAGAAACGATAATAAAAGCGTTTGATAGAAAAAAAAGAGAAGTTTTTATAGAAGCAAAGATAGTAGAAGTTACCCTTTCGGATACATTCAAATGGGGAATAGACTGGAACAGGATATCAAACTTTGCAATAGATAATCATGGGAACAAAAGACGATACTCAATTACCACACAAGCAAACCTTCCATTAAACCTTACAGACAACTATGGAAAATTGACCGTATCCAGTTTAAGCAGCGGAAATCTAAGTGCGGTGTTAGAAGTACTGCAAACAGTAGCAGAGACAAGGATACTATCCAATCCTCATATAACAGTAAATGAAGGAGAGGAAGCCACGATAAAAGTAATAGAAAAACAGCCATATCAAGAAGAAACAACCACGACCGCATCTGGAGGGACAGCCACTACATCCAAGACATACCAGTGGGTAGAAGTTGGGGTATCCTTTAGTGTCACACCACGAATAAACGAAGACGGCTACATAAGCATGCTAATAAAACCGGAAGTTAGTTCTATCTCGGCATGGTATGGAGGTTCAGCGCAGAGTTCAGGAGCCGTGCCAGTTGTTAAATCAGCAGACGCAGAGACCACCGTTACCGTAAAAGACGGGGTTACCATAATTATAGCAGGGTTAATAAAAGACCAAAAGACAAAATCAGTAAACAAGGTTCCGCTTTTAGGGGACATACCTATTTTAGGCAAGGCCTTTCAGGCAGTTAGTGATGATATAAGGCGAACAGAAACAGTAGTTTTTCTTACGCCTAAAATAGTTAATGGAGATAAATCATTTACTTTAAAACGAGATATGCAGAAAAAGATGCTTGACATTAGGAAATAAATAACCAAACATGCATACTGCACAAATCAACCTTGTTAAATAGTGAAAAATGCACAAATCAACAAGGTTAAATAGTGCAGAAAACCCATGTAGATAAAAAGATAACTGGAGAGAGCCTATGCATAAACGAATCCTAGTAATTCTAATATTTATGATAACCTTGATTATATCTTTTGCTGATACAGTACGGGCTGAAGACTATAACAGTCTAGTGGGAAAAAATATGGAATTAAAAGAAAAGCTAGACTCCGTTATATCCGATTACGAAGGGTTGAAGAAGAGATATCGACTTTTACTCGAAAAGATAAAGAGTCTGCAAGATGAGAGGAAACAGTTAATAAAATCAAAGGAAAAATTATGGTTTGACTTAATAACAAAAGACAAACAAATAAAAGAACTAAAGGCACAATTAAAGGCTTTAAATAACAGAGTCAACAACATAGAAAAAGGCCTACAGAACAATACGGTTGCCGGGGATGGTGGCAATACTGATAATACCTCACAACAAAACTATAAAGAAGAATTACTTCAATTAAAAAAAGACCTAATAAAAGCCATAGAGGAACAAACAGGCAGCTCTTTAGAAAAGAGCATGCTGGAAGACATTATAAAAGAATTAAAGACAATTATTAATAAACAAAAAAGAGAAGCAGAAGAGCTACAGAGTAAATTAAAAGATGAATATTTAAATAAAGAAAAAGAATTAATGGAGAATACCCATAAATTAGAAGAAGAACTTCTCAATGCAAAGGCCAACCGAATAGAAATAGAACAAAAACTAAAAACAGCACAAGAAAAAAATAATACCTTGCAAGAACAACTTACAGCACTAAAAGAAGAGATAACTGCCCATAAAAAAAGCGGTAAATGGGCAAAGACAGAAAAAGAAATACAAGAAGAAGTCAGGCATACAATACGACAGGAATTCGAGAGGAAAGAAAGGCAACTTAAGGCACAAATAGAAGAATTAACAGAAAAAGTTATGGATATAGAAACAAATAGGAAGAAAATAGAAGATCGGCTTAAGACAGCAAAAAAAGCATTAAAACAAGCAGAATCAGAAAAAGACAAACTAGAACGCCAGATAGAAATAGTTAGAGAAGATACTAAAAAAAAAGTACAAGACAAATGCCTAGAGCATGAAGAGGTCCTATCTGCGCGTATAGAAAGCTTAAAGAAACAGAACCTTGTCCTTGAAGACGAAAGAGACCGCCAAGAACAAAAACTCCATTTAGCAGAAAAAAAACTCACAGAAAAAGAACAACAAATACAGCAAATACAAACAGAGAAACAACAACTGACAGAACAGAATAAAATTCTGGCAGAAAAAATAAAAGCACTAAAAAATAATATAAAAATATTACAGAATAAAATAGATATAGCTACAGAAAAAAGACAACAGATAGAAGACAAACTTAGCTTAGTAGAGAAACAAAAACAAAAGATAGAAGACGAACTAAAATTCGTACGTAATGGAGTAGAAAGACAAGAGACAGAAATAAGAAAACAAAGAGAACGTATCCAGCAACAACAAGAACAATCAAACAAGATACAAACAGACCTAGAAGATAGATTAGAAACAGCACAAGCAAGGATAACAGAATTAGAAGCAGAACTAAAAAAACAATATACAGAGGCAAAACACCAAATAGCAAAAATAAAACAACTAGAGAAAGAAAAAATAAGATTAAAAGAAGAAGCAGATGCAGCACTATATGCACAAAAAGCAGCAGAGATGAAGAAAAACGTGCTTGAAGAAAAAATAAAAGACATAAAACAACAGACAAATAAAGAACGGCTTGATATGCACTATAACTTAGCAGTAGTGTATGGTAAAAACGGAATGTATAAAGACGCAGAAAGAGAATACCTCAAATGCCTTAAAATAGATCCCAATGATGCAGGAGTTCATTATAACTTAGCCATACTATACGATGATAAACTCCAAGAAAACCAAAAAGCCATAGAACATTATAAAAAATTTCTTGAATTGCGACCAGATAGTGAACTTGCAACACAAGTTAGCCAATGGATGCTAAATGCAGAACAAGAAATACGGTTAGATATTGGTCCCAAACACCAATAATTTTATTCTGCACAAATCAACCTTGTTAAATAGTGAAAAATGCACAAATCAACAAGGTTAAATAGTGCAGGATAAGGAATGATAACAATAATATAATAAAATGCGGCTGAAAATAGCAGCGATATTTATACTATCCATATTAATCCCAACTATACTGTTAGCATACTTTGGACTATTGGCAGTTAGGAGTGAAAAGACAATAATAGAAAAAAATCTTATTCAAAGATACGAAGCAATAGCAGACATAGTTACAGATGAAATAAAGACAGTTCTAAATGAAACCCCAGAAGAACAAAAAAAAGATAAACAATATTTAGAAAAGATACTTAGAGAACAGGCATCCATATTTGAAGGACAAGTAGCGATCTTTGACAAAAAAGGGAGACTAATAACACCTGCCCCAGCAGCAGACATAAATAAACCAGTATTTTCTCGGCCAATAAAAAACATCCCTTATACCATAGCAGTATACGAACGCTATCCACAACTATTTTTTGATAGGATACAAGAGAGAAGAGATAAACTTTACTTTTATATAGCTATTATAATATTTTCCGCTTTATCTATTCTATGCGGTAGCTTTCTTACCTTGCGAGCGCTTGCAAAAGAATGGCAACAGGCACAGCAAAAAAGCGACTTTGTATCAGACCTGTCTCACGAACTACGGCGACCGTTAAGCTCAATTAGAATGTTTTCAGAAATGCTAAAAGACAACCGCGTGCCAAACGAAGCCAAACGATACGAATACTATAATATTATCACTACAGAGAGCGAACGACTAACAATGTTAGCAAACAACATATTAGATTTTTCGAGGATAGAACGTGGGCGTGTTAGATACAATTTTCAAAGATATAACATAGCAAAACTAGTAGAAGAAACCGTAGAACGATTTAAAACATATCTAATAGCAAAACAACGGCCGGTTAGTTTACACATAAAAGGGAAAATCCCGGAAGTGAAAATAGATGCTAATGCCATATCACAGGCATTAATAAATCTTATGACCAATGCAGACAAATATTCGCCAGCTGGCAGAGAAATAACAATAAACCTTTTTGCAAACAAAAAACAAATCATTATAGAAGTGGTAGATCAAGGCATAGGAATTCCAAAACAACTCCATAATAAAATCTTCAATAAATTCTATCGCAGTCCAAGAAAGACGATAGCAGAAACCGAAGGTAGCGGATTAGGGCTATCATTAGTAAAATACACAATAGATGCCCATAAAGGGAGAATAAAAGTTGAAAGCGAGGAAGGGAAAGGGAGTAAATTCTCCATAATCCTTCCTATTATTTAACCATATGCATTCTGCACAATTTAACCTTGTTAAATAGTGAAAAATGCACAAATCAACAAGGTTAAATAGTGAAATAACGGAACAGAGAAGAGATTTGGGAAGAAAGATGCAAAAGATATTAATAGTAGAAGATGATAACAACATATTAACTGGTCTACAAGACAACCTTAAGATGGAAGGGTATTATACATATACAGCCCAAGATGGTCAGACGGCAATAGAACAAGCACATGAAAAACAACCAGATCTTATTATATTAGATGTGATGCTCCCTAAACTGAATGGTTTTGAAGTATGTAAAAGGTTGAGACAAGAAGGGATTAATATACCTATAATATTTCTAAGTGCAATGGGGCAGGAAACCGATAAAGTTTTGGGATTAGAATTAGGAGCAGATGACTATATAACCAAACCGTTTAGTCCTAGAGAACTGCTAGTAAGAGTAAAAGCCGTATTAAGGCGAGTTACCAGTCAGACACAGCAAGAAGAAGTATACGAATTTGATGACATTAAAATTGACTTCAAACGTTACCAACTATTTAAAGCAGGAGAAGAAAAAAAACTAACTGCTGCTGAATTTAAAATACTAAAACTACTTATCTCATGTGCAGGAGAACCAGTAAGTAGGCATAAGATATTATCAGAGATATGGAATGAAAACGTAACAACCCGTACAATAGACACACATATATGGAGCCTTAGAGAAAAGATAGAAAAAGACCCAGCACATCCTAAATATATACAAACAGTGCATCGGATAGGCTACAAATTTGTATTCTGCACAAATCAACCTTGTTAAATAGTGAAAAATGCACAAATCAACAAGGTTAAATAGTGCAGAATAGATTGACTAATAATATTAGCATTACCAAAACAGAGGATAGAAGACCAATGGACCTATTAGACCTAACAGCACAAGGCAAGATAGGAGGTATATTTTTTACACGAAACAAAATCTCCTATGAAGGGGCAATTTACCATATAATACAACATGCCCCGGGACGTGAACCACTATTTGTTGAAAAAGGCGATTACCTATATATGATGCACTGTATGAAGACAAACGTATCCCGATACAACTACGAGTTATTTTCATTTGTTTTAATGAGCAATCACCTTCATTTACTAATTCGCTTAAACAAAGATAACCTTTCAGAAGCAATGAAAGAACTCTTTCGCATATACGCGGTCTATTTCAACAAGAAATACGAACGAAAAGGCCCTGTATTTTGTACACCATTTAGGGCATCCCTTTGTCTTGACGAAACATATCTTATTGCAGCATCAGTATATATACACCTAAACCCGGTAAAGGCCGGTATAGTTAAAACACCTTCAGAATATAAATGGTCGTCATATTCTCTTTACGAAAAAGAAGGTACGCCCAATACATTTGTCAATTACAAATATATACTTCATATTCTATCTGACAACCTTAAGAAAGCCAGACAAAGCTATTGTGGATGTGTTGAAGGTATGATGCAACATATAAAAGAAGGCGGGTCAGAAGAATCCCCAAATATTTTAAAAAAATTTAGAACCAAATTTGTAGAAAAATACTGGGCTAAAGAAAATAAAAAAAACTCAGGTGAAGACATCCTAAACGAAGAAGAACTTAACAAACAAATAGAAGAACTAATTAGAAAAAAACGATTAACAACACCCCAAGAATTTGCAGCAAGAAAATATCTAATAGAACAACTACAGGCACGTGGCTATACAAAAGAAGAAATAGCAAAAAAACTAAATATATCAGTTAGAAGCGTCTATATCTACAGCAAAGATTTATCCTGCACAAATCAACCTTGTTAAATAGTGAAAAATGCACAAATCAACAAGGTTAAATAGTGCAGAATAGGTGATTTGACAAAAAATTGACAAAATTTTGAGCTTTTTATGACAACTGCTATATAAAAATGGTATATACTAACATTAGTCAGCGCAGGTTAAACCTATCCTGCACAAATCAACCTTGTTAAATAGTGAAAAATGCACAAATCAACAAGGTTAAATAGTGCAGAATAGATTATGAGGAGGGGATAAGATGAAAAAAAACATAAGAATAACTACAATTATACCTTTTGCTCTAGTTTTTTGTGTCATTTACACCATCGCCCCTTCTTATGCAGAAAAGATTGTATTGCGTTCCTCGTTAGTATGGGGGCCAAATGCAGGTGACTATACCTTTAAAGACAACGGTACCCTTAAAAATGCCCAGATTACCCCTACAGGAGAAATAAAAGTTGCAGATACAGCCAAAACAGACGGTAGTTATACTTCATCTATATAC
>VAPK010056535.1_pt1 | contig 10865 bp, 9 predicted proteins | sample 3395031 | NCBI WGS metagenome assembly VAPK01 (sample SAMN08290443, study PRJNA428436) | hydrothermal vent metagenome | isolation source: Deep-sea hydrothermal vent chimney 1 | place: Pacific Ocean: Juan De Fuca Ridge
ATAAGGTTTCGCGTAAGCCGAACACCCATTTTTCCTCCTGCCCCAATTAATGCAACTTTCTTCATATCGTTTGTTTTTAGTCTTGAACTGATTTAAACTTTCTCTTTTACCTACAAATATCACATTTTGCACCCATATTTCGTCATTTTTGACCACCGTAGCTCTGCTATGTTGCTAAAAAATGGCTTCATCTGGTCACAAAAGCCGATATTTTCGGTTCCAAACAAAAAGTATAAACCAGTTCATTGTTAAATCAGTTTTAATCTATTATTCCGCCTTGCCGTTATTCACATATTCAAAGAACCTTGAATTTCCATTTTGCCCCCCCTTCAATGAAATCTCCAAGCCATCGTATCTGATATCTTTTGCATGGGCTATACATAATGGTGATCCGGGGGCAATCGGCACAAGCACCTCTAGGGCATATATTCCCAGAGTTTTGGTTACAAAGCCAGAGGTGTCACCACCCGCAACGGTTACCCGCAACTTGCCAGTTTTGTCAATGATATTCTTAAGTATCTCACCTTGGGCACTGGCCAGAAAAGACCCAATGGATTCTTTAGTTGAAGAATTTTTCAAGGTGATCTTGGTTGCTTCTATACACGGATCATCAGGACCTAAAGCAGAGTACAGTATAGGCACACGATTATTTTCCAATGCTTTCAGACAGGCATTCGTACAGTTTATTATTTCCAGAGCCCTGTTTTCTACTAATTTCACCGAATCGACCCGAATGGCCGAATACCCCACGTCAATACCATATTGAATTTGATCGGCCGTACAAGGTGAACAACTACCGGCAATTACCATGTACCGGTCTGCCTTTTTTGTATGGGTAGGCGCAGACGGTTTCTCTATTGTTCCGCTATGTTGCCAATGATTGCATAGAGCATACTCCACACCCGACGACCCGACGAGTAGCTGTTGAGGTGCCCTCTGCCCATCATCTATTAGCTTACCGATCTGTTCAAGGTGCTGATGTCTTAGAACATCGAACAAAATAAACCCTTCTTGAGCTGTCAAATTTTTATAATGTGCACTACTCGTTTCCTCGTCTCTCAATTGCAGAACATCTACCGATCGAACTGGTAGATCGGTCTGTTTGCCCAAATGTATTCTTAAATCAGCCTCGTGCATCGGCGTAATCGGGTGTTTTGACATGGTCGGATGCCGATCGATCCTGTAGGTTGTATCATCCACTCTGGCGAACAGGTTTCCGAATACACAAAAACGGTTCAATAAAGGAATACCCACAACCAAAGGAATATGTGAGGACGGGAAATATTGAAGGGCAATATCAACGGCATGCCCTATGTTTCCGACTTGGGGAGACGAATCAAAAGTCGAACATACTTTATAATGGAAATACTGAGTTGGTATTTTAGAGATTTTCTCTAAAATGCCGGGTAATTCTTCGTTCATCTGATCCGGGGTCAGCGATCTGGCCACACCGGCCACACCAAAAGCCTTTAATTTATGATCGCCAGCGATATGGGTATTTTTCAAACGAAAATCACCGACCTCTTCAGGTTCGGGAGCCTCAAGAAACAAGGCCGCCGGAATACCATTGAACGAAAGGGATTCCATCACATCAGTCGATCCCGTGAAATCGTCACCATAAAAGCTAAATTTCAATTCCTGCTTCATTTTTTCAAAAGTTTTCCATAAAAATCAAGTGCTTCCCGTAATTCAGGGTGTTCCTGCGCATAATTATCCAAAGATTCTCCTTTTATAGCAGCTTCCCATGCCTGCTTAATACTCTTCACTCCTGCTGCAATGCCAGAGGGGTGTGCCACGATTCCACCACCGCACACATACATCAGATCTGAATTGCCAATGGCCTTATAGGTATCGACAGCTTGGCCAGCCCACTGCCCACTAGAAACGACCGGCATAACCCTCTTTCCACCATGGGGGGTTTGGCACGCCTTTATAGACATAATAACGGACGTATCATCTTCACAAAACTTATTTCGCAGGCCATTGGTATGAATCTGGTCTGCACCTGCTAGGCGCCAAATTTTTTGAAAGGCCGTAAAATCGATTCCAATATACGGACTTCTAGACATCAGTCCCCACCCATTTCGATGGCCGTGAATCGGTAACTCGCAATTGTTTCTCAGTTTTGCCAAGGCGCTTATGCCAATCCAATTTAAACTAACCATGACACAGGTTCCCTTTTTTTTGAAAACATAGTCGTGCCTACGGATCATATCGTCAACATCACCACTTATATTGAACGCGAACATAGCTTTCTTACCTGTCTTTGCCTCATGTTCATTGATGACGTTCATCACTGCATCAACCCTACTTTCAAACCTTGAATGCGGTGAATCGCCCATGAGTTCATCATCTTTCAAAAAATCAAGACCCGCCTCAATGAGTGTTTTTGTTTGCTCCGCTGTTTGGGCCGTGGTCAAGCCTACACTCGGTTTTATAATCGTGCCAATGATAGGGCGATGGTATACGTTTACAAGTTTCCGGGTTCCTTCAATACCAAACTTCGGTCCGCTATATTTTGAAGAATAGGATTCCGGAATTTCAACATCTAAAAGCCTTAGCCCTGAAAATTGATTGAGCTCAAAAAGGTTTCCTGCTACCGTGGCCATTAAATTCGAAAGGTTGACACCCATGTTCGCAATTGGCCAAGAAACTTCTATTTGCGCCTGTTGGTATATAGGACTCACAGAGTTTTTAGGTACAGAAGCCCCGGGCAGGGAAGGTGATGACACTTCTCCTACAATATCGATTCGTTCAACTTCGGCCCCATGTTTTTTTCTTAATTCGGGTGTCTCTCCCGGTACGGTCAAGAACGTACCACTTGATTGTTCGCCTGCCAAGGCCTCTACCGCTTTTTCAATAGGATGGGCGGTTTCGATCCAATATTTTGCTTTAATCCTTTCCATTCGAAAATACTTGGTTTTTTATTTTACCTCATGAACTGATCAACATTTTCCTTTGTGATTTTAAGCAGACCGGTATTGACTTGATACGGAATACTGGTAATACCTGCCTTAGCATCATTATTCGACAAGCTATTTGTACGGTGTACCATATCATATAAAAATTGTGCACCGTACCAAGTGAAAAGTTCTCGTTTTTGCGCCGCCAATAATTGTATGACACCTTCCTTGACAAGTTGAAGGTGCTCAGGCTCACCATCTACGGTAGTGATTTTAATCTTACCCACCTTACCGGCCTCTTTTACCGCCAAAGAAATACCTGGACCTGAAGGTCCGTCAAATCCACATATACCTGCTATGTTAGGGTGAGCGGAAATTATATCCGAACTTATGCGGGCAGCCTCTTCCACACTGGCTTTGCTGTCAAACTTTCCTACCACCTCAATGTCAGGGTAGTTTTTCAATACATCCAACAATCCTTGAAATCCAGACTCCATGTTCGACATCCCCAAAATACCCATATACGCAATCTTGCCTTTCCCATTAATCAGTCTTACCATTTCTTCACCCTGCATTTTTCCGATTTCGTACCAATCGGTGCCCAAAAAAGCATGATGGTTTGCATTCGGAATATTGGAATCGTATACAACGGTAGGAATACCTGCTGCAACAGCCTTGTTTATTACTTGGGCAATTGCCGGATCTGTTCCGTTGATAAGCAAGCCCGTTGGCTTGGTGCCGATAACCTCTTCAATGGTATTGATCTGCGCCGGAACATCCCAATCAGCCGGACCCAGTATGGCGACTTTTACGTTCATTTTCTCACCCCAGCTTTTAAATGCCTTCTGATCACGGTTCATATACATCGGCATTGTTACTGCTGTTGTCACCATCACGTATTCCTCATTTTCAATGTCCAAGGTTTGAAGCTCAACACGGGGTCTACCCAAGGCTTCGTCTGCATTTTTTGGAGGAAGCGTACAGCCAAATACCACAAGTAGAATACCTAAAAAAACTATAGTATGTCTCATTCGTTTTATTTTTTTATAACACATATTATATGGGGTTGGAATATTTTTTGTGCAATTCCTTATCCAACCATAGAGTAATAATCAAAATTGCGCCTAAAATAATCTCTTGCCAATACCCTGATACCCTAGCGATTACCATGATATTTGCAATGATTCCCATAAACAGGGCTCCGAGTAAGGCACCAGGAATTTTTCCGTAGCCACCACTTAAACTGGCACCTCCTAAAATAACGGCGGTAATCACTCTGAGTTCAAGGCCTCTGCCAATAGTCGGTAATGCTGCACCCAACCTTGATGCCAACAATATACCTGCAAAGCCTGCCAAGCCCGCAGAAATGACAAATCCGAGTAGTTTCATCCTTTTCACCCGAATACCCGATAAATCGGCAGCCTTCTCATTTCCGCCAATGTAATAATACTGTCTAAAATAGGTCGTTTTCTTAAACAGAAAGGCGAAAACAAACACGGTCAAGAGCATATACCATATCGGCATTTGAATGCCTAGCAACTTTGATTGACCGATGGTATTGAACCAATAAGGTAAATTCTGAACGCCCGACCCACTTATCATCAAAGCCGCCCCACGAATGATACCCATCATGGCCAAGGTTTGTATCATGGCATTTATTCCTTTATGGGCAATGAGGTACCCATTTACCCAACCAATGGCCAATGACCCAATCATTCCGAGCGTAATTGCCACAGGAACGGGAAGTTGTGCAACATGCATCAGATAGGCTGTAAAACAGGCCGTAAAGGCCACTACAGAACCAACTGATAAATCGAAAGCCCCTGAGATCAACAATATCATCATACCCACGGCCACGATGGTGTCAATAGAGACATTTAGGAAAATCTGACTGAAATTATCAAATGTTGGAAAGGTGGTAGGAAACAGAATACTCGCGACACCACAAATAATCACCAACAAGATGACCAATGAATAAATACGTTCTTCAATAATTCGTTGAAACATAATTTTAAATTGTTAGTTTGAGGCCAAGGCCATTATTTTTTCCTCGGATGCGTTCTTACCCAAGACCGCACCAGCCAATTTTCCTTTGTTCATGACCAAAATTCGATCACAAATGCCCAACAGTTCGGGCAGGTCACTTGAAATCATTAAAATTCCTTTTCCCTGTTGTGCCAATGTTTTGAGAATACCATAAATTTCAAATTTTGCACCTACATCAATACCATGGGTAGGTTCATCGACAATCAAAACATCGGGATTGGTGAGCAGCCATTTGGCCAATACTACTTTTTGCTGGTTGCCCCCACTGAGGTTGTTCACCTTTTGTGCAACATTTGGCGAAGCTATCCTTAATTTTTCTTTTGAAGCAATTGCCAGTTCCTTAGCTTTGGATGGACTATAAAACATCCCCTTCGTTGCATTGGATAAATTCCCTGAAATAATATTGTCCTGAACGCTCATCTCTGTAAATAGTCCAAGGTTTGTACGATCTTCAGGAACATAGGCTATACCTTTCGAAATTGATTTTGATGGATGGCCTTTCGGAAGAAGTTCGCCCCGTAATACGATTTCACCCGAATCATACGGGTCTTCACCAAAAATGGCCAGGGCAATCTCAGTGCGCCCGGCACCCACTAATCCTGCCAGGCCCAGAATTTCACCTCTATTCAAATCAAATGTAATGTTCTTGAACCGTGTTCCTGAGAGGTTTTTAACAGAGAGCAATACCTCATCGGTCACATAGGTATCAACTTTCAGGTTTTCAATATCGCGGCCCACCATCAACTTGATCAGCTTCGCCTCGGTCAAATCCTGTTTTAAGAAGGTGCCTTGGTACTTTCCGTCTTTTAACACAGAAATTCGATCGGCCAGTAAAAAAATTTCTTCTAAACGGTGTGAAATGTATATAATGGCCGTACCCCGACTTTTTAGCTTTTGAAGAATGGCAAACAATGTCCTACTTTCTTTTTCGGTAAGTGATGCTGTCGGTTCGTCTAAAATAAAAACAGACGGATTCTTGGCCAGAGCCTTTGCAATCTCTACCATTTGTTTTTGGGCGGGCGATAACTTTTCAACTAGGGTCTTTGGGTTTATTTCCTCAATCTCCAATTCTTCGAGCAATACCCTGGTCTTACGGTAAAGCTCATCTGACCGAATTAGCCCTATGGCGTTTCTAGGCTGTTGATTGGCAAAAATATTCTCAGCCACGTTCAGATTTCCGACTAAACTCAAATGTTGGTAGACAATTGAAATACCAAGTGCAAAGGCTTCTTGTGGTTTGTGAATAGTGACTGGTCGATCATTGATGGTAATGGTACCTTCATCAGGCTGAAGATTACCGACCAATATGTTCATCAAGGTACTTTTTCCTGCACCGTTCTCTCCGCACAGCGCATGTATTTCACCGGGGCGAATATCAAAATCAACACCGTCGAGCGCCTTTATACCAGGAAACGATTTACTTATATGACCAAGTTTGAGTTTTGCCATTAAAAAGAGTTCATATCGATTATTTGCCCAGTTCTTGCCGATGCGTAGGCTGCGTGTACCAATCGTACGGTTTCAAAATTATCGATTCCAGTTGTTTCGGCATTTGCCTTGCCTTGCAGGGCATTTAGAATATCATGGTTACAATCGACAATGCTCGAATGCACCAAGGCGTATTCAGGATCAAGCCAAGAATACATCTTCGGCTCAGCGCGCATGACCTCAGTTCCTTTTTTTGTGGTCACCCGAAGCTCATAATCTTTTGTCAAATGAATAGAGCCATACTCGCCCTCTACCAAAACAAATGTCTGCGGAAATGGTTCGTACTCTAAAATAGAAGCGTATGACATCTCGGCGTAGCACGAAACACCACTATTCATTTTCATCATTACATTGGCAACGTCCTCTCCCTTAATACCTGGATTGACCGATTGAGTGTGACACATTAGGGTTTCTACTTCACCAAATAAAAATCTACAGATGTCTAAGACGTGTGATCCGATATCGGTCAAGATAAATTCATTTAATTCCGCCAAAAAAGGTTGATTTTCAAATACCGGAAAACCAGAACAGAAAGTAATTCGGGCTTTAAAGATTTTTCCGATCTGCCCATTGTTCATTAATTCCCTCAACTTGCGAATGGGCGACTGCCATCTAAAATTCTCATGTACAAAGAAGGGAACATGATTGGTAGCACATGTTTCAACCATCTGTTTTGCTATGGCGAGTTTTGGAGCCATAGGCTTCTGACAGATTACCGCAATACCTTTTTTTGCGGCCATTTCAGTAAATGCGGCGTGCGTATCAACATCAGTAATAATATCAACAAAATCTAACTTTTCAGTTGCAAGAAGTTGTTCGATATCATCATAAACCGATGGAATATCGTACGTACGGGCAAATGTTTCCGCCTTTGATCTGGTACGGTTATATAAGGCAACCAGCTCTACACCCTCTAATTCCATCCATGCGGGAATTTGATAGTTGGCCCAAAAGCCAGTGCCGATTACTGCAAAACGAAGTGCCATATGGTTTTTGGTTCGAATCGAGTACAACCTATCTTTCAAAACTGTCTCTTCGACTTTGGTCAAATATATCAAAAACGAACTGCTTTAACAATCATGCCCTGATTTTTCAAGGCAGAGCGTATTCACAATTCTTAACTACCCTATTTTATATCAAGCACAAAAGGCATTCTAGCTTGAACGCCTTTCTGCTCCATGGCTGATTTCACCTGCTTTAAGATAGAATAGGCTTCAGCACCTATTTCCTGTTCGATCATGCTCTTTCTCGCTTCGGCACTCGCACCGCCCAAATCTTCCATTAATTTTTCAAGACCAGTTTTGTACTTAGGATATTTCTTGATACTATATTCAGTCAATTCGGCTATTTTTGCTGCTTCGATAATCGCATCGTTCAAACCGCCCAATTCATCAATAAGTCCGATTCGTTTTGCATCGACACCACTCCACACCCTACCTTGTGCCATACTATCAGCTTCGGCGACCGTTATGCCTCTTCCCGTAGACACACGCTTCAAGAATGTATTGTAGGTACTTTCTATACCTTCTTGCACCATGTTTCTGAAATCATCGGTCATAGGTTCAAAAAATGAATAATCGACTGAATTTTTATTGGTACCTACCTGTTCTGCATTAATGCCCATATCGGCAGCCAATTCATTTACATTGGGAATAGCACCAAACACCCCAATAGAACCTGTAATCGTAGTGGGTTCTGCAAAAATCTTGTCAGCACCAACGGCTATGTAATACCCACCGGAAGCGGCAACATTACCCATTGACACCACTACAGGCTTCACTTGCTTTGCCAGTTCAATTTCACGCCAAATTATATCGGAAGCCAAGGCACTACCGCCCGGCGAATTTACCCGCAATACAATGGCCTTGACATCTTCATCTTCCTTGGCCTTCATTATAGCGGTATTGATAATACCTTGACCAATGACATTTGGCCCACCTTCACCGTACATGATCTCACCTTGGGCAAATACCACGGCAATCTTGTTTTTTCCGGTTTTCTTTATTTTTTTATTGGAGCGGATGACATAGTCTTTCAGTAGTACAATGTTCAAATCATTGTCTAAAACCGAATCAACAGCATACTTTAACTTTTCCTCATATTGATCGTAAAAAACCACCCCGTCCACAAGTCCGGAAGCCAATGCGTACTCAGGAGTTCTTCCTCCCAAGGTATCCGCAATAATATTCAAATCACTTGGAAGTATATTTCGTTCATCTGAAATATCCTCTACCATCGAGTTCCAGAGTGAGCCGATAAGCTCACTGATCTGTACTCTATTGGCCTCACTCATTTCATTGGCCAAAAAGGGTTCTACAGCACTTTTATATTTTCCGTGGCGAATGACCTCCATCTTGATTCCTGTTTTTTCTTGAAGATCTTTATAAAACAAAACCTCTGAGGAAAGGCCTTTAAAATCCAACGCTCCTACCGGGTTCAAAAAAATAGAATCGGCAACGCTCGACAGGTAGTAATCTTTCTGCATATAAAAATCGCCATAGGCGTATACAAACTTACCGCCTGTTTTAAAATCTTGAAGTGCTTTACGAATAGCCTGTGTTTGCGCAAGGCCGGCCATTAGAAAATTACTGTTGATACTTATACCTTTAATATCATCATCATCTTTTGCCACGGCGATGGCATTCAATATCTGGTCTAAACCTTGTGACTTTTCAAAAAGGCCCTGAAACGGGTCTTCGGCATTATCACCAACAAAATCACTCACTGGCTGATCTATGAGCAACTCCAGAACAGAATTTTCCTCAATAGAGGCACTATCCTCAGAGCTGGCCAACAAGCTGGCGAAAACAAAAAACATAATAAAAATAATGCCCAGGGCAACAAGGCAACCTAGAACGGCCGCTAAAAAGTTTCGTAAAAAATTCATTTGGTTCTATATTATAAATATCTATCAAAGATAACCAAAGTGATTTTGTTTTACTTACTTTGTTTATATCTTATGAAAGAGAAAAACATGGTATATCTTTCGCTCGGTAGCAATATGGGCGACAAACCCAACAACCTTCAGGATGCCGTCTTTGCCATTCATAAAAGTGTGGGTGATGTTCTTAGAATATCACCTGTTTACCAGAGTAGTTCATGGGGTTTTGACGCCGATGATTTTTTAAATATCTGTATTTCACTGGAAACTAAATTGCCTCCCCAAGAACTTTTGAGCAACTTACTCAAAATCGAAAAGCAACTGGGTAGGGTTCGCTCTCAAGAAGATGGTTACCAAGCCCGAACTTTGGATATTGATATACTGTATTACGAAAAGGAGGCTTTTTTTACCGAAAACCTGATTATACCCCACCCTGAATTGCCTTTCAGAAAATTCGTACTTAAACCACTATCCGATATTGCCCCGCAATTCTATCACCCAGTGCTACAAAAAGACAGTCGAAACTTATTGCAAGAATGTAATGATAAGGGTCAATTGGAAAAAATGCACTATTGTCTATACAAAAACAGGACAGAACTCTTTTCTCAAATCAACTTTATAGCTATAGAGGGAAACATTGGGGCAGGAAAAACGACCTTGGCCAATAGGATAGCCGATGATTTTAACGGGAAATTGGTTCTCGAACGGTTTGCCGACAACCCTTTTCTACCAAAATTTTATGAGGATCAAAACAGATATGCCTTTCCTTTGGAAATGTCTTTTTTGGCCGATCGCTACCAACAATTCACCGATGATACCTCACAATACGACCTTTTCAAAAATTTCATGGTCAGTGACTACGATATATACAAATCGTTGATCTTTGCTCAAATAACCCTACAAAAAGATGAGTTCAATCTGTACCGAAAATTATTCAACCTAATGTACAAAGAGGTCAAAAAACCCAAAATCTACATCTACCTGTACCAAACTACCGAACGCTTGCTCGAAAATATAAAAAAGCGGGGCAGAGACTATGAACAGAACATAGCACCCGAATATCTTGAAAATATCAATACAGGTTATTTTGAGTTTATCAAAAGTTTTCCTGAACAGAACAATCTGATCATAGAGCTCGGGGAAATGGATTTTGTAAAAAGTTCAAAGGACTATGAAACGATTATTAATAAGATTCAGAAATTTGCCGTCAACATTCCTTAAACTGAACTTGTTTAAACTTTTTCAATTGGCTAAAAAATTGCCCTTTTGCACCCTGTTTTTGTCTTTTTTTCCTTCCGTAGCCTTTTATGCAACTCAAAAATGCCTTCAACATGGCACAAAAATGCTAATTTTCGCTTCAATCCAAAAAGTTTAAACGAGTTCATTAAGTTTTTTTTAAGAAAAAAATTGCACGGTTTAAATGATTTTACTTAATTAGCAACTGCTAACAAGCAACTAACTAACTCAAACTATTTAAAAAGCCCGATTTTATCGGGCTTTTATATTGGACCACAAATGCCAAATAACCACACCAGCACTGACTGAAA
>VAPK010183729.1_pt1 | contig 10864 bp, 9 predicted proteins | sample 3395031 | NCBI WGS metagenome assembly VAPK01 (sample SAMN08290443, study PRJNA428436) | hydrothermal vent metagenome | isolation source: Deep-sea hydrothermal vent chimney 1 | place: Pacific Ocean: Juan De Fuca Ridge
ATACCAATTAGCTATTTTTTCTTCTGGTCAATCCGAATGTAAATATGTAAAATATCAATTGCAGCCGGCGTAATACCGCTAATCTCACTAGCTGCGAAAAGAGTTGGAGGATTGAAAGTTTGAAGTTTTTCAATAATCTCATTACTCAACCCCGCTACTTTTGTAAAATCAAAATTTTGAGGAATTTTAATATTGATCATATTTTTCATCCGGTCAATCTGCGCCTGCTGCTTCTGAATATAAGAAGCATATTTGGATTCGATCATGATCTGTTCTTTAGTATCTGCAGGAAGATGCTGATATTGAGGCAATAATTTGTCAAATTTGTCAATAGTAAAGGTTGTACGCCCTATTACTCTTTTTAATTCTACTTTATCTGTAACAGGAGGTTCATCTATCTCAGCAAGGATTTTTGTATTTTCTTTCGACGGGGTAATATAATGTGTCTCTAAATATGTAAGAACTTCTTTAATATCTCTCTCTTTTTGAGCTACCCTTGCATAAAAGTCTTCCGGAATCAAACCTAGTTCATATCCATATCCGGACAGGCGTAAGTCTGCATTATCTTCACGTAAAAGCAAACGATATTCCGCACGGCTGGTAAACATTCTATAAGGCTCTTTCGTACCTTTTGTCACAAGATCATCGATCAATACACCAATATACGCTTCATCTCTTCGAAGCACCAACGGCTCTTTACCCTCCAGTGAAAGGGAAGCATTGATACCTGCCATCAACCCCTGTGCTGCTGCTTCTTCATATCCGGTAGTACCATTTACCTGTCCGGCACAGTAAAGACCTTCTACTTTTTTGGTTTCAAGTGAGTGTCGAAGCTCGGTAGGATTGACATAATCATATTCGATTGCATATCCAAAACGTACAATTTTTGCATTCTCTAAACCTTTGATAGAGTGCACCATCTCCAGTTGAATATCCGGCGGTAAAGATGTGGATAAACCGTTAATATAATACTCCGTTGCCTCTTTAGTCTGTGGTTCTACAAAAAGATGGTGTCGTTCTTTGTCGGCAAAACGATTTACTTTATCCTCGATACTAGGACAATACCTTGGTCCCACTCCTTCAATCTGACCGGTAAAAAGCGGAGCACGGTAAAAGTTATCTGCAATAATAGAATGTGTAGCAATATTTGTATAGGTAATAAAGCAAGGTAATTGATCTTTTCCAAAATCCTCTGTTTTTGGAGTCTGGAAGCTAAAAGGTACAGGATTATCATCTCCCGGCTGCGGTTCCATTACCGAAAAATCGATACTGCTTGCATCAATTCTTGGACAGGTACCTGTTTTGAGTCTGCCGACATCCAGACCAAAAGACTTCAGACAATCACTCAGTTTATTGGAAGGAAACTCCCCTACCCTGCCCGCTTCTTTCTGATATTCACCAATATGAATCAATCCACGTAAAAATGTTCCGGCAGTCACAATCACTTTTTTTGTTTCATATGTTAATCCAAGATCGGTTTTGACACCTGTAACTTTTCCATCTTCAGTCAAAATCTCTTCTGCAATCTCCTGCTTGACTGTCAGGTTTTCCGTATTGAGACAAACATCTCTCATATAGACAGGATAACGATCCATATCGATCTGTGCACGGCTTCCGCGAACTGCTGGTCCTTTGGAAGCATTGAGTATACGAAACTGAAGCCCGACAGCATCTGTACATTTTGCCATCTCACCACCAAGAGCATCAATCTCCTTGACCAGATGTCCTTTCGCCAGCCCACCGATAGCAGGATTACAACTCGTCGCACCTATACGCTCTGCCAGTATCGTAATCAAAAGTGTCTTTTTTCCCATCCTCGCAGCTGCCAACGAAGCTTCAATCCCCGCATGACCGCCACCAATAACAATTACATCATATTGCATTTTATTTTACCTGTTTATCTCTCTATTTTTCCGCGATTATAGCAAAGTTTGGTATAATCATTTCATGTTTACAGGATTAATCAGAGAAATGGCAACTGTTACAGATTTGCGTAACAACTTTTTAACACTCAAAAGTAGCTACAAACCCAATATCGGCGACTCCATCGCTATTAACGGGGCATGCCTGACAGTTGTCAAAAAATCAGACACAACGTTTACCGTAGAACTTTCACCAGAAACACAAAGCCTCATCGCTATTGAAAATTTAAAAGGCAAAGTTCATATGGAACCTGCCATGCAGCTGAGTGATCGGCTTGAAGGGCACATCGTACAGGGGCACATCGATACAGTCGGAGAAATCACAAAGATCCATCAGCTTTCCAACGCCACGGATTTTTATATCAAACTTCCAGCCAAATATATCAAGTACATTATCCCTAAAGGCAGTATTGCCATAGATGGTATCAGTTTAACGGTTAATGAAGTTTTTACAGACTCTTTCCGTCTGACAATCATCCCCCACACACTGCAAAACACTCTTTTTAAATCCTATAAAAAAGGTACAAAAGTCAATATCGAAACCGATATGTTTGCACGTTACCTCTACCATATGTTTTCCGGGAAAAAAGAGATCACCTGGGATACCATCGACGGGATTCTGGCAAGTTACTGATGCAGTTTCAACTTTTTGAGCCTTACAGACATAAGCTGTTTTGTGAAATCAGCAATCGTCACGGAGGTGTAAGCCCCAAACCTTATGATACCCTCAATGTAGCACTTCATGTAGGTGACAATCCTATCAACGTGCTTAAAAACAGAACTATTCTCGCAGATGAATATGACTTTCTCATTGAAAATCTCATATATATGGATCAAACCCACTCCGATAATATACAAATCATCGAACATACAGGATTTAATAAAATAGAAAACTGTGATGCCATCATCACCAATCAGTCAAATATACCTCTCATGGTCATGGTTGCGGACTGTATTCCTGTCATGCTGTATGATCCCCAAAAGAGTGTCATCGCAGCCGTACATGCGGGAAGAAACGGTACTTTTAAATCTATCGTAACCAAAACCATTCAAAAGATGAAAGAAAATTTCGGTACTCAGAAAGAAACAATAAAAGTGGCAATGGGTCCGGGCATACACTCCTGCTGCTATGAAGTTTCAGATGATTTAGCCGATATCACACAAAAGAGTTTTGGTGAAAAATATATTCAAAAACGTGAAGGAAAAAATTACTTGGATCTACAAGCTTTAAATCTCGACCAGTTGCTACAATATGGTATACCAGAAAAAAATATCGAAATCTCTCCGGTATGTACCTGTTGTGATGAAAACTACTTCTCATACAGAAGAGAGGGTGTTACCGGTCGTTTTTGCGGAATTATAAAGTTAAAATAATGGATAAAAAAGCAGTAGCACTCAAATATGACCAGGATGGAGCATCAGCACCAAAAGTCATTGCAAAAGGCAAAGGTACGATTGCAGAAAAGATTTTGGAAAAAGCAAATGAATTTGAAGTACCTGTCTTTCAAAACAAAGCACTGGCAGAAAGCCTGCTCTCACTTGATGTCAACGAACAGATACCACCCAATCTCTACAAAGCTGTTGCCGAAGTTTTTGTCTGGCTTATGAAGAGTGAGCAAAAAGCACAAATCAGTAAATAAAACTATTTTTTAGTTGTTACCTGTTTTAACAAAACAGGATCTGCCCTATCAATAAAATACCCCTGTGCATAATCAATACCCATACTTTTCACTTTATCAAAAATCACCTGGGAAGAGACAAACTCCGCCACGGTTTTCATATTTAACTCTTTTGCCATTGAAATAATTGTGCGTGTCATGATTTCACTATCTTTATTGCGTGTAATATCTTTGATTAATGAACCATCAATCTTAATATAGTCCGCATCAAGGGAAAGAAGTTGCCCGAAATTGGAAAAACCACTTCCAAAATCATCAATTGCAATTTGACATCCGTAACTTTTCACTTTCTTAATGAAATTTTTCACTTTAATTTCATTGGTAATCGATTCACTTTCAACAATCTCAAATGTTATATAGTTACCAAATTTGTGCCTTTTAAGACTACGAAGTATAAATTGAGAAACTCTTGGTTCAAGTATATCTTCGAGACCAATATTAATCGTAATCGGATACTGTACTTTTTCAAGCTGTTCAAAACACTTTTTAATCATCATTCTGGAAAGTTCAGTATACATTTTTGATGTTTTTGCAATTTCAAGAAATTCACCTGGTGTAGCATAACTGTTATCTTCTCTTCTAATACGCATTAAAGATTCATATTTTTCAACCTGGTTTGTTTTCAGATTAAAAATCGGCTGGAAAAACGGTTCAATCCGCTGATCCAATATCGCTTCTTTGACCATTTTATTGATTTTTATATTATGTAAAAAACGTTCCTGATGATCCTCTTTTTCATTATAAATTTTATAGCTTTTTTTAAGTTTTTCCGCTTCCTTTAAAGCTAAATAAGCATTTTTAGGCAAATCCTCAATCCCTCTTGCCACACCTGCTGTTATTTCGATATTGAAGATACTTCCCTGAAATGTAAACTCTCTTTTTGATATACGTGTTGTCATTTTACGCAAATACTCTTCCAGTTCATCTCTGCTGATAAAACGGGGAATAAAAATCGCAAAATGATTAAAGTCAATTTTATACAATGTAGATTGGGTTGCAGGCAAATCATTTCCAAGCCATTCTGCTACTCTTTTAAGAATAATCGTTCCTGCATCTACACCAAACAATTCGTTTAATGTATCGAAATTGTCAATACCTACATAAATCAAAGTACTTTTTGGGAAAAGAGAATTCCCTTTATGTTCGTCTATATCATGAAAGAGTTTTAAACGTGTAGGAAGTTGGGTAACACTATCAATAAAAAGTCTCTCTCTCATTTGTTGCGTAATATCCTCTTCTCCTACCTCATTTTTTAAAATCAAATAATAACTTTTTTGCTGTGTTGCATTACGTTTATGCAATGTAATATATACAGAAACTTTCTGATCTTTGTGTGCACAAACGCCACTTCCTTTATAAAAGCCTTCCTTCGCAATAATTTCACGAATTTTTTCAGGAAAATCTTCAAGATTAATAAACTGAGTAACAGGATTGGAAAGCAATGTTTCTTTATCTACACCAAGAAACTCACACAATTCCTTATTTACTGAAACTACAGACAAGTTATCGTCCAAATACATAAAGTTACGATCTTCCCGTAAAAGATCCTGATAATGCGTAAGCTCATCCTCTTTTGCTTTGATATAAGAAAGCAATTTAAGATTCTTGTTGTAGAAATAAAGAAAAAGAAACAAGAAACCAATCATCATAGCAAGCACTACAGCATTTTGTCCAGACTCTACAATAAGAAGAGTAAGTAGCATTAAAATTAATGTACCAACAATCAAATAGGATTTGTAACACTTCAAACGATTCACAAACTTATTCATTTATTAGAGCCTAAAACTTTATTTTTAATCTAAGATAATACAGAAGATAAACTGAATCTAATATTAGGGATTCAATATATTTAATTTTTCATTAAGTTTCATATGAGTGTTCTACTTTTGGAAAAAAATGCCGATATTCCTCACATTGATATATATAAAATAATGGGACATCTAAAATGAAAAAAATATTTCACCTGCTCTTTTTACTAATCTCAACACTCTGGAGTATCGATATAGACGTTGATTTTCTTAAAAACTCTGTACAAAAAAACCCTAAAGAGACAGGTAATCAAATACTTTTATCAAAATACTATATTCAAAATAGAGAATATCAAACAGCCCAATATTATCTTAATAATATTTTAAAATCAGAGCCTGATAATAAAATAGCAAAAAAATTACAAAAAGAAACACTTATAGGATTAAACCTGCAAAAAAATTTACCAGGAGTTAATCTTCAAGACCCTTATGAAATTGAAGAAAAATTAAATATTTTTTTAAAGGAAAAAAAATATAAACTCTTCAATACCACTTATTTAGACTTGGAAAAACTCCATATCCCACTAACACTACAAACCTATTTAATGGCTGCTGAACACTATCTTGATACTAACAACATCACTATGACACATAAAGTTCTTGCTGCAACAAAAGGCTTACCTGAAGGATATCCACTTCTGGCAATCAAAACATATTTGGCTGCTAAAAAAGGCGATCTACCTACTGCACGTAAAAATTTACAAAAGTTAACTACAGAAGATCCAACAAATCATCTCATACCAAAAATTGCAACTGCCATAAAAACACAAGAATCCTCTATGACAAAAAAACTGGCAAAAACAGTAACCAAACAAAACTCAATTCAAAAACTCCAGGAATATATCTATCTTCTAAATAAACAAAATAAAAAAGAAGAGGCAATCAATGCCGTTAAATCTTTTCTCGAACATTATCCAAACAATTTTGATGCGAAACTTCTTTTGGTAAAACTCTATTACTGGAATGGTGATATTGATAAAGCCTTTCACAAAATTTACAGCTTTCGAAAAAGAAACGAAGAGACTAAAAAACTTTATGCAAATATTTTATATGAAAGAGGAGACTATACTCATGCACTTGTCTATTTGTCAGATGCTGTAACAAATGCAAAGGACAAACATGAACAATACAATTTAAAAAAACGTCTTGCTTTCGCCTATTTAAATATTGGGAAAAAATCAAAAGCAGAAGAGATTATCCAGCAAATGCTCAAGGAAAATCCAGCCGACAAAGAGCTAGTACAATTATTAGAGAATCGTAAAAATCAAGATATTCTTCAAAAAGCAATCACTTACCATAAACAACATGAACTTACCAAAGCTTTAACATATTATAAACGCTATTTTTCACAAACCAATGATCCAAAAATAGCAAAAGAGATTGCAGAAATTTATTATTTTACAAATAACCAATATTATGAAGCACTTCCCTATTTTCAAATATATCTTCAAGAATTTCCAAATGACAGCCTCATACGATTTCACTATGCTTCGGCATTGGAAAAGCTTAAGCAATATAAAAAAGCCTCAAATGAATACGCCAAAATCACTTCCTGCAAAAACCCTGAACTCTGTTATCTCACAAGATATCATGAAAGCTATAGCCTGATGCAGACACAGGATTCATCAGACTGGATAAAAGCAAGAAAAATACTTTCAAAACTCTCTACAAATCTCGCATTGACACCAGTAGGACAATATGTTGATCTCAAAAAGTTTTCTGCATCATTGCTCAAAACTGCCCGTGGAGAAATCCGAAAACCGACATATTATAAAGATATTGTTTTAACAGAAGGTGCAAAAAAACACCTGAACCAAAAAAGTGTCTTTTCCAATGTTTATATAAATTCAACAACAAAACCATCACTCGAAGAATTATTGGATATTACCAAAACAAAAACAGCCATCAAACCTTCTGCACACGTTCAAATAGATTATGTCAGAGATTCTCATGTACGTTATACAGATTATCAACTAATGGTTCAAAACCTTATTACAGTAAATGGTATACGTTATAGTGTCTCTGCACAAAAATATCTTTTTCATTTTATCAACCAATACGAAAAAAAAGGTAAAGGCTTCTTTTTACACATGAAACGGGGAAATCTACAAGTCAGTCTTGGTGTAAAAGAGATGGGAGACTTTAATCTACTCGTACCAAAACTCAGCTGGTCAACACATTATGGCGTACATGATTTCTATTTTGATGCATACTATCAAAACGGTGCTTTTACAAACTATAGAAAATGTATGATTCTAAACCAAACTGATGTACTGCATATTGGTCTTTATGACCGTATACTGATGGATAATCTTGACTTTACAGAGCTTTCACTTAGTCTCAATGCTTATGATGATGGCAACACAAATATATATGCTACATTGGCATATCCGCTTTACAGTTTTAACCTCTGGGGACTTGATCACAAGTTAATATTTAACGAAAATATAGATTTTAATAGTAAAACAAAAGTATGCTCTCAGCCATCTTCGCTATATGATTCAACATATTTGATATATAATCCAAAGATGACGTTCAATCAAGGTTCCATGGAGATAAAACTGGGACAAGGTTACTCTTTTAGCAATCAAGAATATATATCAAACTATATGATTAAAGGTGATTACAGAGTAAATAATATTGCTTCTCTTGAACTTAACTGCGAAAGAGTTCAAAGTAGTTTTACATCTGACGATATAGATTATTGTACGTTCAATATTATACAGGAGTGGTAAATCAATGAAACATAATATACAACTGAGTGAAGTAATGACAATAGACACACCTGTTAATCGTTGTGCACTTGCTTTTAGCATGCAACTGCAACAACATCTTAAAAAAGATACAAACACCCTGTTCCTGACAGCTAATAAGCCAGATCTTGTTCGTGCAAATCTACATCATGTAAAACAACATCTACCACACTTTGAAACAGTTCATGAAAAAACCACCTACCTTTTTCTCAAAGAGGAATGGAATGAAATTTCACAACGATTTGGTATCAGAGCTTTTAACAATGAACTCAACAAAATTACCGAAGAAGAAATTTATGATTTTTACTATTTTCACCGAATCGATCTTTTTTTCAATACAAAAATCACATACGAAGTAGAACAGGCAATTGTCAATTTTATTGAATCCATCCGCTACCACCATAAAAAAGTACTTTTTTCGTATAACAGTCTTACTGCATCAGGTAAAATATTTGAAACATTGTTTGCGCATAAAAGAGATCTCTCTTTTGATGTTGTTCTAAACGACGATGGAGAATGCGATTTAACTATGAAAACACATAATCGTCTTTTGCAAAAAGAGAATGCTCGTATTTGTCTTATTTCCGATCAAAGTGACATGCATTATCTGCATCAAACCATTTTGCAAAAACAACCCTATATACAACTTGATATTGCTTCACTGGAAGATCTTGAAAAAGATCATACTATTTTAAATGAAGAAACAGATCTTATTTTATACAATGATTCACGCAAATTTCTCACAAAAGAGATGACAAATGTTTTCAAAAAACTCTCTCCATATGCTCAGATTTTCTGGATAACCAATCGTAAATCAATTCGAAAAAGTGATTTAAATGAATCAAAAAACAATGGCATCGATATGCTGTTTCCAAAAACATTTGACATTAAAGAGTACGTACACTATATTGAACAAGTAATACAACAAGCTTTTTATACCAATAAACTACGAAACTTATCATATATCGAAGAGGAACAAAATGTAGATATATTGACTATGAAAAAACGTATTAAAGAGCTGGAAGAGAAACAAATCCTTCATTCTGTTGTTACAATAAAGCTTTCTGATATCAAACATGATAACCTTTCTACTTTTATACGAAAAGAAGACTTTGTTGCTATAGATAAAAATGCAAATAGCGCCTTTTTTGTTCTCATCAACCTTCTTCCGGAAAATGCCAGACAAATCATTGCAGATCGTACAAAAGTCAACAAACAAGAAATTAGTATTCAACATAAAGCAGTCTTAACAGAGTTACCGGAAACCTAGATCATGATTAAAATTATTGCTCTTTTCATTATACTTCTTTCTCTGTCAGTATTAAGTGTTTATCAGTTAAATCATTTGCCAGTTAATCAAAATATTTATGTACGTCTTGGGGTTATCTTTATTCTGATTTTTTCACTGATAGTGGTTGCACGATACTTCCTGCTACTCCTCTTTTCAATGATTAATCTTTATAAAAATGTCAAAAAAGAACTCCCTGACATTCCAGATAGTGAAAAACCGATGGTATCTATTTTGGTACCTTGCTATAATGAAGAGAAAGTTCTCAAAGCTTCACTTGAGAGTCTCATACAGCAAACCTACCCAAAATATGAAATTATAGTCATAGATGATGGAAGCAGTGATGATACTTACTTACTGGCAAAAAATATGGAGTTTGACAACGGCAATGTATCACTCAGAGCTTTTACAAAACAAAATGCAGGTAAAGCCCATGCTCTGAATTTTGGAATAGAAAAAGCAAAAGGGAAACTCTTTCTGGCTGTAGATGCAGACTCAAAACTCTCAACAGATGCAGTAGAATTAATGGCAAACTATTTTGCCGACCCAAATATTGGTGCTGTTGCCGGCTCTGTTTACGTCACAAATACAGATAACCTCTGGACCAAACTTCAGGCACTAGAATATGTTCAGGGACTTAATCTTGTACGTAATGGTCAGGCTCTTTTTAAATTAGTCAATATTATTCCGGGTCCAATCGGTATGTTCCGTAAAGATGCAGTAAAGTCAATAGGCAAATATACCGATGATACATATGCAGAAGATTGTGATCTGACTTTGCGACTTATTGAAGCAGGATATAAAATTGATTATGAAATTGATGCAATCTCCTATACGGAAGCACCGGAAAGTCTGCTGGATCTTCTCAAACAGCGCTATCGATGGACAAGAGGTATATTACAATCGATACTAAAACATAAAAATAAACTTTTTGCATTAGGTTCTGACTTTTCATTGAGCATGGTATTGTGGTATATGCTTTTTGAAGCTATTTTTTGGCCTATTGCATCAATTTTTGCCAATTTTTTTATTATTTATATGAGTTTGGCTTCAGGATTTGGAGAGATGTTGATCTACTGGTGGATCATTTTTACTATTCTGGATGTTTCGGCAAGTATTTATTGTGTCAGTGTCACAAAAGAACGAATGTATCTGGTACTTTATAGTATCTATTATCGTATCTTTTTTATCAATATTATCAATATTGCTAAAGTTTTAGCTACTTTTGAAGAGTTTTTTGGAATCGAAATGAACTGGGGAAAACTGGAAAGAAAAGGAAAAATCTAATGGAAATGAATTTTTTAACTATTATGGCATATCTTATCGTTGTTATTACTCTAATTACAATGATTTTTGGAATTATCGCTTATAGTGTTTATAAACTCAGCGAGGCATAACGTGCAACAGCAAAAAA
>VAPK010181963.1_pt1 | contig 10859 bp, 11 predicted proteins | sample 3395031 | NCBI WGS metagenome assembly VAPK01 (sample SAMN08290443, study PRJNA428436) | hydrothermal vent metagenome | isolation source: Deep-sea hydrothermal vent chimney 1 | place: Pacific Ocean: Juan De Fuca Ridge
ATAAACAGACCAGATTTTTTTGCGGATGATTTTACCTGATTTGGTGATGAGGAGAATTTGGCCGCGACCATCATCGGTGCAGGATTGTCGTTGCAAATAACCTGCTTTTTCTATCCGCTCAATCAGGCGCGACAGGTCATATTGAGGGAGAACAATTTCATATGGTTGATAGTGTTTGGGGAACGGTTTTTCGCAATCTGGATAGTCTTGATAAAATTGCAAATTTTGCATTGCTTGACGATTTAAAGGCCATAAAAGTCTGGCGGCAGGCAATAATGAAGCGCGCTTCGGTTATTGGTGCTGTTCCAAAAGATTATAGAGATCGGCTGGAGAAATTCCTTCTCAACAAGAGATCGCCCGTCTCGACATTAATCAAATAAACGCTTCGCGTTGGATTAACTAAAGGCCTGGCTCCGTCTGCTCGGGGATTTGCCGTTAATCATATATAGCGAATAGGCACTAGACTTACGTCAAACTTGGGTCTAAGGAGTGCGCCTGCCCGAGAACATTCACATCAAAAAAAGTAAGTGATTGCCTTTTTAATGAGTGCCTTTTGGCCAGAGGTCTGCCCCAGGGAAGTTTATCCTCAGGGCTTACCTCAAGAGCGTTTTCAGGAAAAAAGCCTTTGGGATTGTCTCAATGGTGAAACCGGGCAACCGGTTTGTAAACGCAATGGACCAAAATTTAAGCACCTTGCTTCAGATTAGCTGAAGCAGTGACAGGTTGCGGTCGGACTCTTTTAAATTAAGGATACAATCTTGGAAACTTTTAGTGATGCGCAAATTCCGCAGCAGGTTTTTCATCGTCTCGAGCAATTAGGCCTCGTTAAACCAACTCCCATTCAGGCCAAAGCCATTCCGGTAGCGCTTGAGGGCAACGATATTTTGGGATCAGCCCAGACAGGAACCGGAAAAACCGCCGCCTTTGGCGTGCCGCTGGTTACTCACCTGATTAACGACGAACAAGGGGGTGCATTGGTATTGCTGCCAACCCGCGAATTGGCCGGGCAGGTATTAAAAACCCTTGAGCAGTTTATCGGGCGCACTAATATCCCGGCCGTGCTGTTGATCGGTGGCGAGGATATGGGCAAACAAATTCGTAAGCTCAAAGCCTTTCCGCGCCTGATAGTTGGCACACCGGGGCGCATAAATGATCATTTGAAGCGCGGTACTTTAAAGCTGGACCGAACAAATTTTATGGTTCTGGATGAAGTTGATCGCATGCTGGATATGGGGTTTGGTGTGCAGCTGGATGCAATTGCCAAATTTTTGACCTCTGAGCGCCAGACATTGATGTTCTCGGCCACCATGCCGTCAAACATTCAAAAAGTGGCCGCAAAATACCTCAAAGATCCGGTTCGCATTTCGGTTGGCTCCGCCCATGCCACGGCTCCAAATGTTAAACAGGAACTGGTGCAGCTATCCGATGCCGAAAAATTTGATCGTCTGACAAATGAAATTGAGACACGCGAAGGCTCGATACTGGTTTTTATCAAGACCAAATATGCGGCCGACAAAATGGCGATCAAGCTGAAAAAACTTGGTCATTCGGTTTCTTCCCTGCATGGGGATTTGCGCCAGAATAAACGTAATCAGGTTATTGCCGGGTTCCGCTCGAAAAAATATCGCATCTTGGTGGCAACCGATGTGGCTGCACGTGGATTGGATATTCCCCATATCGAGCATGTGATAAATCATGATATGCCCCAAAGCCCTGAAGATTATATTCACCGCATCGGGCGCACAGCCAGAGCTGGAGCCAAGGGCGAGGCCCTAAATTTTGTTTCCCCTGCTGATGCTTCCAAATGGAATGCTATTCAACGTCTGCTCAATCCGGGTCAAAAAATCCAAAAACTTGCCGGACCAAAAAGCTCTGGGCCCAAAAAGTTTCGGGGCAAGAAATTTGGTGCCAAAAAATTCGGCGAGAAGAAGTTTGAGGGCAAAAATTTTGCAGGCAAAAGTTTCGCAGGCAAAGGTAAATTTGCAAGCAATGACGATGCAGGCAGAGGTAAATTTGCAGGCAAAAAGTCCAGAGGCAAAAATCCCGGCTTTGAAGGTGCAGCTCAAAATTCAAACGAAGCACGGCAAGATACAAGGTCAGAAGCAAGACCAGATGCCAGATCAGAAACAAGATCGACTGCGAAGCCGGGACGTAAATTTGGCGCTAAACCTGGTGCAAAATTTGCAGGGAATGCCAGAACTGAAGGCAATGCCAGATCTGACGGCAATGCTAAATTTTCAAGCAAACCTTCTGCAACTGGTAAAAAACCACGTTGGAAAAAAAGCAAAAAGAAAAAACAGGCCGCCAAAGCCGCAGCCTGATATTGCTCTGAGCGGGAATAAAATTCTAGGTTTGCAAAATGATCTCACCTCTGGTCTAAAACTCTGCATAGACAATTTTGTGGGAGCGGACAAATGCGCGAAATTTATGTGAATGGGCAATATCTGAGCGAAGGTGATGCCAAAATCTCTGTTTTTGACCGGGGGTTTTTGTTCGCTGACGGGGTTTATGAAGTCACCTCTGTTCTTGATGGCCGTCTGATTGATTTTGATGGCCATTTTGAGCGCCTTGAGCGTTCAATGGCTGCCATCGAAATGAAGCTGGACATAAAAAAACAGGCTTTGCTTGAAATGCATCGCCAGCTTTTGGTGCGCAACTCTGTGAATGAGGGCTTGATCTACTTGCAGGTAACAAGGGGCGCGGCGGAGCGGGATTTTGCCTTTCCCCCCGCCAACACCGCTAAAACCATTGTTGCTTTTACTCAGGAAAAATCCCTGATTGAATCAAAAGATGCAAAGCGCGGCTTAAAGATAGTTACCCTTGAGGATATGCGCTGGGGGATGTGTGACGTTAAAACCATCCAATTGCTTTATCCATCTTTGGCTAAAATGCAGGCCAAAAGCCAAGGTGCAGATGATGCCTGGCTCATGCGCGATGGTATGATTACCGAGGGTACCTCAAACAATGCCTATATCGTGACCAATGAGGGTGTGATCGTTACTCGCGATTTATCGCCGCAGATTTTAAGTGGAATTACTCGCAAAGCGGTTTTGCAATGCGCAAAAGACCTGCAAATGAAAATCGAGGAGCGGGCTTTTAGCCCAGAGGAGGCGGCAAATGCCAAGGAGGCTTTTGTTACTTCGGCCACCACATTTGTTATGCCGGTAATAGAAATTGACGGCAAAGCTGTTGGAAAAGGCGAGCCGGGGTCAATTGCGAAAAAACTGCGCGAAATCTATATCGAAGAGAGTTTGAAAAGCGCACTTTAGAAAATGCTGACCCTGGGGGCAGGACCTTAAGCGGTCTTTGCGTAGGGGCAATTTTTCATATCCGCCAATACATCTGACCATTCTTCATGCAGCTCAAACTGCTCTTGAACATAAGAGCATATGGGAACAATTCTATCGTGATTTATCCGGGCCTGCTTGATGGCAAATTCAAGCAGTTTCATGGCAATGCCTTGTCCGCGAGATTGTTCGGGTACGTGGGTGTGGTCAATGGCGATTTTGCAAACGTTCAGTCGGGAATAGGTCATTTTGGCAATATGTCCTGATCCCAGATCAATGACGTAGCGCCCCGAGGTTTTGTTTCTTTGATGGCGAACTCTCAGTTCGTTCATTGTTTGCGGCTCCGGCGCTTTTTGCCGGTTTCAACGCTGCAATTTTTATAGCGGCAAGAAACCGGATCCGGCGAAAAACTCAATAGATTGCCGAGTTCGCACCGGATTACATGAGCGTTACAAGAAAGTTATGGAGCCACAAATCACTTAAATGTTATCGGGCGATTATGTCACAGGTCGCAATGTTAAGAGCTGGAATAGTTCACCATTAGCTGATTTTGTTCGCCAAGACCTTCAACACCGAGGCGCATTCGCTGGCCGGATTTTAGAAAAACCGGATCAGGCTTGATGCCCATGCCAACTCCCGGGGGGGTGCCGGTGGTAATGATATCGCCCGGTTGCAGGCTCATAAACCCTGAAAGATAATGTACAAGATGGGCAACTCCAAAGGCCATGGTGGCGGTTGTACCGTTCTGATAGCGCTTGCCATCAACTTCGAGCCAGAGTTTTAGGTTTTGCGGGTCTTCAATTTCATCTTTAGTGACCAGATAGGGACCGATGGGGCCAAAAGTATCGGCAGATTTTCCCTTAACCCATTGTCCGGCTTGCTCAAGCTGAAACTTTCGCTCGGAAATATCATTGATAACGCAATAGCCTGCCACATGATCCATGGCATTTGCCTTGTCCACATATCTGGCTTCTTTGCCAATGATTATACCCAGTTCTACTTCCCAATCAGTCTTGGTGGAGTTGGGTGGAATGATAATGTCATCATTGGCACCGCAAATGCAGCTGGTGGCTTTCATAAAAACCACAGGTTCTGGAGGCACGTCCATGCCCAGTTCTGCCGCGTGATCGGTATAATTTAGACCAATGCAGATGAATTTACCCACATTGCCCACACATGGAGCGATACGGGTCGAGGGGTCAATTTCTGGAAGTGTAGTCAAATCCTGAGCGGCGATTTTTTTCAAACTATCTCTTGAGAGAGCGTCACCGGCAATATCATCAACAATGGATGATAAATCTCTTATGGCACCATTTTCATCCAAGATTGCCGGAACTATTGCTCCCTCGTTCCCCATACGCATCAGCTTCATACAAATTTTCCCTGTTGTTGGTTTTGTTGAAGCTGTTCTTATAGATTGATCAGGGGCAGGAAAAGGGGGAAAATCTTCCCCCCTCAAACATATGCCAAAACTAGGCCTCCAAAAATACTACAAGTTTGTCGAGTGCGCCAATCCAGGCCGGGGTAACAAATTGAGCGCTCTGCTCGGAAACACCCTCATGGGTTAAAACCACCAGAGTATTGTCGCCCTGTTTAATAAACTCAATTCTTATGGTCATGTCCTGCCCCTGACCGGGTCCTGATGACTGATAGGCAAAAACATTTGGCGGATCATATTCGACAATCGTGCCCTCGCTGGAATGGGTTTTGCCGCCTTCAAAAGTCATTTCATGGCCATAAATGCCGCCCATTTTTGCTTCAATGTTGGATTTAACGCCTATGGTGCCGTTGGGACCATACCATTGGTCCATTTTTTCAGCGTTCATCCATGCATCAAAAACATCGGCCTGAGGCGCGTTATAAAGTCTTTTGACTGTAAGAATATCATTTTCAAATTTTGATTCAGTGAGCTGGCTCATAAATAGTTCCTTTTTTTAATAATGATTAGTCGCGCATCAGTTTTTTGGATTGTGAAGATTGTGCAGTTTTAAATAGTCATCGAGAGCGTCAAATCTGGCTTCCCAATGCTTTGTATAAAAGGCAATCCAATCGCTTGCCTGTTTGGCCGGGGCGGGGGCAATAGAAATTATATGTTCGCGCCCTTTACGGGTTCTTTCAATCAGACCGGCTTTTTCCAATACGCGCATATGTTTGGAAATTGCCGGTTGTGACATCTTAAAGGGGGAGGCAAGGGCTGAGATGTTACTTTCTCCTTTTGAGAGCTGTGCCAGCATTGCACGACGGGTCGGGTCGGCAAGGGCATTAAAAACCAGATCGAGAATTTGCTCATTCATAACCATATGGTTATAGATCATCCTTGTGAAATTTTGTCAAGCGCTTACGGGGGGTTGTAATCAGCGAATGTCTTTAAAGGCGCATTCTTTGTCGGATGAACGCAATCTGAACGCGGGTCTCAGGAACAGTTCAAACGCGCTCCCATAGAACAGGGACATCATCAACGCGGATTTCCCGCTCACCCCAGGAGACGAAAAATGACACGCAAGACCCTTATCGCCACCGCTATTGTTGCACTGTTTTCAATTACTTCAGTTCCAGCCATGGCCAACGAGCTAATTATTCAACAGTTCGGTTTTGGAAATGCCACCGGCGGAAGTCAGTTTGGCAACGGCAATACCATAGGCATGTATCAGGACGGTGTCTGGAACACCGGCGTATCCAATCAGTTTGGTAACGGCAATGTTGCCGCCACCGGACAGCAGGGATTTAACAACTTTTCCGACACCTTTCAAAATGGAAACTTCAACCAGGCCGGTGTTGCTCAATTCGGCTCCAACAATAATTCAGTTCTTTCCCAAGATGGAAACGGCAACATTATCGCCGGAGTTCAGATTGGTGATGGTTGTTCTGCCAATGTTAACCAGACTGGATCGGGCAATGTAACTGCCTTCGTTCAGGTTTGCCCATAATCATTTTTCCTCGAACATGTGGCCGGGAAGATTTCAAATATTTTCCCGGCACAGAACAAAAAAATTTAAGGAGAACACCGATGTTTAACAATCGTAAAATTCTTAGTGCCGGAATGGTTTCACTATTGGTGGGACTTGGTGCTGGCGGAGCCGCGATTGGCGCGGCAATGGACAATTCGAATGATAGCCAGACTTCTCAACCAAATGCTGCCTCGAGCATTGAACAGGTTCTGGATGATCAGATTGATTTCACCTCTGGACCGGTGCAGTGCGAAATTCGCACATCTGCGCAAAATGGAGCTCTGGTGCTAGAAAGTATTGTGCACACTTTAGAGCCGATCGATGGCATCTATCGACTAAAGGTTGCCAGTGTTGGCGGGGCTAACCGCTCCAACATTCAACAGGGGGGATATTTCTCCGCTGATGAGCACAAAGAAACCAATGTGGGCAAAATGATGCTTGGCAATCGAGGCGCTGTTTATGATGTTTCCCTTTCGCTGGAAGTGGATGGAAAAACCATTGGGTGCAACGAGCGAATTGGTACGTCCTAGAGCGTTTCAATTCAATATGAATTAATAAAAGGGCCTTGTTTCAGCAAGGCCCTTATTTGTTGTTGGGGTTGATTTTGCTGGCGCCGGTTCGCTCTTTAATAATGGACATTAACCGAAGATGAACGGGCTATTCCAATTCGGTTCAAGCAACTAAGTGCAGATTGTCATTATCGAAACAACAATTTCAAGATCACCTATTTTACTGATCACCCAATCCAGGAGCAAAATAATGGCCTTAACTTCAAAAATCCGCAAAACCCCTAAATTCATCAAATCCCTAATGGTTGGACTTGTCGCAGCCAGTGTTGCTACTTCGGCAATTGTGGCTCCTGCTGTGGCTGGACCAAACAATATTGGCGGTTCGTTTTCAATAACCATCCTGCCCGGAAACAACACAGAAGAAGCTCAGGCAATGCGCGCCGGAATGGCATTGTTCAACATTATCAATTCCCTGGAAAATGGTGCTGCGGTTAGCCAGAATGGCAATAATAACAGCGCCGGCATGCAGCAGAACGGATTTGGAAACAATGGCACCATTTGGCAGGAAGGCTCAGGAAACAGCGGCACCCTGCAACAGAATGGCAATAACAACGCCTATGGCATTTATCAGTTTGGCGACAATACCAATGTTGATGTTTCCCAGTTTGGTAACAACCAGACCGGCGCAACCTTTATTTTTGGATTTTAGATCCCCACACTAATAAATCAGCAGAAGTAATCTGTGACATCTCTCCCAAAAGAATCCCGCTCCGGTAAAATGGTGCGGGATTTTTCAATTTGGGTATTGCGATAAGGAATAGGCATATCTGTAATGTGAATTGCTTTTTTTGGCGAACTTGATGAAAGAGAGTTTGGAAAAAGCTTAAACTGTTTCTAACATGAGCAAAATTGCATGTGAAATAACATAGCGGGAGATAAAAATGGGCGCCTCAATTGTAGTTCGCGATCCGGTTTGCGGTATGGATATTGATATGGCAACGGTGGAACATCGCCACACCCACGAAGGCCATGAATTCGGTTTTTGCAGCTCTGGTTGCAAAGAAAAATTTATCAAAGAACCTGAAGCCCATATCATTGCCAAAGACCCCGTATGTGGCATGGATGTGGATAAAGCCACGACTGCTCACACATTAAAGCATGAGGGGCAGGGTGTATATTTTTGCTCCTCTGGTTGCAAAAGCAAATTTGAAGCGGATCCTGAGAAATATGCCGATGGGGTTCCAACAGCAAAAGAAATGCCCAAGGGCACCATATATGGCTGCCCCATGGACCCCGAAATTGAGCAGGAAGGTCCGGGTACCTGTCCAATTTGCGGCATGGCGCTGGAACCACTAGGGGTGCCTACCGGTGACGAGGGACCAAACCCTGAACTTGTTGATTTCTTTCGCAGATTTTGGGTTGGTAGTGTTTTAACTGTTCCTCTGTTGATTTTGAGCATGGGTCCGTTTATCGGCATTACGATATTTAACGAGATTTTTGGCAAGCAGACAGTGCTGTGGCTGGAATTGATTTTGGGAACTCCGGTGATCCTGTGGGCCGGTTGGCCATTTCTGGTGCGCGGGGTCAATTCCGTTAAAACCTGGAACCTGAACATGTTCACTCTCATCGCTATGGGGATCAGCGCCGCTTGGGGATTTTCGGTAATCGCGGTATTTTTTCCGCAAATATTTCCGGATGGTTTTAGAAATCCCGATGGCAGCGTTGGCGTTTATTTCGAAGCCGGAGCGGTGATTGTTGTTCTGGTGCTTTTGGGACAGGTAATGGAGTTAAAAGCGCGGGAACGCACCGGTTCTGCTATCAAGGCATTGCTGGATATGGCAGCAAAAACCGCTCGGGTTATTCGCCCTGATGGAAGTGAAGAAGAGGTGCCGCTGGAAAATGTAGTGGTTGGTGACATGATACGCATCCGGCCGGGCGAAAAAGTGCCGGTGGATGGAGTTGTGGTCAAGGGACGCTCTTCGATTGATGAATCCATGATATCGGGAGAGCCGGTGCCGGTGGAAAAAACCGAGGGCGACAAAGTTACCGGAGCTACCATCAACGGCACCGGATCGCTGGTAATGGAAGCAAAAAGGGTTGGCGGAGATACCATGCTCTCCCAAATCGTGGACATGGTGGCCAATGCCCAGCGTTCGCGTGCGCCCATTCAAAAACTTGCCGATGCGGTGGCGGGTAAATTTGTTCCTGCCGTTGTGATAATTGCGATAATTTCCTTTGTCTCATGGGCCATATGGGGACCAGATCCCGCGTTGGCCTATGGTCTGGTTTCGGCGGTTGCGGTTTTGATTATCGCCTGTCCATGTGCCCTTGGTCTGGCAACGCCCATGTCGATAATGACTGCTACCGGACGTGGTGCTCAGGCCGGGGTTTTGATCAAAAATGCAGAGGCTTTGGAGACTTTTGCCAAAGTTGACACATTGATCGTTGATAAAACCGGCACCCTGACCGAAGGCAAGCCAAAACTTGTGGCGGTGCTGCCGGAAAAAGGTTTTGACGAGACTAACGTGTTGCAACTGGCAGCGTCGTTAGAGCTTGGCTCGGAACATCCCTTGGCGGAATCAATCGTTAAAGGGGCGGAAGAAAAAGGAATAAAACTATCTGAGGCCAGCGATTTTGAAGCTATAACCGGCAAGGGCGTCAAAGGAAAAGTCAGCGGAGTTGAAGTTGCTCTGGGCAATGCAAAAATGCTGACAGAACTTGGTCTGGTTCCCGGTGAATTAAAAGCTGTTGCCGATACTCGCCGGGACGAGGGTGAAACGGTGATGGTTATAATTCTGGATGGCAAGATTGCCGGTCTGGTAGCTGTTGCCGATCCTATTAAATCAACTACTCCGGCGGCCCTGAAAAAGCTGCATGAGGAAGGCTTTCGCATCATTATGGCAACGGGGGACAATGAACGCACTGCCAAAGCTGTTGCTGCAAAACTTGGCATTGATGAAATTCGCGCCGATGTGATGCCTGCAGACAAGGCTCGCATTGTTGAAGAATTGCAGGCCGAGGGTAAACTGGTGGCCATGGCTGGAGACGGGGTGAATGACGCACCTGCTTTAGCTCAATCCAATGTGGGCATTGCCATGGGAACCGGAGCCGATGTGGCCATCGAGAGCGCCGGATTTACTTTGATCAGCGGTAATCTGGATGGCATCGTAAGGGCTAGACGTTTATCACGGGCTACCATGCGCAATATCAAGCAAAACCTGTTTTTTGCCATGGTCTATAACGCTGCCGGAGTACCGGTGGCGGCGGGAATTTTATTTCCGTTCATTGGTCTATTGATCTCTCCGATATTTGCTGCGGCAGCCATGAGTTTTTCGTCCGTATCGGTGATTGCCAACGCTTTGCGTTTACGCTCGGTGAAGCTATAACTCTTTGAAGTTATAAGAAGGGCGTGATTGATGGGAAATATGAGTTCGGCACTTACGATTGAGGATTTGAAAAAACGTGCGCGCCGCCGGGTGCCAAAGATGTTTTTTGACTATGCGGATTCCGGATCGCTAACCGAGCAGACATATCGGGCCAATCAAAGCGACTTTGAGAAGATTTTGCTTCGTCAAAAGATTGCCCGCCCGCTTTCCAACCGGTCACTTAAAACAACGATGATCGGACAGGAAGTGTCGATGCCGCTGGCGCTGGCACCGACGGGTATGGCTGGATTGCAGCATGCGGATGGGGAGATGCTGGCGGCGAAAGCGGCTGAAAAATTTGGCGTGCCGTTTGTTTTGTCAACCATGAGTATTTGCTCGATTGAAGATGTAAAATCGGTCACCTCCAAACCGTTCTGGATGCAGCTTTATGTAATGCGGGACAAGGATTTTGTGAAAAATCTATTGGATCGGGCCAAGAATGCTGGTTGCTCTGCTTTGGTTTTGACCATGGATTTGCAAATTCTGGCTCAACGGCACAAGGATTTGCGCAATGGCTTGTCGGCTCCGCCAAAATTCACCCCGAAGCATGTCTGGCAGATGGCAACCCGACCGTTCTGGTGTTGGAACCTTTTGAAAACTCCACGGCGCAGTTTTGGCAATATCATTGGTCATGCAAAAGGTGTGGGCGATCTTAGTTCGCTTGGTTCGTGGACTGCGGAACAGTTTGAT
>VAPK010258793.1_pt1 | contig 10858 bp, 6 predicted proteins | sample 3395031 | NCBI WGS metagenome assembly VAPK01 (sample SAMN08290443, study PRJNA428436) | hydrothermal vent metagenome | isolation source: Deep-sea hydrothermal vent chimney 1 | place: Pacific Ocean: Juan De Fuca Ridge
TTAACAGATTGATCCGCACCTGCATTGGCTAGCGGTGTCCGGTTTGCGCCGTCATACACCCCATAGGTTTCCACTTCGGCCAGGCCAATATTCGCTGTCCCGGCTAACACCGAGGTCACGACAATCTGCAGGCTGTCGGCCACTACTGGCGCAAACGTCACTTCCGTCGCGCCCCCGGCATTATCCAACGCCCCCACATAGATTATCGAGCCATCGCTGAAACGTAATTCAATCGCGGTTGCCTGATCAGTCAGGTTGGGACGGTCATACAGCACCACCCGATCAATCGTGTAAGTGCCGCTCCAGGCCAGGTTTAACCAAGCACCCACGCCCTCACCGTTACTCGACCATTCCGCCGCGCCATTATTCGGCCAGCCATCGATGATCCCATCCACTGCCGCCGTCGCCGGTTGTCCTGCCGCTTCACTGGACGCGGTGACCACTGCCTGATCGGCAACATTGCTTATGAGCGCATTCACCAATACGCTGACAACATTGGCTGCACTAAACATAGTTCCATCACTGACCACTAACTCGAAGGTCAGCGTCTCTGATTGAACTAAACCACTCGGCGCAGTAAATACCGGGCTGGCGGCGGTTGCGTCCGACAAGACTACCGCCGTTCCCCCTGTTTGTGTCCACGCATAAGTGAGCAGGTCACCATCAGGATCGCTACTGGCTGTGCCATCAATAAGCACAGCATCCGCTTCATTGACCGCCAACGATGCCCCTGCATTAGCCTGTGGAGGCTGGTTGCCAACCGTATTAACCGATACCGTCCAGAAAAATTCATCTTTATGAATAAACTGACCAATAAATCCGCCCGCACCGCCCTGACTGGCATGAGATTCTATTGCCCGATATTTAGGGTTATTGAGTAAATCAGTTGATTGCATCGGCGCAGGTACGTCCACCGTTTCACGATCCGTCCACAAGACAGGCAACGTGGTGCTGTTAGGTGGCTCATTGAAGGCGGTGGTAGGATCTTGCGCTGTCGGCCAGATCGAAGGATAACCGGTATGTACAATGCTCTTGTGAATCACGGGTTTGTAGGTGGAATCAGCGCTTACCACTGAGTTCAAGGCTGTCGCTACAAAATTGTATGTAGAGGCATGATCCGAGTGCGTATCAAACTCTGCCAAGGTGTAAATATGATCAGGCCGGTAAGTAGTAAAAATGCTCTCTAAATCCTGCAAGACATTCGCTAGATTGTAAGCTGCTGGGGTGCCGAACTGGTAGCTGTGATAATCGACGCCACCCAGACCACGGCTGGCATATGTCTGGGAAATACCGTTTGGGGTGACCAGTTGATCGGTTGCCAGGGTGTAGATATCAATCAAATCTTGCAAATAGGCATCCGGGTAGCCCAGAAAAATAAGATCGCTCTCAATAAGTCCCAGCTCAGTAACCTGTGCAGTCACGGCTTCATTCTGTCTGGTGGTGCCCGAGGTAACGCCATCAAGGGCATCACCATTGGTGATATATACCACCGTGACCTTCTCTCCACGATTAACCGCAGCAGACACAATGCCCGAGGCAATAATGACATCATCATCAGGATGGGGTGCGACAACTAAAATTTCTGCTTCAGATACAGAACCCCAGCTTAAGCTCGCCACTAACAGTATGGAAAATAAAGATTTTTGCCAACTCATCATTGTTGCATTCCTAAATTATATTTCTAGTTCGTAACCGCAGGCTGTTCTACAATTAGCTTCTCCGGCGCAACTCATTTCAATTTATGCGCGGGCTTCAGCCAAAGACCTGTCACTCAGAAGTGTGAAGTGTATAACAAAAAATCTTGCGTATATATGTAGCAAAAGTCATAGTCTTAGCGCAGAGGAAGGCCTTAACTGATTGTTTTTATTAGATTTGTATTTTTTCTGTTGTTCGCAGTTGTAGTTTTTTCACTCATACTCTGCAAGCTGGGATCAGCCCTAAAAGAGTCCCTGGTCGTGAGACTACTTTGCAGTCGGTTTGCGGAAACTGGTTATCAGCTGAGTGATTTCTGTATGCCGTACAAATTTGAAAGAATATAACAGCAGCAGGAACAGACCCACCGAGATAGCCGCCTTGAAAAGGACGTTAACTGAAATAAAGCTGCCCACAACAATAATGCTCATGGCCACGAAGGCTGGCCAAATAATTAACCAGGCGGTATGGCGTATTTTTAATTTCTGTCTTGCGTAATACGCAAAAAGTATCAGCAAAACCAGCTCGCTGACGATGGTTCCCACTGCCGCACCGACAGCACCCAGGATGGGGATAAGAATTATATTAATAACGACATTAATCCCTGTCGCAGCAGAAAATGAAACCACTCGCTGCTTTTGCATATCCGATGTCATCAATATGGTTTCAACCGCAATGCTAATAAACTTGATCGCAAACCCGGCGCTAAGGACTTCTAAAATAATAACTGATGAAAAAAAGTTTTTGCCAAACACCAGCACAATGATCGGGGCGGCCAGAATATAAAATAATATACTCGTTGACATCCCCGCAATAACCGCACCACGCAGCATCGCTTCAGATATTATTCGGTAACCCTGTTTGTCATGCGCGCTTTTTTGAAATAGTAGTGGTGAAAATACTCGCATGGCCATGATCGGTATTTTGTACGCGAAGTCTAATAATTTATAACCTGCTGCATACATGCCCACCTCCGTCATGTCTCGGAGGAAGGACAACATTAATATGTCAATTTTTAAAAAAATCTGCGACAGCAATCCTGACAAACCAAACTGGTAACTGCCCTTTATAATTTTCCAGCTATCTTTTATTTTTATTACTGGCCGAACTTCTTTAAAACAATAAATCGCCCAAATTATATTTACAATAAATGCGCCACCCACATAGGCAATAGCAACCGTGCTAATCCCTGTTTTATTATTAATGAATAACCAGGCCAGAATTAATATAACCAGCGGTGTGAGCCCCTGAAAAAAAGCATTCACCTCCATTCGTTGTTTAGCAACATATACCGCCGCCAATGATTCCTGGGCGGCCATGGCCAGCGCAAACAAATAAAACAAGCTAAAGAATCCGACGGTTGCCGCATCATACTCAAGCGCATTAAGCGCCAATATCAGCAAAGGATAACTGAGTATGAAAAATATGACTTTTAGAACAAGCGTTGTGCCCAACTGCTCTGGAATTTTTTCAGGATTACGCGAACCATCCTGCACCTGTTTCCAGCTCATACCCAGGTCAATAAAAAGTAATGCCGTCGTGGATAAGACAAATACGGTACTAAACATACCGTAGGCTTCCTGACCAAGGCGTCTTGCTAACAGGGCTTCAACAAAAATAAACGCGGCCTGCGCGGCTAGCCCACCGACTGCTAACGCTACAATATTTTTTGCCAGTTTGCGGGTATGTGAGCTCATAAATTGGAGGGGTTCATCATTTTACATAATAGTAAACTTGCACAGGCACGTTTACTATCAAGTCTTAACGGGGCGTTTTTTTATTTCTCGAGCAGGTATGCCACCCACTATCATTAATGCGTCGACCGGCTTGTTGACCACCGCGCCCGCCGCCACAATCGCGCCGCTTGCTATCGTCGTGCCACCTAATATTGTGACTTTACCACCTAGCCAGACATCATTAGCAATCTGTATGCCACCGTCATCAATCATACCTTGCTGTGACATGGGGATATCACTTCGATCAATATTATAATTACTCCCCCCCACCAGATAGCATTGCGGGCCAACCATGACATCATCGCCTAACGTTACCGGGCAATTATTTACTGATTGAATAATTGTTTGCGCGCCGATACCAGCACGTTTACCAACATGTACCGTACCGCCCTTGCAGGAAATCATTACATCGTTCGACATAATTGTGTCATCGCCAATATTAATCGTATCCTCTTCAGCCTCATTTCGGGCATCAAGAATACAGCCATCACTAACAATAATATTTTCACCCAGACTGATACGATTAGGGTGACGAAGTGTTATGCCAACACCAAAAGTAGTGCCGCCACCACATGCTCGAAACAAACGCGGCCAAAACATTTTTCGCAGAAACAACCCTACTGCCCCTGGAATAACCCCCAGCCAGACACAGCCTTCAAAATAGATGAAAGCAGAAAAAGATGACTGCCCCACAATAACACGCTGATAACGATTTAACGCAGATCCACCCTTGCTAACGGCGGCATGGGTCTTGTTTTTACTTTGTTCTGTCATCTAAAATCTCTGCTTAATCGGCCTATAATTAATTATTTGCTGGCTTGCCAACTTCCTCAAACACCTTAATAGTTTGCTGCGCAGCTTTATCCCAGCTAAACGCCTTAATTCGTTCATAGCCCCGGTGAATCAGTTTGTGCTGTAACTCTTTATCGTTAATTAATTTTAACACTGCACTCGAAATATCGTCGGGATCATCAGGCTCAACCAGCAAGGCAGCTCCACCCGCAATTTCAGGACAGGCTCCTGTACTAGCGGTAACTACGGGACAACCACAGGCCATCGCTTCAAGTATCGGTATGCCAAAGCCTTCATAATATGAAGGAAAGAGAAACAAATCAGCCAGACTATAGATAGCAGGCAAATCTTCCTGTTCTACCCAACCGGTAAACTGTATCTCGTCTTTTAATCCAAGCTCGGTAACAAGCGCCATCTCCTCATCATAATCCCAACGCATATCGCCTACCGAAACCAGCTTAATGTCTTCACCAAGATTATCTTTAATTTTTCGGAATGCACGCAGAATATTACTAAAATTTTTTCCCGGATATATTTTACCCACGAATAAAATGTATTTGTCAGGAAGCTTGTATTTTAATTTAAATTTTTCTCTGTCCTGTTGATCTTCGACAGCTGCAAAGTGCCCACCAATTGACGAGTGAATGACGTGTAATTTATTTGGGTTTATCCCGGTAAATTTTGCCATGTCATCGGCAGTGACCTTTGACACACAGGAAATTGCCGCAGCCTTTTTGCTATAAATAGGCAATAATAATTTGTTATATAGGATGTCAATTTTATTGTAAAACTGAGGATAGACAAACCACTCTGAACCATGAAATACCATCATAGTTTTACAGCGGGTTAGCAGGGGAATGGAAAATTTTGTGTTAAATATAATGTCTGCATTATAGCGTTTAGCTATACCGGGGACCGTCACATGATCCCATAGCAACTTGCCCTTTGCAGGACAAACCACTTCAGTGAGCTGTTTATGCTCGCCAAAACTACCCATTTGCTGGTCGTTTACATATATAAAAATATAATGATTATGCTTATCATTGTCTAAAATTGCCGACATGAGGTTTCTTGCATAGACCCCTATGCCCTGTTTTTCTTCCAATGTTCTAAGCATAACCGCAATTCGCATGGGCTTTTTATCTTCCGTATTCAATACAAGTTTTAACTGAACAGTCTCTACTAGGTTGTAGCCATCAGTTCATCAACAAATTCTTTTAAATCATCTACCGATTGATCTTCGAAATACATCCGATACCAAAACTCCATATTGATCAAGATCCATAGGCGAAAATTATGATCGACTTTGCCATCAACGTGTTCCTGAAAAATCTGATCTATATAGGATTTATTAAAATAGCCCAATTCAACAAAACGTGACTGCTCAAACAACTTGCGCACAAACTCTTTCAGATCTGTTCTCAACCACACTCCGATTGGAAAGCTGAAACCCTGCTTCTTTCGATAAATTAATTCATCCGGCAAATAGCGTGCGGCCACTTTTTTCAGAATGTGCTTAAGACTTTTACCTTTTAATTTCATAGAAGCCGGTATTGATGCAGCAAATTCGATGACTTTATGATCCATCAAGGGGGGCCGGCTTTCCAGTGAATGCGCCATCGACATGCGATCCACAATAGACAACAGGTGATCGGGCATACGTGTCATTAAATCGGTAAACAACATGCGATCAACTAAATCATCCGCATTCTCTGCATTAAAATATCGCAGGATCATTCCAACTGAATCGTCATCTACGATCTTACTGCGAAAATCTGAATTAAATAAATTCTCTTTTGCATCTGGCGTGAAGCGCAAAAAACTCATACTGTGAGCATATCGCTCACCCCGATCATAAAAGGACATTTCGTTCACCCAGCTGGCCTTCTGGGCTAAACTCTTATAACCAAATGATTCAGGCATAAGATTAATCACCCGTCGCATAATTTTTTTACGGAACCATTCTGGCAGAATGCAGTAATAATCCACCAGACGTTGTCCGGCAAAGCGGTCATACCCGGCAAAATTTTCATCGCCACCATCACCGCTCAATACCACTTTAACTTTTTTGCTGGCTTCTTTGGAAACCAGAAACACGCCCACACCAAAAGGATCAGAAGGCTCGTCAAGGTGATAAATCATCGATGGCATCATGTGTACCAGGTCAGCCTGTACGATTTTCTCATGCGCGTCGAGATCATATTTGTCACTCACCATACGCGCGTAGGGTAGTTCATTAAAATTTTGTTCCTTCACACCAATGGAGAACGTCGGGAATTTTTCACCACTAATTTCGGCAATCATGGCAGTAATCATACTTGAATCAATACCGCCACTTAAAAATGAACCTACCTGCACATCGCTAAGAAGATGCATTTTTACCGAATCATAGAGTATTTCATTTAACTCTTCTTCTATGGTTTCCTCTGAAGCATTAAGCTTGTCGGTAAAAGAAGGCTCCCAGTATTTGTTTATTTCTGTTTTGCCATTCTCCCAGGTCATGGTAGAGGCAGCTGGAAGTTTATTTATTCCCTCAAACAGGGTGTACTGATCGGGAATAAATCTTAACGACATATAATGCCAGAAGGCATTCATGTTGGGCGCGGTTTTCACCATCTTTGCCGCAAGTATGGATTTCACTTCCGAGGCAAATAAAAAGTCATTGCCAACCTGAGCAAAGAATAAAGGTTTTTGTCCCATATGATCTTTGGCCAGAAACAACTTTCTGTTTTTAACGTCCCAAATCACAAAAGCAAACATGCCGCGCAAATATTTTACGCAGTCGCTTCCATGTTCCTCATAAAGATGCAGTATTACTTCAACATCGGTTGAGGTCTTGAACTGGTGTCCCTTATTAATTAATTCTTCACGTAATTGCGGGCTATTATAAATCTCGCCATTACACACCAGTTGATATTGACCCGACTCATTACTGATCGGCTGTTTGCCACCTTCGATATCAATAATACTCAGACGTCGATGACCCAAAGCTATATTGTCATCACGGTAAAATCCTTCTCCGTCCGGGCCACGATGTATAATGGCTGCGGTCATGTCTGAGATTTTATCGCGATGAGTTTGAGAAATTATTCCAGCGAAACCACACATTTTTATTTCCGTTTAAATCAGATTAAAACAAAATACTATAGATAACCTTCGGCTTTGTACCACTCATAGGTTCGCTTTAGTCCTTCTGCCAGTTTCACCTTGGGATCATAGCCAAGTTCTTTTTTTGCACGCTCGATACTGAACGCACGATTCTGCCGAAACCAGTCAACTCGCCGAGGAAATATGGGCGGCGTAATACGTAGTGGCTTACAGACTTTCTCAAAGAAATGTCCGGCAATGATCAATGGTGTGATTGGGTAGTGGGGTATCTTGACTTTCACACCCATCGCATCAGCCACGGCCTGAACCAGTTCATTAATAGATATGTATTGATCATCCGCAATCAGGTACGTACCACCCGTGCCTTTCTCTGGATCCATCGCTAACATATGCGCATCAACCAGGTTATCTATATACAGTGGGTGATAGAGTGTTTTACCACTACCGAACATTGGGAACTTGCCCTTGGCTACGCGCTTAAAAATCATAAAAAAGCGTTCTGGATCCCCTGGCCCATAAATAGCAGCCGGCCTGATAATCGTGGTTTTCATACCCTGTCTGGCAAATGTCTCAACCAGCGGTTCAGCTTCGTACTTGGTTTGCTGGTAATAATCAGCGGCATTGATAGGTGCATCTTCATTCGCCGGTGGGTTATCAACATTGCCATGTACACCACAGGTGCTGCAATAAATGAATTTTTTCACGCCATGTTTTCTGGCAGCTTCAAGCGCGTTGCGCGTGCCGCCAATATTAATCTCATCATAATAGGTATTGGGGACATCAAGTTCACGGAAGGCGGCCGCCAGATGCTGAACCACATCGACACCTTCGGTACTGCGATCAACTAATTCTTTATCGGCAACGCTGCCAATAACGACCTCAGCCCCCCACTTGCGAAGTTCATCAGTTTTGATGCCTTCTTTGTAATCCATAGCAACAACTTCATGGCCTTCGTCCAGCAGACGCTTAACTAACGCCTTGCCCGTAAAACCGGTGCCACCGGTCACAAGTACTTTCATTGGAAATCACTCCATCGAACTAAAATTTAAGAAATGGTAATTATATCTGTTGATATATATTGTATATTTTTACAGCCGCTGAATCCCATGAAAATTGCTCAAGGATCCGCGATTTCGCCTGTTTTCCACGCTGCTCACGCTCATCAGGTGAAGCAAGCGCCTGCTTTAATGGTAACAATAAGGCATCCTCATTCTGCAGGCCGCCATAATAACCTGCATCCCCAAGCATCTCACGGTTATTCGCATTATCATAACAGACAACACTTAGACCTGCCGCCATATAGTTGAGCAATTTACCACTGGCTTCTCCCGAAGCCGCTCGCTTGGGTTCGATGGCCACATCGGCCAAACTTAAATAGCCGGACAGTGATTCATAGGCCACCCTGCCAGCCAAACTGCATCGATCAGTCAGCCCCTGCGCTTGCAAATAGTCTTCCAGTTCCTCGACCGGATAACCGATGATCAAAAAGTGGCAATCCAGCTTATCGCACGTTGTCGCCGCAATCAGTTCACAAAGGCTATCAAGCCCTTTTGCAGCCGAAAGCGCGCCCGTATAAATCACAATCGGTTTATCGGCAGGCAAGTTAAGTTGCGAACGCAACTTTTCGGTTTCTGTCGCGCTGGGTATAATAATGTCCGTTCCATCACTGACCTGTGTCAGCTTGTTCTGTGCAATATTAAATTCCTCTCGGAGTATGGCTAAACTATTCCCTGAGGAACAAACAAAGTGGTTGGGCATTCTTGTTATTAGCCATTCAACGGTCCAGAAAATACGCCGCAAAAACCCGGCTTTTTTAAAATAACCATGCGCATCGAGTTCACCCACCAGACTGCCCTGTACATCAAAAACCAGTGGCAGGCGACGCCAGAAAAAAATCCACTTCGCCACCCAGCCAATCAATGAGCCTTCGTGCAAATGACCATGAATAATATCTGGTTTCTCGCGCCAGATAGTCTGACAGACTTTGATGAGCAACAATATGTCAGCACGATATTTATACGGCGAAGGTCCTGCTTCCAGCTTGGTATATCCCGGTATATTCTTTATCCGCACAGCCTTTACACCTTCAACATCTCGACCATGATGATAGGTACAAAGTAAATTATTTACGCCTAGTTTATTCAATGCCAAAATCAGGCCACGCACGCGCATGTGGCAACCGCGGTCAGCAAAAAAGGGGGTGGGCGCAATATGTAATATGCTCAGGTTTTTATTCTTGTCTGTCATTATTTTTACTTGTACTGGTAGTATTTCTTTACCCGATCCATTTCCTCAAGCTGCCGTGCCGGCTCCCACTGTAACTGTGCAGAAAGGATTTCATTGCACCTGCTCAAAAGTCTGTCTCCCGGGTTGCCGAGCGTTCCCAAGCCACTGCGACGAAATATAAAATCGTCCAGGTGGCAGACCATTTCATGCTCGGCTGCATAAATCACCTGAGCTTCTATATCAGGGTAATATTCGGACAAGCGCTGTGACCAGCAACTGTCTTTTTCAGCATAAGCTAATACTTGATCAATATCAGTACCATAAAGCGTGATCAGATGATCGATGCTGTCTGCACTTAGTAATGCCTGATACTGGCTTTGTTTGCTGCTGCGGAATTCAATAATATCTTTAATATTACCTGAATATAGTGGTGTGCTGCGTGTCTGGCATGGGTTCAATTTTTTAGTGAACTTCCGTGAAATTTGATCAATCGCTTTTTCTGCCAGCAATCTGGCCGTGGTAAATTTTGCGCCAAAAACGGTTACTAATCCCTCTATATGCTCTTTTTCCGCGTGATCGATTACCTGATATTCACCTGTTCCCTGATAAACTTTGGTGTTGATCTCATCATCGATTAAAGGATAAATCCCGGCATAGGAATACCTGACGTTGTCCCTGCTCAGCACGTCCTGTCCAAGCGCCGAGTTAATGTCCGAGATAAGTTCATTAATATCATCTTCAGTCGGACGCACATCATTTAATTCATGTTCATAGGCATCATAGGTCGTACCGATCAACGAATATCCACGCCAGGGAATAACAAATACATGCCGTCCACCGCGATTAATTATGGCAGTGTTCTGCTTTTTGGTGGCCAGCGCAATAGCTGCATTTTCTGTTATTTTGTCAGTGACGATATGCGCGCCCTTGGAAAAAGCGGTCACCAGTTTACTTTCCCCCAGCGCATCATTGAGCAAAGGTATCCAGGGACCCGCCGCATTAACGACGCAACCTGCCGAAATTACAAACTGTTCCCCGCTTAGTTGGTCGGTGACATTGACACCATTAACCGTATTGCCATCACGATGAAATGAATCAGCGCTGACGTAATTTGCAACCACCGCAGATTTTTTTACTGCCGATGAAATAAATGCCAGCGTCATCCGCTCAGAGCTTTCCATATGACTTTCAAAAAACACTACGCCCCCGGTTACACCCGCCAACTCAACTTCAGGGATGTATTCAGATATCTGCGCCTTGCTTAAACTTTTCCATCCGGGGATCTTTTTCTTTTTATCCTGCAA
>VAPK010776693.1_pt1 | contig 10858 bp, 10 predicted proteins | sample 3395031 | NCBI WGS metagenome assembly VAPK01 (sample SAMN08290443, study PRJNA428436) | hydrothermal vent metagenome | isolation source: Deep-sea hydrothermal vent chimney 1 | place: Pacific Ocean: Juan De Fuca Ridge
AACGCGGTTTTACGGGTTGTGTTACCTTGCCCGGCATGCTTACCTATCCATTCAAATGCTGTCAAAACCAGTCAGCCCCTCATGTCAATGAACTTTCTCCCTAAAGGGATGGCAAAAGTAATAAAATTGCTACGTATTTACCGTTCTTATTGTAACAATATTTATGCCAGCCCGATTTCGTCTATTTGCATTCTTCGTTTTACAGCAATTTCTCTCAGAAAGCTTTTGAATTGATCTCTTTCCCTACCTTTACACCCCGTTTTTAATCACAAATGAATGAAGTGCACAGGCAAACCTTTTCCCCTTTTTTATCTCTTGGTTTTAATCCAGATTCTTCCATCAGTAAACCTCCGGGCACAAGCCGTTGCAATAAATGACTCCACACAGCAATCCCTTTCAGGCAACCAATATTTTCCTTCCTGGTCAGCAGATGGCAGGATAATCTTTCAGTCTGATAAAAATGGAAATGAAGATATCTATCTGTTCAATCCCGCAACAGATTTAGTTGTTGCAATTGCAGCTGGGTCGAACGATGAACAGCATCCGGTTTGGTTACCACACAAAAATACCATTGTTTACGATTCCGGAAAAAATAAAGATACCCGACTTTTTTATCTTAATTTAAAAACCGGAAATAAAAGGCTGCTTTTACACAGAGATATCGCCTGCCGCGAAGCCTCTTTTACACCATCACGTCACCTGGTAGTCTTTTCAGGCTTCGACGATCGTACCCAACACTGGCAAATTTATAGTTACGACTTTATTTATGACAACCTGAACCGGCTTACCTCAGAAAATAACAACAGCAGCTTTCCCGTTTTTTCTCCTGATGGGAAAACGATAGCCTATATTGTCCGCGGCATAGACAACCGGACAAGGCTGAAAACTATTAACTGGTACGGCGGGGAGACGAAAACCGTAGCATACGATGTTCGGGGAAAAGTTTGTTGGACACCAGACAGCTGGCGGCTGTTGTATATTTCAAAAGTTGAAAACCGTTATGTTATTTTCAGTATAAGAAATGACGGAACGCACAGAGCAGAACTATTTTCCAGCCAGCGTCCGCTCTGCTGCCCTACCCTTTCGGCAAATGGAAAAAAGCTGATTTTTTCCATGAAAAGTAACAACAGGTTTCATATCGTGACCTTTATCGGAAAGAAACCAGAATAGCGCTAAGGGGTTGTCATTACGTCAGCCTCACCCGCGGGTCGAGCAGTGCATAAATAATATCCACAAGAATGTTGGTAATGATGAGGATAACCGCAATAAACAAAACAACCCCCATAATGACGGGCAGATCGTATTTTTCCAGAGCATCCACAATGACCAACCCAATGCCTTTCCAGTCGAAGACATATTCCACAAAGACCGCCCCTGCCAGCAGGGAAGCAAACCAACCTGTGATAGCCGTAATCACAGGATTGAGAGCATTGCGCATGGCATGTTTGAAAATTACCCGTGCCGGATTGAGCCCTTTGGCGTAAGCTGTCCTGATATAATCCTTTGAAAGCTCATCCAGCAAAGCACTTCGTGTTAGGCTGATAACGATAGCCAGCGGTCGGATACCCAGCGTAATAGCCGGAAGTATCAAATTGCGCAGGCTGAGGTAAACCTCGCCGGTGTAACTGTCCACCGAATAAAGACTCCCAAACATGGGCAGTCCGGTATATTTCTCCCAAACAAAACCAAAAAGCCAGGCGATAAGAATGGCCGCAAAAAAAGAGGGAACCGACATACCCAGCGAAGAGAAAACCATCATAAACCGGTCGTAAGGGCTGTCCTTGTTAAGTGCAGCCGGAATGCCCAACAGAATACCAACAAACATAGCCATAACGATGGCAGCGGCAGCCAATAGAAAAGTCTTCGGAAAAGCCTCGGCGATAATGGCAGATACATCTCGCTTACTTTGATACGACCGCCTTAAATAGGGAGGCTTCAGCACCAGCACATCATGGCCAAAGTGCATCAGGATATGAGCCGAAGGATATTTATCCCGGCTTAAGTACCAGTAGCTCTTCGGGTTATCTGCATTATGTAACGAAATGGGCGACAAGTCGTTGAGAAAGTTAAGATATTGGATATAACGTGGTTTGTCCAGTCCGAGGTCTTTTCTTATGGCTTTCACCGAAGAAATATCTGCCCGTTGCCCCAGCAACATGCGCGAAGCATCGCCAGGTAGAATATTGAAAAGCAGAAACACCAACGTCACTACCCCCCAAAGGACAAGGATACCATAAAAAAGCCGCTTTATGACGTAGTGCAACATAATGCTATTTTGCCGGTGAAGTTATAATTTTTTTGACTTGCCTGACGCCGGGGAAATCGTGGTAATGCCATTTCTTCAAAAGCAGGCCGTGATGCAACAAAAGTAAACCGGGATTAGAACGGATCATAGCTTTCAGGTCGGTTTCATCTACTTGAAAAGCAGGAGCCTTAAGGCCGTACTGCTTTTCAAAATGCCTTACTGTTTTTAAATCCGTAGCCGTTACCAGCACCATCGAGATTCCTTTATTATTCAGAAAGCGGGACAATACAGCCACTTTTTTCAGTCCATCGGCATCAGCCAGATTCATGTCAAATGAAACAATAATGAACTGGAAGCCGGGATTCTCAACGATAGCTTTTGTGTGGTTGTTACCAAGGCTATCCTCAATAATCAGATTGTATTTACGTACAGACGGCGGAGCTACGGTTCGCTGCGAAACAAACTTCCAGCGTGCCATCCATGTGGAATCCTTCCAGGGATATTGGGGAAATAGAAACTCCTTTTCTACACCGGTCTTTTTATTTTGATAGGTTACGTAAGTTTTGGTTTTAATAGGCGTGTCCGTTGTCATATTTCGGCCTGTTTTCCAGTTGCGAAAATCTACCACGGGAAGGTGGTTGAGGTTGTAAAACATAAACCCGAGGAATCCGGCTCCAAAAATAGACAGCACCAAAATTTGCGGTAAAAACTTTGGGTTTCCATGCCCCCCCTTCCTTGTTCCCAACAGGAAGATGACATTTAGAAAAATCAGAACAATATTCTTATAAAAAGTCTGCCAGTTGGTGAGTTTAACAGCATCGCCAAAGCAGCCACAGTCAGTTACCATGTTGTATCGTGCATCAAGCCAGGTAACCACAAGAAAAAACAGCAGCATCAAAAGCATAGCTCCGGCAGCCGTGCGGATAAAGATTTTAAACAAAAATGCAATACCAATCAAAAACTCGGAGAAGATGACCAAAAAAGCAATCCACAAAGCGTAAGGCACCAGCGAGGTCCAGCCATAAGCCAACAGATAATCTTGCACGCGGTAAGAAGTCCCCACAGGGTCGATGCCTTTCACAACAGAGGAAAATAGGAAAACCAAGCCGAGGGAAATACGGATAAACGGCAACAAGCGGGAAAGAAAAGTCTTCTGTTTATAGCTTTTCACCTTCGAGTATCATTTTTATTAATGCAAACACTGAATAATTAATAATATCGTAATAATTGGCATCCAAGCCTTCAGAGACCAGCGTTTTACCCTTGTTGTTTTCGATCTTCTTGATGCGCAAAAGTTTCATCAGGATGATATCCGTCAGCGATGAAATGCGCATATTACGCCAGGCTTCACCGTAATCATGGTTTTTATTCAGCATCAAATCGCGCGACCGAATAAGGTATTTTTTAAAAAGAGTAACGGCTTTTTCACTTTCCAAGTCAGGCTCATCTGCCACTCCAAGCTCCAACTGAATCAAAGCCATTACGGAATAGTTTACAATAGCAATAAACTCAGGTACAATACCTTCGTCTACCTTCTGCACGCCCTTTTGTTGTATGCTTCTGATGCGGTTGGCTTTAATGTAAATCTGGTCGGTGAGACTGGAGGTTCGCAAAATCCGCCAGGCGACACCGTAATCTTTCAGCTTATCCTCAAAAACCATGGTGCATTTCTGCATGATTGTTTCAAACTGTTGTGCTGTTTTGTCTTTCATGAATCAACTCTTTTTATCCGTACCTTTGGCATTGCAAAAATGCAATAATTATGGGCAATAAAGATACTTCTTTTCCAAAAATCAGGAGCATCCTGGCGGGAGAAAGGTTATTTGATTTCTCTAAACCTGTAGTCATGGGGATTTTGAACCTGACACCCGATTCATTTTACGATGGTGGAAAATACCGTGGTGATGAGCAATGGGTCAGCCAATCCAGTAAAATGCTGGAAGAAGGCGCCGACATCATTGATTTGGGGGCTGTCTCCACCCGGCCGGGTGCCCGGTTTGTGGACGAAGAAGAGGAGTTGGAGCGACTGCTGCCACCTTTGAAAAGGCTTGTTAGGGAGTTTCCGGAAGCCGTTTTCTCCATCGACACCTACCATGCGAAAGTCGCCCGCCAATGTGTTGAAGCTGGCGCCCGGATGATCAACGACATTTCCGGCGGAAGTTTTGACGAAAATATGTTCTCAACCATAGCAGATTTAAAGATTCCCTATGTACTAATGCATATCCACGGAACGCCACAAAACATGCAGCAACATCCTGTTTCGGAGAATATCGTTCCCGTTGTGCATACATTTTTTGCAGAAAGGGTATCGACTTTACGGACACTTGGTGTGGAAGATATCATCCTCGACCCTGGGTTTGGCTTTGGGAAAACACTGGAAAGCAATTATGAGCTTTTGCAAAACATGGCAACAATCCGCATCGATAACTTGCCGTTGCTGGCCGGAGTGTCGCGAAAATCTATGATAAACAAAGTCCTCAACATCCAACCTTCCGAGGCTCTTAACGGTACCACAGTGGCTAATACGCTGGCCCTGCTTGCCGGTGCCAACCTCTTGCGGGTTCATGATGTGAAAGAAGCCCGCGAAGCTATTGACATTGTCCGTTATTACCGTAATTTTGGCCTGTTTCCCAAATAATATTATCTTTACCTTTAAAAAAGTCAATAAACTTGCTTACATTATTTATCCATATTCGTATTCTTGACCTGCTCGATATTTTTTTCGTAGCAGTCTTGTTGTTTACGCTTTACAAGCTACTGAAAGGAACGGCAGCCATAAATATTTTTGTTGGTATTGTTGCCATCTTCATATTATGGAAAGTAACTGATGCCTTGAAAATGCAGTTACTCTCTGATATCTTAGGAGCTTTTATAAGCGTGGGTATTATTGCCTTGATTATAATTTTCCAACCTGAGATACGGCAATTTTTGCTGGCACTTGGAACGCCCTCTTTTCTGGGGAAGTACGGCAAGCGGTTTGCGTTTATATCCAACTGGTTTGACACATCTTTCGAAACAGATACCGACCCCGTGGTAGTAGCCTGCCAGCACATGAGCAATATGAAGCAGGGAGCACTTATCATAATCACCCGGCAAAATGAATTGCAGCAGATAGTCAACACCGGCGTTCTTGTGGATGCGGAGATCAGCAGTCCGTTAGTTGAAAATATTTTCTTTAAGAACAGTCCGCTGCACGACGGAGCTATGATCATTACACAAAACAGGATAAAATCGGCAGGATGCGTACTTCCGGTATCGAAAAAGAAACTCCCCCGTTATGCCGGTCTTCGCCACAGAGCAGCTATCGGTATGACCGAAATTTCCGATGCCATTGCTATTATCGTTTCCGAGGAAACAGGATTTATATCCTACAGCACGCATGGAAATATCCGGCACAACATCGAGCTGGCCACGCTGCAACAAAAGTTGGCCTCCGACTTGGGACTTGCAAGGGAAACACTTGAAGAAGAAGATGTTAAAGAAAATGTTAAAAAAGATTAAGGGCACACCTTTGCTATCTAAAATTTTATACATTTGCCTTATTAATAATCAATTTAAATTATAGGATCATGAAAATTAACAGATATGTCGATATTTCAACCATCGACCGCGAAGCCAAAAAAGATTACATCGATCGCCATTCTCCGTTTATCCACTGTGGAGGAACGGCAAAGAAGGGCGAAAAATTTAAAGTTACCATTAAGTTAGGTGACGAATATCCCCATCCTGATGATTTTGACCATTACATTGCCTGGGTTCAGCTGTGGAACGGCGAAAATAACCTTGCACAAGCTACTTTTGTTCCCGGTGCATTGGGTAACCAGGCCGGCCATGTGGAAGTGGATTTCCACATTGTCCCCACCCGCAACATGAAACTCACCGCTATGGCATTCTGCACCAAACACGGTTTGTGGCAAAGTAGTGAAGTTGTTGTGGAAGTTACAGAATAAACTATTTTAGTTTCTGAAATAGAAAAATCCCCGGAAGCAATGCTTCCGGGGATTTTTCTATTTCCATATAAGGAAATTATAAGATGTAAAAAAAGCCGGAAAATATCCGGCTTTTCATTTGAGTGGGTGGAAGATGGGACTTGAACCCACGACCCTCGGAACCACAATCCGATGCTCTAACCAAGCTGAGCTACATCCACCATTTCAGGGGCGCAAATATACAATATTTTTCAATTTCCAAAAGTGAGTGCGAAAAAAATCTTTAAAAATAAACAGCAAAAGTCAAGGAAATAGTTTGTACTATCAGTTTGTTTTTTACTTTTGAACGATGTTCCCGCAAAAGAAAAAACTTTATATATCCGGCTCTCTTTCGAACCTTGCATGGCAAAAATTCAAAAGAAATATCCAGGGCATGATTGCTCTATCCGTTATCGGCCTGGCCATATTGGTAGGTATCTTTGCCTATCTGATTATTCCCGATGCCTCTCCCAACGCCAACCGGCAAATACTGGAACTGGCTACCCAAAAACCAGGATTTAAAGTCAAATTGTTAGCTATTCGTAAAAATGACATCCTTCCTCACGATGGTTTTTTACACCAAATGTTTTTCGGTTCAAAAGACCGTTATTCTTTTATACCCGTCACGGCTTACCATTTTAATGAGGGGAAAATTACCGTTAAAGTATTTGATGAGGATAACAACGGGCTCACGGAATCTTTCGAGTTGTCCGATATCCTTTTTCCCGTAAAGGGGAAACAAAAGATAGTTGGTAACAAAGTGGAATATACTTCATTAGCAGGGAAAAAGCATGTCATTCCTATTACCAGACTAAAAGCTCAGATATTACAGAACAACCTGGAAACCAAAATTTTCTGGCTTGGAACCGACCAGTTTGGGAGAGACCTGCTAAGCCGGCTGTTGCTGGGGACACGTATAAGTCTTTCGGTAGGGTTCATCTCTGTAGCCATATCGCTATTGGTAGGTATTCTGCTGGGCTCCATGGCCGGATTTTATCGTGGGAAAGTGGATGAACTCATCATGTGGTTTATCAATGTGGTGTGGTCTATTCCCACACTTCTCCTTGTGATTGCCATCACTTTTGCACTGGGCAAAGGTTTTTGGCAGATATTCATAGCCGTAGGTCTTACCATGTGGGTAGAAGTGGCACGTGTAGTTCGCGGGCAGATGATGAGCGTCCGGGAAAAAGAGTACGTAGAAGCCGGCTTTGCCTTGGGATATTCCAATTTCCGGATTATGCTGCGGCATATTCTTCCTAACATTCTGAGTCCTGTTATCGTTATTTCCGCTGCCAATTTTGCCGCTGCCATTCTAATAGAAGCAGGACTAAGTTTTCTGGGAATTGGTGTTCAGCCACCTATCCCCTCTTGGGGAAACATGATTAAAGAGTATTACAGCTTTATCGTGCTTGATTCCGCCTATCTTGCTATCATACCGGGTGTTGCCATAGTCTTTCTCGTGCTGGCTTTTATGACACTCGGCAACAGCCTGAGGGATGCATTGGATGTTAAGATTTGAGGAGAATTTTGTTTCTCAAAAATATATTTAACACGAACTTAACATATAAATAATTGATAATAAGTAATATAAATATTATTGCAATAATATAATTAACAATTTCTTAACATTGAGATAACAATGGAGAGGGGCTATTATTTAATTTTGCACCTCTTTGTTATAAAAATCGCAACATAATGGAAACACTTTACATCGGATTAATCGTCCTCTTGTTTATACTGGCTGGTTTTGATTTGGTTGTTGGCGTTAGCAACGATGCTGTTAATTTTCTAAATTCAGCCGTCGGTTCAAAAGTAGCTTCTTTTAAATTAATTGTCGCCATTGCCGCCCTCGGTATTCTTTTTGGCGTACTATTTTCGAGCGGGATGATGGAAGTAGCCCGAAAAGGAATATTTCATCCGGAGATGTTCTACTTCTCCGAGATTATCGTCATATTCGTTGCCGTGATGATCTCCGATATCATTCTTTTAGACGTCTTCAATACTTTTGGAATGCCCACTTCCACCACGGTTTCCATTGTTTTCGACTTATTAGGAGCAGCTGTAGGCATGTCGGTTTACAAGCTTTCCGCCTCACCAGAGACGATGCTTTCTTTTAAAAAATATCTTGTTTCAAATAATCTCATTTCTGATATACATCAAAAAATCAATCTGGGTTCATTTATCAATTCGGAAAAAGCCCTTGCTATTATTTCAGGAATTTTGGTTTCCGTGGCGGTTGCTTTCGTTGTGGGAGCTATTGTTCAATACGTTGCACGTATCATTTTTACTTTTAATTACAAAACACGTATAAAATGGTTTGGCGCTCTTTGGGGTGGAATTGCTTTTAGCGCAATCACCTACTTTATCCTGATTAAGGGAGCCAGCCATGCCTCTTTTATCTCTTCGGGGACCAAAGTCTGGATAGCTGGTCATTCCAGCCTTATCATGCTCTACAGTTTTTTCGGATGGAGTATCTTGTTGCAACTTTTATATTGGCTATTCCGGTTAAATATTTTGAAAGCTATTGTTTTAGGCGGGACATTCGCGCTGGCTATGGCTTTTGCCGGTAATGACCTTGTCAACTTTATAGGCGTTCCTATCGCAGGATATGATGCCTTTTTGATATTTTTGAAACATCCTGGCATTGACCCCGGTACTCTTGGGATGATAGGCCTTACAGGGAAAGTACCTACCCCTGTTTCCTTTTTACTCATCGCGGGAGTGATCATGGTTTTCACCCTTTATTTGTCAAAAAAAGCTAAGACAGTAATTAAGACATCTATCGATTTAAGCAGACAGGAAGCTGGAGATGAGCGTTTTAAACCTTATGTTGTGTCAAAACTGTTGGTTCGATCCTCCATTAACATGTCAAAAGGTGTTAGAAGGGTTATTCCTAATTTTTTAGTCACGGCCATCGAAAAGCAATTCGAACCTTATCACGAGGAAATAAAGGAAGACGTGGCAACAGCCGACGTTCCGGCTTTTGACCTAATCAGAGCCTCCGTCAACCTCGTGGTATCCAGTATTTTAATTGCTTTTGCGACATCCCTCAGACTTCCTCTTTCTACCACCTATGTTACTTTTATGGTGGCTATGGGCGCTTCACTTACTGACCGCGCCTGGGATCGCGAAAGTGCTGTTTATCGTATTTCAGGCGTATTTTCAGTTGTTGGCGGCTGGTTTTTAACAGCAATAACTGCTTTCACCATTGCATTTACTCTGGTCTCTATTTTCGCATATTTAGGAATAGTAAGTATTGCTGTTGTCGTCATTTTAACTTTTTATGTTATGTATCGTACAGCTGCTTCGCACAAAAATCAGGTCCAAAAAAGCGAAGAGGTGGGCGAAGAAGTTTACGGCATAACTAAAGAAAATGTCTCAGAGCGTTTTCTTTCTCTTGTTGTTGGCAATCTCAAACGGGTTATTCGTGAATACCGTCATACTATTGAAGGCCTTGAAGCAGAAAGTATTAAAAAGCTCAGGAAGACAAAAAAAGCCATTGATGAAATGGCCATAAGAACCAAATATATCAAAGACCATATAAATATTGTGATTGAACGCCTGGATGAAATGACCATCGATTCCGGCTCATTTCTTGTTCAGGCTATGGACTACATGCGTGAGATGGTACACAGTATCTCTTTCTTTTCGACGCATGTGCTGGAACATGTGGATAATAACCACAAGCCGCTAAAACCAGAGCAGATTGAAGAGTTGAAGCATTTGTCCATGCATATAGAGGAAGTGCTGAAAATCACACTTTCCAGCATTGTAAAAGCCGATTATTCCGTACATGAAAAACTACTGGAAGAGCAAACCAAAGGGCTAAGGCACATAGAGATGTACCGAAGAAATCAAATTCAACGAATTAAAAAGAGAGAAGTAGGTACAAGAAACAGTATTTTATTCTTAAATTTGCTGGACGAAAGTAAAAACCTTTTGTTGCAAGCCATCAATCTATTTAAAGCCCAACGTGATTTTGTTAACAACAGTAAATAATATATAGTGAACCTAATAAAGTCATTGCGCATCATCTCGGGGGGGCAGACAGGTGTGGACAGGGCGGCGCTGGACTTTGCATTGGAAAATCAAATTGACTGTCTTGGGTGGTGTCCCAAAGGACGTAAAGCAGAAGATGGGGTTATTCCGCACTCCTACCCACTGACAGAAACTGAATCTTCAAGTTATGAAAACCGCACAATCAAAAACGTGGAAGAGAGCCAGGGATTGTTGGTTTTTGTAGATGGAGAGCCGGACAAAGGGACCATCCTTGCCATTGATCATGCCGAAAGACAAAATAAACCCATCTATATCATCCACCTCTCCATGAATGTTGAAGACCAGGAAACCGGGATTTTAGATCTTCTTGAAGATCAGGAAGTAACAGTTGTAAATATTGTGGGACCATGCGAATCGAACAGCCCGGGGATATACCAAAAGACAAAAAAATTTCTTGAAGAATTACTCCACCGCCTCAGGGGAGCAACAACCGGCAAATGAGGAAACCATTCTTTTAGCCTTTCTTTGTGTCCTGATGCCTAATGTCGGTTCCTTCATAAGCGAAAATTGAAGCTTCCGCAATGTGTGCAGCATGATCAGCGATACGTTCAATGCTGGAAATTATACTTTTAATTCCGATAAAATT
>VAPK010338847.1_pt1 | contig 10857 bp, 10 predicted proteins | sample 3395031 | NCBI WGS metagenome assembly VAPK01 (sample SAMN08290443, study PRJNA428436) | hydrothermal vent metagenome | isolation source: Deep-sea hydrothermal vent chimney 1 | place: Pacific Ocean: Juan De Fuca Ridge
ACCCAGAACTGTCGAAAATAACAGTTTTGACCTCTCCAAAGGAGAGGTAAATCGGAAACCCTGCCTGTCCGGCAGGCAGACCCGAGGCAGAGCCGTCGGGGAATCATTTAGATTGAAAGATTATTATCCGTTAGCGAAAACTACAAATCTGTTCGCTCTTAACTTTAAGACAGGTATTTTATTTTCTTTTATTGCGCTTGTTGTAGTTTTTATCGCCCCTTGTCTTTGCTTTTTTATATTTTTTTGCAATGATACGCTTGTACGAACCTCCTTGATTGGTACGTTTATTCTTCTCTTTCTTTTCATGAAAACTTGCACCTCGCACATCATCCTCACCGTGTTTGGTGGGATTATTAGGTTCTATAGCCCTAGGGGTTTCGGCTGGGGTCAACCGCTTTGATATTTCAATATCACTGGGGAGTTCAATCTTTTTGATCTTGATTTTCATTAGGGCCTCTATGGCCTCTTTGGCAGGTTCTTCTTTTTCGGTATAGAATAAAAGGGAGCTTCCCTTCTCCTCCGCCCTTCCTGTTCTACCGATGCGATGCATGTAATTCTCAGGAAAAGATGGTGTGTCAAAATTGATTACGTGCGATATTTTATCAAGATCGAGACCACGTGCCATGACATCGGTGGTTACAAGAATACGGTTTTTACCCTCATCGAACTGCCGAATAGAGCGTATTCGATAATTTTGCGTCTTATTCGAATGTATTAAACAAGTTTCGTCTCCATAAAACTCCTCCATCACCTCAAACAATCGATCTGCACTTTTTTTAAGGGATACAAAAACCAAGACCTTATGAAACACTTCATTGTTCTCGAGCAACTTGACCAATAAATTTGCTTTGGTATAGAAGTTGGGTACAGCATAGCAGATTTGAGAAATATTATCTAAAGGTGTACCGCTCAAGGCCACGGCTACTTTTTTTGGAGTGATAAAATAGTCGTTGATCAATTTGTCAACATCATCGGTCATTGTGGCCGAGAACATAATATTCTGCCTGCGGTCGGGCAATAGATCCATAATATTAGTGAGTTGAAACCGGAAGCCTAGATCCAACATAACATCTACTTCATCAATTACCAATTTCTTAATCGACTTTAAGCGTAGCGCCCTGCTCAAGATCAAATCGTACAAACGCCCAGGAGTGGCAACGACAATATCCACCCCTTCCGCCAAAGCCTCTTTTTGGCGGTTCATATTCGTGCCCCCGTAAACACCGATTGTTCTAACGGAAGAGTATTTACCAAACTTTTCAATCTCTTCTACCACCTGTAAAACCAATTCTCGGGTAGGTACCAAAACCATTACCCTCGGATACAGTTCTTTCGAAAACGGAAGCATTTGTAAAATTGGGAGCATATAGGCAAAGGTCTTGCCCGTGCCCGTTTGGGCAATGCCCACCATATCTTTGCCTGAGAGAATGACTGAGAACGATTTGGCCTGTATGGGTGTTGGGGTTTTAAACCCCAAATCTTCTATGGCATTGCGCAGGGATGTTGTTATCTTAAAATCTTGAAAAGACTGCATGCTCGTGGTTTTAAAAATCTATGCCTGGCATCATTGGCCAAAGATACGATCCCTTTTAATTCATCGTTATTAATCTTCGGGTGGGCGACCATTGATTTCCTCATAAAGAACATCGAAATTCTGACGTAAATACGAGTTTAATTTTTGTCTGTAATCGGTTTTCAACCAATGCACGAAATTATAGGTGCTCTTACTAATACACTTGGCATAGGTTTGAATGCGCTGATCGATATCATCGCCCAACGACTTTGCCAAGGCAAGAGCATCATATACATCTTCACTATTTTCAATACATATTTTGGCGTGTTGCGCTATAGAACGTTCCAATACCACCTTTGACGACTCGCCATTGCCCGTTGCTGTTCTATAAACAGTTTTGATATCAAAGGATACATCATCTGATTTAACGAATTCCGCTCGAAGTTCTTCAGGCATTTCATGTTTGAACCTACTTTCAAGAGCTTCATCATCTTGCAATCGATCTACATAAAAATTTGGGGATGTAAAAATGGTCTGCCAATCAAGGTCTGCACCCCAAGGGCCAAACCTATAGTTATTGTTTCCCAGATCAATAATCGAAAAAGTTGATTTATTGTTCAGAATACGAGAACCTCGCCCGATCATTTGATAATATAGGGTCAAAGACTTTGTTGCCCTGTTCAAGATAATGGTATCAATGGTCGGTTCATCAAAACCCGTGGTCAAAATACTTACCGAGCTCAAGATGGCATTTGGGGTCTCTTTAAACCATTTGAGAATTTGCCTACGTTGTTTTTTCGTCGCCGTATTGTCTAAATGCATTATGGGATGCCCCGCAGCATTAAAAGTTTGGTACACTTGAATAGAGGTATTAATGCCATTGTTGAATATCAAGGTTTTTTTGCCTTTGGAGTGTTTTTCATAGGCCTGCAATAGTTTATCTAACATGGCCATACTCGAATACAGGTCTTCGGATGATTTCACCGTATAATCACCATTTGACCCAATAACGAGAGAAGTCAGACCCATATCATATTGAAACACCTCTGCTCTGGCCAAAAAATCATTCTGAATCAGTGCCTCTATGGTTTCGCCAACGATCAACTCGTTGTAGTTCTTTTTCATGGGCAGCTCTTTATTCGAGCTCAATGGGGTGGCCGTCACACCAAGAATAAATGATTTTTCGAAAAATTTAAAGAGTTTTGTAAATGAATTGTAATGGGCTTCATCGATAATCACCAGACCAATATCAGAGATATCAAGTTTATCGTCATTGAGGCGATTGTTCAAGGTCTCGACCATGGCAACAAAACAACTGTACTCTTCTTGGTCATCTAAATTGGCCTTACTGTCGACTACCTTATTCACGACACCAAAACCTGTCAGCATCTCAGAAGTTTGGTTACAGAGCTCTACACGGTGGGTCATTACCAAGACCTTCTTATTGTGGTTTTTGAGATATTGCCGTACTATTTCAGAGAAAATAACCGTTTTACCACCACCTGTCGGCAACTGGTACAGCAAATGGTAATCATCAGCCGCAGTCTCAAACTTATCAAAGATCTTATCTATGGCTCCTTTCTGATAGCTATAAAGTTCTTTTCCTGATTTTTTCTCTTGAATTGCCGTTGAAGTTTCAGCCATACCTTTTTTTATCGTTTTCGGATTGCAAAAATACAGCTTTACTAGGGTATACCCAGTATTTTTAAGACAAAACTATTGAGGCATCGGTTTACTATGTTATCGTTTGGCAAGCAGTTAGCTACGCTATCACGGTCTTGAATCACTCAATATAGAAATCGGTGTGAGGTCTACCTTTCTGAACGCTACTTCGGCACCTTCGGCCTGAAGGGCAATTTGTCCTTTATTTGTAGTAGCATCATAGCCGTAATTTACCAAATTACCATTTAGCCATACCTTTATTTTATTGCCCAAACACTCAATGGTCATCGAATTCCATTCACCCAATGGTTTTTCAGACCCATCTGTAAGATTTTTGATTCTACGTTTTTTGCCTTCTGTAATTCCCCATTCATTTTTGGCCCCACGGCGTTCTACCATATTATCTACGACGATATTTTGAACAATACACCAAAAATCTCCCGCATTTTCATGCATCATTTGTACTTCGATCGATCTTGGAAACATTTTATATAAAGATCTTGGGGTCGACGCAAATACAAGTACACCGCAATTGCCCGGTTCTCCAACGAAACGGTATTCAACTTCCAGCCTGAAGTTTTGATAAACATTATCGGTGATGATATGACCTTGAGGCTCGCCCAAACTCACCAACATACCCTTTCTGACTATAAAAGGATTGATCGCCTCAGGAACAGTATCCATCTCAGGTACGTCTATATGCCAACCGGTCAAGTCTTTTCCGTTAAAAAGACTTGTGGTGGTTTTAGATGTACACGATATCACTAAAGCTAAAATCAGGAGTACTATCAGGTTTTTCATAAGATGGTAAATTAGTGATACTGTTGTTCGAGGATAATTTAGAACTTTCTTCTGAATTTTTCGGTATCGATGCGTAAAACTAATTGATCTTTATTAGTAGATAGGAAATATTTTTTTTAAAATCTCTGTTTATTTCAATGGACTGTATTTTAACTCATTGATTTATGTTTTGCTTATAACCTTAACAGAATGCCATACATTACTGTATTACAGGTGTTTAAATGGGGTATGAAAAGACAATGCACCTCTCCTATTGTTAAATAATTCATAAATTAGTACCTTTTAATGCATAGTACTGTAACAAAAATATAGTTGTCTCGTCTGTTAGTTGTAAGTCATTTAAAAACAATCAAAAAACAATATCATGGAAACGGTAAACAAGCACCAAGTAAGACAAACATTAGAATTATCAAAAAGTCAAGTTTGGAACAGTAAAAGAAGATATAGGTAAGCCATAAATTTAAACAACAACAACTAAAAAATAATAATATGAAAACTTTAAGCGCACATCAAGTAAGACAAATATCTGAATCATCAAAAAGTACCATTTGGAACACCAAACGGCGTTACAGATAAAACAACAATCTAAATCATAGAAATCATGAGAATCTTCATCAATCAATCACAGATAGAATCAAGAACGAGTAAATTCTTTTCGAAATTTAAAAACCTTGAAAGAATTCGTTGGACGGAATCAAGATGTCATCTCCACTAATCACGGATTTTGTATCTATCACTTAAAACCCTGTGCTTTACGTAATTTCGTAAAGCACAGGATTTGTTTTATAGTAGCAATATGATCAAGGTGCCCCCTATTATCTTTTGAGTAAAAAATAACCTTTTAGATTAGGAGCGTTCAATAACTCTATTGAATACCAGTAAGAATCCGATGGTAGATTTTTACCATTGAAAGTGCCATCCCATCCTTGGTCTGCCGATAATTGCTCGATCATTTTTCCAAAACGATCAAATACAAAGATTCTTTGAACGCTATTGTTGTCAATAGATCTTACCGCCCAAGTATCATTAAAACCATCATTATTTGGCGTGAAAAATTTGGGGATTTCTACTTGGGTCACTAGAATGGTATCTGATTCGGTATTAAATGAAGTAATCGGGCAAATTTCTAATTTAAGACTATTTCTGTAGGCGTTTAGTTGAACAAAGATCGTGGTTCCCTTAGGCAAGTCTTCAGAAAGTTGAAAGGAAGTATTACTGCCCACATCGGCATTGTCTAAAATATCGACACCCCCACTAACAGTTCCTACCGATAAAAAGTATCCATCTACCCCAATGACAGGTTTCCATTCCAAAATCGTGTCAGAGGGTACATCAAATGCCCCATCTGCCGGAAACATCAAGGTGGTACATTCAGGTAGAGGAACCCCATCACCCGTGGTGAAAGAAATCGGTTGGCACCCAACCGCAGGGCCTTGGGCATTATAGGGAATCATAGTAACATAATATGTAGTTCTAATCTTAAAATCATCAGGTTTGAAATTGGTGCCATTACCAACATCTACCCTATCCAAAACTATCGCCCCATTCGGGTCTTTTTCCCTTATTGTCATCAAATAGCCCGTTGCACTAAAATCTCTTACCCAAGTAATATTGGTCAAGATAGAGACAAGCACATCACCATTAAATGGACTAATTATCTCAGTACACCCCGGAACTGTACTGCTTACAGTTGCAAAGTTGATTTCCGCACAATTATTGTTATTTCCGTCATCGTTGTATGCGATAATCTTTACATATATATTCTCTCCTGATGGTAAATTGTTGGCCAAGTCATAAATGGTAACGTCACCAACATCCTCATTATCCAGAATGTCGTTTCCGCCTGGCGAAGTGCCAACGGTCAATATATACCCCGTTGCCCCAGTAGCTGCCACCCATTCGAAATCGATATCCAATACTATGTTGTCAGCACCATTTATAGGTATACTAAGTGCTGTACATGCGGGTGTCTGACTTAAGGCATATAGCGATGACAGGCCAAAGAACACAAAAAGTAGTTTTTTAATGTAAAAATGGATGCCCAACATTTTCATAGTTTATTATTTGTCGTCAATAGGTCAATTTACTATCCGATAAATAAATTTAGAAAGCTCTGCTTAGTTATTATCTATGACATAAAACAATGATAAAATTTATTGCATATTTATTACAATGCCTTATCAGCATAACCATTCAAAGATAAAAAAAAGGGAGTTTTTAGTAAAATGGAATACTGGAATACAAATTTTAGTACTATATCTTATGTGACACGTACCAATAGTAATTTCCAATAAAGTAATAGTGTACCATCAAATAAGCAACCTTACCATATATACCCAGACAATACCAATGAAAGTACCTTATTGTTTTTTGACTCGAACGGCGTTCATACCTTTCATGCCCCTTTCAAGCTCGTAGGTGACCTTGTCATTTTCTTCGATTTCATCGATCAGGCCACTGACATGAACAAAATATTTTTCTTGATTGCCAGAATCTATAATAAACCCAAATCCTTTTGAGGTATCGAAAAAGGAAACCTTACCGTTGCGAATGGGATCCTCTTCTTCTTGGGGTGCTTTCTTCGGAATACCGAGAACTATGCTTTCGGCATCGACCTTGACCTTTTTGGTCGGATCTGGAGGCGTGTCGGTAAAATGTCCGTTTTCATCAACATATACCAACATTTCTTCTAAGCTGCCACCACCAGCATTTGCTTTGCGCGCTTCTTTTCTTTTCTTTTTATCCTCACGCTTTTTTAAGCGCTTTTTTTCACGTTCTTTTTTACCAAAGGTCTCTTGTGCTCTAGCCATATATACTTATACTGTGTTTATCATTGTTCTGCGGATTCCCTTCTAAATAATAAATATATGTTTGGAAAACCATACCAACTGGGGGAAGGTAATACATTATATAGCCTATAACCAATTTTTCGCTTCAATTGTTTAAAAAATACAATCAAATTTACTTTATAACGGTTTATTATTAGATTATTCAACAACCTTGATCGTTGAACTAAAAAGAAATAAGCTCTTTTTCACGAATCGTATACGATTTTGTATATTTGAGCGATGGTTAGTAAAATTATTTTTAGAGACCAAGTACGTGAGCATCTTTTAAGTCAAATGAAAAAGGGCGAATTACAAGAAGGCCAGACCATAAATCTCGCTGCGTTGGCTCGTAAACTGAAGGTCAGCGTCACCCCTATTCGAGAAGCACTTTCACAATTACAACAATCGCGGATCATTACTGCGATACCTAACCGAGGCTTTATCATTTCTGAACTGAGCCAAAACGAGGCGAAAGACCTTTACGATCTAGTAGCGGAATTGGAGACTCTTGCCCTTGAAAATTCAATCTTCACCGAAGAATCGGTTACTTCACTTAAATCGCAACAAACGATCTTTAAAAATGCCGAAGATACCGTAGCTAGAATAAACGCAAAACTCGAGTTTCATCGTTTATTGACCCAGCACTATGAAAACACTTTGGCGCAACAAATTTTAGAGGATTTAAAAGTCAGGATTTTTTTCTACGAAAGAGAGTTTATGGCCGACGACTATATTTACTCTAAATCAGATAACCAACACGATGCCATAATCTCTGCCATTGAAGATGATAACGTACCCACAGCGGCCCTGGTCTTAAAAATGAACTGGATGCTTATTCTTGGCTATATTCAAAAACAGCTATTAGAAGTTTTATAACGAACCTATTCTTTGATTTATCAATTTGCACAAGGTTTATTCAATAACAAATTTAAAACCAGTTGTTATTAGACTGTAGCTAAAAGTCGTATCTCGATCGTACTGGTAAAACTTCAAATCGATACTTTTCAAACCTAGTTTCCAAACATGAAAACTGGTAAAGATGTCGGTGTAAGATACTCCTAAGCCATATTGATTTGCCGTATATTTAGATAGGTCATAGTCTGAAGTACGAAATTCGGTAGTTGACAGATGCCCTTCATAAGGAGCGAAATAATCCGCTTCCGTTTGATTATAAAATCTATAGGATGGGTAGACAGTAAACTTATCCGATATTTTTACGGGAATCTCAATACTGGCCGTATGCGAATTAATGCCCCAATCGTCAAAATAATACCGATAGTAAGTTCGTACCGTGACAATTTCATTGAGGTACCAATTCAAACGCCCACCAATGGCTATTTTAAATCGTTTATCAGGAAGCAATTCAATACCATCGGCCAGATGAAAGTTCTCGATAAAGGAATCAGCTATATCACTAAAATATACTCTTTGAAAAGGTGTTGAAAGCAAGCCTTCTTGTTGTACAATATCAACGGATATAGAGCCCTGAACATTTTTATGGAGAATTTGAGAAAAACCTAGACCCAGCGAATACGAATTACGGTTCTTACTACCGAATTCAGTGAAATTAGGATTGTAATTTGTGTTACCGGTAATTTCGTTTTGTCGAAATGTGCCGATTCCATTTTCTCCAAAGCCCCTTAGTTCTATAGGGTAAATGGTTGTCCATGTGTCTAAATATACATTGGCGTTAATACTTATCTCTGTGTTTTTTTCATTAAAAAGCTTGGTATAGCCACCACCAAAACCTATTGAGAAATAATCATACTCTGATGAAACCGAGACTTTGGCCGACAATATATCGTTTCTATCGTCAGAACTATGGCTGTAATTACCGGTCACATTAAACCAAACATCTGCCTGAGAAGACCCTGTACTTGCTACAAACGGATCCGCAATACCGTTACCGTCAAAGGGATCTACATTACTTGATGAAGCAGATGTATAGGCAGAAATTCCTGCATCGATTGTTAAAACATCATCGTCGTTCAAAGGAATGGATATCACAAAAGTGCTAGTGATATCAGTTAACTCTTCGCTACCGACACCACCACTTACAGCAGCATTATCGCCATCTTGGGTATAGTAACTGGCTAAGAAATCGAGCTCGATATTTTCAAGTACACGTTTTTTGTAGACTTGTGTAGAGTCTTGCGTTTGGGCCAAACTTATGAAAGACAGAAGAATAAACCCAATTGTGAAAAGATATTTAGATAGTTTCATAGTATTCGATCAGTTTGTATTAATTGCAACCACAACCGCCCCCTGTCTTGCCACCGTTGGCCCCAACTGCAGCCTCACGATATGAGTGCGCTATGGTCAGGTTACGATCACATTTTTTTTCGGACAAGACCATATCTGGGTCATTGATATTTATTTTTTCATACTCCTTTACTACAACACAACTGCTAAAAAAACCAGTGGCACAGGTCACAATTATCAATTTTTTAATCATAATGTATCTATTTCGATATTGTTCGAGGTGAAAATGTTTCCTTTGTCATCAATGATGACACATTCAATTTTGTCAAGTTGATTTATTCTGTTCAAACCAACTTCTTTGCCCATTACAAAGACCGATGTGGCCAATGCATCGGCCAATTCAGCCTTAGGTGCAAATACGGTTACACTAATGATACCACTAGACGGATAACCCGTACGTGGATCGATAATATGGGAGTAGCGCTTCCCGTTATAGTTGACGAATTTTTCATAGTCGCCCGAGGTCACCACTGCCCCATTTGTAATGGGTAGTAATGCAAATGCGATATCTTTGTTCATTGGATTGGTAATGGCCACTTTCCAAGGTTTTCCATCGGGCTGTGTCCCCCATGTATTCATATCGCCCGAGGCATTTACAATTCCTGAAGGCACGCCAATATTCATCAATAATTCTTTGGCCATATCGGCAGCATACCCTTTTCCTATTGCCCCAAAACCGATTTTCATGCCCGTTAATTTTAAAAACACAGTTCCTTTCTCTTTGTTCAGAACGATATTACTATAGCCTACTCGGGCAACCGAAGCATTTATTTCTTTTGCTACGGGCATAGTAGTCATACTGCCATCAAATTTCCATAATTTGTCCATAGAGGCATAGCTAATATCGAAGGCCCCATCAGTTAATTTTGATATGCCCAAGGCTCTCTCAATTAGATCGAACAATTCTTTATCTACCTTTACTGCTCGAATACCTGCATTTTTATTTATTTCTGAAGTTTGAGAAGCCGCATCCCAAGAAGAGATTATTTTTTCTATTCTGTCAATCTCTTTTATAGCCGTATCAATATAGACGTTTGCCTGGGTCGAGTCATTGGCGACCACTGTAATATCAAAACGACTGCCCATTGATTTGAAGATGCGTTTGTACGGCTGCGGCTGCTGGGCAACACTTATAACCGACAATAAAGTGAGCAAGATGATCAGGGTTCGCTTCAAATCAGCCTTTAATTGAGTTTAATATTTTTATGTATTCTTCTGGTGAAACTTTTTTATAACCGGTTACCCCCAAAGTATTCCCATCTTTATCCATTACCACAACAAAAGGGAAAATACCTTTTTTGTTATATTTCTCGGCAAGCTTTGCATTTGCAGCAGCTTGAGCCTTTGGTAGTGCATTTTTCTTTTTTCTGGGAAAGTCAGCCTGCAACATCACAAAATTGTCTTTTGCATAGGTCATAAAGGTGTTCGTGCTCCATACTTCTCGATCTAGGCGTATACATGGCGCGCACCAATCTGAACCTTGAAAGACAAGTACTATTATCTTGTTTTCGTTGGCTGCTATTTCTTGGGCTTTCGCAATGTCTTTTTGCCAGTCTTGTGCCAAGACACTATTTATCGCTAAAATCCCTAGTATTACAAGAACTAGTCTCTTTGTCATAAATTTTGAATTACATTAACCTTAACTGCTTAGTCAACAATCTTGCCAATTACTAACAGTTGTACTTTTTTTATGCAAAAGGTACTATTTGTTAAACTGATTACAAACCTCTTTAGTACCCCCCTACTCCATTTTTTTTATATTTTCAACCGAGGCCGTTACACTTTGATAGT
>VAPK011232984.1_pt1 | contig 10857 bp, 18 predicted proteins | sample 3395031 | NCBI WGS metagenome assembly VAPK01 (sample SAMN08290443, study PRJNA428436) | hydrothermal vent metagenome | isolation source: Deep-sea hydrothermal vent chimney 1 | place: Pacific Ocean: Juan De Fuca Ridge
GTATATGAATTACCTGCAAAATCAAATGTTGTTATAAACCAAGTATAAGCATTATCAACTAAATTTGTAGTAATATGCCAACTATATGAAACAGTATTTGTAAATGTAATTGATGTTTTATTAATTAATGAACCTATTGTGTTATAAAAATAAATAGTTGCATTTTTTAAACCTAAATTATCAGATAAATCTGCTGAAAAATTATTTGTAGAAACATTAGAAATTGAATTATCTACAGGCAAAGTATTAAATATATTTGGATTAGCAGAATCATTAATTATCTGTATCTGAACATTCGGAGCAAAAATTACTGTATAATTATCATTTGTGCTTGTTGATGAAAAAAGTAAATTATTGTTCGTTATATCCTTAATTACCCATTTATCAGGTAAATTTGCGAACTTTACTGTTGCGTTGTAGGTTTGATTTATGTTTGTAAATATTGAATTGTCTGTTGAGAGATTTGTGATGATGACTCCGCCGAAGGTTTCGTTAATGTCCCAACTTGTAGCGGTTGTGTTTTGTTGAAGTTGAATTGTTGTATTGGAGGTGACGCCCTCAAATAAAATTGTTTGATTGTCCAGAGAGACTGCGGAGATTAAAGGCAACATAGTAAAGACTAATAATAATGCTGTTATAATTAAAATTTGTTTTGATTTCATAATATTGTTTTCCACCATAAAAAGTTAGTTAATATTAATGCTCCTAAATATCCCATTTCTAACATTATCCTGTCTTCTCTTGTTTCGCCAATCCATTGAGATAATATTTTATTCATCTTCTACTCCTAATTTCTGTTCTATTCTTATTAGTAGTTCTAAGATTTCTTTTTCTACTCGTGAGAGACGAACTATATCTGTTGGTGTTAAGTGTTTGTATTTTGTTTGTTTCATTTTAAGTATTTATTGATGCTCCTGAATTTAGGATATATTGACTACCTGAATGTTGTATTAAATATTGATTAGAATTGTTAAATTTTATATTATTATGAAAAGTAGAAATACCAGTCCCAGATAATGTTAAATTCTTTGTAATTTTTATTGCAGATTTATAATTTCTATTTAATGTTGTATTGATTACACTTGACCAGTTGTTATATACCCATGCAACTGAATTATTTGATATGCTGTAATTTATATTTCCAGAACCTTGAACTGTTGTTCCATTATTTGCATAAATGAAAGCGTTTGATAAACTTTTTATAGAAATATTTAAATTATTTATCATAGTATTGTTAAAGATATTTTCAATGTTACCTAAAATATTATCATCTAATTCTATAGATTTATTGTTATATAATCTTCCTACTTTATATAATAAATTATTACTGATATTAACACTGATAGAATAATTATTTCCAAGATTATAATATACTTTTGCAGAATTATTAACATTTATATATGATAAATTAACTATTTTTTTATATTGTCTAGTTGTAAAATTATTATCAAAATCTGTTTCAGCATATAAATTATTATTTCCATATATAAGATTCCATGTAAAATTACCGTCTGCTTCGATAAAATCATAATTCTTTGACTCTACAATTGAAACATTAACATTATTTATTTTACCCATATACTCAAAAAATGACTTATTTGCATCCCAAGCAATTGTCATATTTGGATATAATGTGTAATTAACATTTTTATATTCTACAGTATGACTTAAATTACCTTTATTAATATATATATTTAATCCATTTGGATGAATTTCTCTAATATATGGAAACATATATTTTAAATTATTAGTAAATGTATTATTTTCTTCAGATAAAAAATCACTTAATCCCACCCATGTAGTATCATTCCAATAAGTAATAACAGTATTTGCTGAATTTAATGATTGTTGTATTTGCTGAATTGCATGCATCCTATAATAATATTGTGTTATATTTTGTAAATCCCAAATCATAGAACCACCTGTAAATGTATATACCCATGAAGTTTCCCAAAATTCTATCTGATCAGATACACCTGCTTTAGTCGTCCTTGAAATTTCATTAGATGCACCACGTGTTGTTACCATTCCTGAATATGGTAATACATACTTTAGTTGAACATCTGGAAAATTATTTGTATATTTTTGGTCTATCAATTGTCTATGTGCAAAAAAATATTCAGGTATTCCAATATATGCAAAGATATGACTTCCACCTTCGCCGAAAGTAGATATACTCAAGTTATTTTGAATATATTTAAATATATCTTTCTTATAATTAATATCATATAACATCGTTTGATTTAATTGTGAATATGTCCTATTTGCATAATTCAGAATATTATAATCATAAATACCATATTCAGATGATAAAACATCTACATAAAAATTATCTATTCCAAGTTGTTTCAATGAATTTCCAGCATCAATAGCTAATTGTAATGCCCAATATTGCTGAGGTTTATACATTTGTCCAAGATAATTACTATTATAAGCTCTTGAATAATTACCATCTAAACCAGTCGCTAATCTAGTCTCATTCCAATATGTATTCGATGAAATCCAATCTGTAGTAGTAAAATAAATAGATGAAAGATATTTATATTTTTTCAATATATTAGAAGCATCAATCATTGCAGAATTTCCACCACAAGAAATAGGTATTGGATAACCAGCAGAACTATGTTCTGATGCTTGCGCCGATGTAGTTAATCCTCTAAAATTAAATATTAAATTCTTCATTCCCATTAAATTCCAAAATACTAAATAATCTTTATTTAAAGTTGTTAAATTAAATATCAAACTTTCCTTTGATGATAATATTGTATAATTTGCTAAATGATTATTATTTCCTAATAACGCATGTTTTGTATTTTTATATAAATCTAAATAATCATTTGAAATAGTTAGTATCCATTGTTCATGAAAACCTCTTCGATTTCCACCCATTAAACTAAAAATAATATTACTTGTCTGGTCTGGAAGATAATATGACCCAGTTTCACCAAAATTAATAATGTTGTTAATAATTATTGGTGTTACATAATGTGCAGGCATAAATGCGTATGAATATGATGTATTTGTCGTCATTCCAATAAATATATTATTAATCTTATATGATGACAAAAAATCACTTCTATCTGGCATTTTTGGTATTAATATGTTATTATATTTATCATCGGTTTTTCCAAGATTAAATGAATATAAAGATGAAGACTCATTCCCAGAATTAGAAAGTATAAATATATTTAAACTTTTATTAATAATAGTATAATTTACTATGAAACTTAAATTATTATCTAAATCTCCAATTGTATAATTTATTACTAATGTAGAATTATTATTATTAATAATATTTATTTTCTTTAATTTTAAATACAATGAATTATTATAATAATTATTATAATATTGATAATAATGATTACTAAGCCAAATAGATAATCCACCATTAAATGGTTTAAAAAAATAACTTTGATTATTATAAGAAATATTTGCATAAATTCCATTTAAAAAATTAGTTCCCATAGTATCTAATTCTAATCCTCCTGTAGCATAAAAATCTGGTGATATAAAATAACTAATATTTATGTTATTTCCTATATAATTTAATTTATATTTATCAAAATATGTATCATATAAATTTCCAATTTCCCTTGAACTTAATGAGTTATTCCAAATTATTACATCATCGATAGAACCATTAAAATCTGAATTAGAACCATGTTTCCAAGCACCAATAAATAATGGACTAGTGTTATTTGTAGTTCCAATTGATGTATCTACTTCTTGATTATATAAAATATTATCAACATAAATAGATATACTATTATTAGTAAATACACATGTAACTAAATGATATTTATTAGTAAAATCTATTACAGCAGGTGTTTGTGCAATTTTTGTTAAAGTTCCATTATAACGACCGCATTTAAAACCTCCACTTGAATTATCAAAACGTATATAAAATGGAATAGAACCTACTGAATTCCATTTTTCAACAACAGATGAACCACTTAAATAACTATTATGATAAGCTTTTATCCAAGCAGAAACAGTAAAGTTATTTATTTTGTTAAAATTAAAAATTCCTGTTAAATTTGATGTAACTACGCTACTAATTCCATTAAAATTAAATGAACCACCAATATAACCACTATTATTTTTATAAACAGCACTTGCAACATTAGTTGCATTACTATGACCAGATAAATCGACTATTGTTTGAACATAACTGTTATAAAGCGCATTAACATCTTGTTGAGAAATCGTTTTATTAAATAACATAATATCATCCATATCTCCGCTATAACAAGACGTTCCAGTAAAACACCCAATATTTATAGTTGATGCATTTTGAAAATTAGTAAAATCATTTGTTCCTATCAATTTTTTATCTATATATAAGGACATCTTTGCAGTAGTGCTATTAATTTGTTCCCACGTTGCAATTATATTATGCCAATTATTATCATCAACATCAGTACTGTATGCAACTACGGAAACAGCTGGGTCACCTTTATAAAATACAATATCACCTGAACTATATTTGATATACGTTCTAACATTTACATTACTTCTGAATATATATCCACTTTTAGTTGAATTTTTAATCCATATACTTATAGTTCCATTTAGTGGATTTAAGAAATTGCCAAATGCTTCCATTGTAGCATTATCAGAACCATTAAAATAATAATAGTTACTATCATACATTCCTCCAGATTTTATATTTGTAATGCCTGGAAATATAGTTAAATTATTATTATTTTGTGAAAAATCAAATACATTTGTACTATTTTCTCCAAAACTCAAATTTTCATCAAAATGATAATAGGCTACTAAACTAGAATCTATAGAAATATTTGGATAACTAATTGAATAATTCTCTCCCAATGTTAGATTATTATTAAATTGATAATATATTAACATATTTTTATTTAGACTCATATCTGACTTTGTAATTAATGTTGCAGAAATTAAAGGCAACATATTAAAAACCAATAAAAACGCTAAAACAATAAATATTCGTTTAGAATGCATCTTAATTCACCTTTGTTATTAATGAAGTTCCATTGTAATACATATAAACATTACATGCACTTCCATCAAAACATAATTTTTGATTTTGTTGTAAATAGATATTTTGTAAAATTGTCATGTTACCAGTTATATTTACATTCCCAGCAGTAACATTCCCATTAAAAACGCTATTCCCACCAACATTCAAACCAGAGGTAACATTCATATCTCCTACAGTTATATTATTTGAATTCATATTTATATTACTTCCAAAAGTTGATGTTCCAGAATTAGAGATATATGTATTTGCCATTGCAAAAACTCCGAAGAAAAGAAAAATAAAGATGACTATAAAAGAAGTAACTACTGTCTTGTTTGCTCTTGCTTTTGCTTTTTGGTATAGGGTTGCTTTATTCATAATATTACCTTTGTATTTTAATGAAAGTCTGTTTTTAAATATTCCTATTAAAAAATTATCTTCTCATTACTATTATTTTATAGTTTTTTCCGAACTTTTTCCACCAGTCTCTTTTTGAAATTATCATTTTTTTACTTCTGGAGGCATCTATGATTTTGTAATTGCTACCTAACAGTTTTTGAACTAAATAATATTTTTTCATTTAAATTTTTTTCTCCCGAGATAACCTAAAAGAACTAAACCAAAAAAACCGATGCCAATCATTGTTAAACCTGAAACCTTTGGTATGACGGAAATAAAACCGCTGACAATCGCCCAAGTAAATAAAGCACCGAGGACGAATAATGAAATATTTTTAGAAATTGTGATTATGTTTTTTGTTCTTCTTCTCATTTTTTGTATGTTTCTTTTGCTTTTTTCATTGCATCTGAGAGTTTAGTTTTTGGGTCTTTATCTTTTAATTCTTTATAAACTGACATAAGATGCAAGTTCCATTTTGTAGGTTTTCTTTTTTGTTTTATTTCTTTTTCCATTTTAATGTTGTTGCATATAGGCTTTTGCGTATTTTAAAGCTTGTGGTTTAGTTTTGAAAAGTTTATTAACTTGCATAAACTTCTTTGGATTAGCTGGGTCGTCAACTTCGACAAATGATTTCCCTGATAATTTGGAATCTTGATTTTTATTGTATGTCCCAATTGATAATGTAACAGAACGAAATCTTTTGTTCCTATATAAAATTAAATTACCATTTCTATTTCTTCTAAGTTCCCAATCTTTTAGTGCCATTGGATATATTAAAGAAACATCACTTTATAAATATTAATAATATTTTTGGAAAAAGAAAAACATAGAAAGATTTAAAAAGAAGTATATATAATATCTTTTATCTCTTTGGAGATACTAAGATATTAAGATGGAAGATGTGATAAGAAAAAGACTGAACGAAAGTTTAGGAAAAGATATAAAGATAATTTTGAAAAGCACTGGATGGAAATATAAAGGAAAACTTTTAAACATCGACGACAAATATATTGAGATGTTAGATTTTGTTTCAAATTCTTACAAAGTTGTTGAGATAAATAATATTCTTGAATGCGAGGTAGAATTATGAGAACAACCGTTATCAATAAATCAATAGATAACACAAAAACGATAAGAATATTTCATGATTTCTCTGATAATTTGGAAGTGTATAATGAAAGGTATATTAAAAAAGAGTTTGGTGTTGAAAATGAATAATTTAAATGATAAAGAATATTCTGATTTAAATGATAAGGATAAAATAGAATATAAGAAAGCATGGAACGAGTGGATGATGGCGAATAATCTTTTGAAAGAAATTAAGATCCCAAAGATATCAAAAGAGTTATATTCTAATTTAAAGGATGGATATTTGAAAGGTAAGATTTCTTATACTATATTTTGTGAGTGGTTTAAGTTGCATCCGGAAAATGTAATAGAAAACGAAAAGGGACAAATATTAAATTTTTATGACAAAATCGATTTGGCAAAAAAATTTATAGAAATTCAACCAATATATTATGAGTCAAAAAATAGATATTGGGTTTGGAATTTTAAAAATTTTTTTTGGGAAGTGAAAGATGAAACAGATATTTTGAATTTGATTTATATTGCATCAGGTGCAAACACGATTAACTCAAAAGAGAAAAATGAAATATTGGAAGGAATAAAACAGGTTGGAAGATTGAACAAGCCCAAAGACATAAGATCTAGCTGGGTTCAATTCAGGGATAATTTTTATGATGTTGAAAATAATGATAAAATAAAAGTTTCTCATAAATTCTTTTGTTCAAACCCGATTGATTGGCATGTTGGAGAGAGTGAAGAAACTCCAAAAATAACAAAATTGATAAATTCGTGGGTAAGTGAAGAAGATAGAGAAAAACTTTGGCAACTAATCGCTTTTTCTATTGTTCCTGAATATTTCATCCATTCATTTTTCTTTTTGTATTCTGAACCTGGAAGTGGAAAATCAACATTCACAAATTTATTAATAAAATTTTTGGGAAAACAAAATTGTGTTTCAACTTCAATCGATAGAATAAATAATAATGTTAGATTTGAAACAATAAACTGGCACAAAAAATTATTAATTACTCTTTCAGAGGTAAATAATGTTAATGATTTGAGAAATTCTGGAACTATTAATCAAGCAACCGGTGAAGACAATTTGAGAGCTGAAATTAAGGGCTCTGGCTCATTTGATTTCGTTAATTATGGTAAATTTGTGTATCCTACTAACAAATTGTTAAAAGTCTCGTCAGAGGACGGATTTGGACGTAGAGTTAGAGTTATTAAGTTTACAAATCGATTTGAAAAAGAGGAAAACGTTCTTGGAGAAATACCAGATTGGGAATTTAATAATTTGGCGAAGAAGTGTTTGAGAATAGCTGGGGAGTTATATGAGAAAAGAAGATTTGTTGGTGATATGTCAATTTCAAAAAGAATGGAAAATTATCAAAATATTTCAAAAACAAAAGTTGAAGAATTTGTTGATACATATTGTTCTAACCAAAACTTTGAAAATAAAATGTTGTTTGATGAGTTTTTTGCAAAATATACAAAAAATACAAAAAATAGTGAATCAAAAATATCTGTTTCAAAACAATTACGAAAACTTGGATATGTTTTGAAAAGAGAAAATTGGAAAGTTTTTAAGAAAAATTCTACGATGGATTTTGAGTGGGAATCTGGTTTCAGAATCAGTGGAATTTCTTGGAATGACTAGTTTATGCACAAAAAACACCTTATACTACTATACTGTTTTATTTTTTAATATAATTATTCTTTATTAAGTTGAAGAAACAGTATAGTAGTATAAACGCCATTTTTTAACTACTATTAGGTAATAGAAACACCGTTTTATACTGGAATATACCGTTTATACTGTTATACTGTTTTTCCTGCTAACTCCCTATAGTGATTCTGAGTGAGAAAAAGGTAAAAGTAGTATAAACGGTATAAAACGGTATAAAACGTAATCTTTAACTAAAAAAAGTTATTACTATCTAATACTAAATAAAATATTAAAGATTAACACTTTTTTTATTTAATATATGTTTAAAATACATATCAAATCGGTAATATTTCACAAAATATTTCTGTTAAATTCCCTAATTTCTGACTCTAATTTCTGAATATCACCGATTGTTTTACAATTTTCCTTTATGAATTCAAAACTAATTTCTGCAGGTTTTTCCATCTTAAAATTAAGATAAATCTTATTTATAAATATATATAATCTATAATATATATATTTAATTACATATATGCTTATAAATAAGATATTCATAGTTAAATTATGAATGAAGAAACAATAATAAAGCAAGAAGAAAGTGTTAAATTTTCTCGTGGAATGACTGGAAAATTCTCTTGGGAAATAAAACTTTTAGGAAAAATTGAAGAAAATATAAATAGGGTTAAATTTTTCAAAACAGAATTAAACAAAATAAGTGAGGTTGAAAATAATGACACAGAATCCAGATGATTTTATTGTTATTCGAGTGGAAAAAATTGTTGCAGAAAAACTTTCAGAATTAAAGATCCATGAAAGACAACCTTATTCGGAAGTGATTAAAATATTAATTTCAGAAAAATTTTCAGAAAAAGAAAACTTGAAAGGAGGAAATAAATAAAATGGAAACAGAAACAAACAACGCAGAAAAAGAACCACAAAAAGAAGAGATTACATCAGAAAAAACAAACGACGACTCTTGGATTTCAGAAGAATTAGAACAAGCAAAAAGTTCTACTTTTGATGGAGAAAAGAAACCCGCTTTAAAACTTGAAGAAAATAAAACGGTAGAGATGACAGTAGATTTTTCAAAACCATTTGATAAATGGGATGATACAGAAAATAAATCTACAAAAGCAATTATACCAGTAAAAGTAGGCGAAGCAGAATTAGTATGGTGGCTTAATATCAAAAATCCAATTTATGCAAAGATTTTGGAAAGTGGAAAAAATGGTAAAACCACAATAAAGGTTTTGCAAGTTGGTGATAAACAAACCACAAAATATGTAATTATTGATTAACCATTAGAAAAGTTTGCGGAGCTTCAAAACCGCATCATACTCGCTGGGTTTTCACCTGACCCATCACAAAGTCCAAGTAGGCGAGGCTTGGCATTCATAATCAAAATGAAAAATCAAATGAAACCAAAAAATACAAACCCAAAATATAAATGTAAGAACTGTGGACATACTCATATAGGACTTGTAGGAGATTTGGGAGTAAATGATGACGAGACTGGACAAGATAGATTACCAATGTGTTCAGATTGTGATTGTGAAAATTTTAAAAATGGAAAAATAAAAGTATGATAAAGATTAAAATAGAACGAACAATAGCAGAAATAAAAGAACCAGAAATATTAAGTATAGAAAAACAATTAGAACCAAGCTCAGAAGAATTAACCGAAAAAGAAAAGATAGAATTAATAGCTGGAGAATTGGAATGATAAATAAAACATTAACAGGAGACAAAGAATGAAAGTAGAATTAACAAAAAATGATTCTTCACACACTAAAGTGAGGGGTATCAAAGTTTAGAAATAACATGGAAAATAAACAAAAAATATTTACAAAGAAAAAGTATGAGGAATTGGGTGGTAGTTGGGATGATATAAAAAGTGTAATAAATAAATATCCTCTTTTAATAGAAGCTGTTAGGGAAGTGGAGCGAGATAATTTTAAGCATTGGATTAATCATGCGAACTTTTCTAAAGGCATGACAAAGAAAGGAATTCAAATTTTAAATTATCTTAGAGAAAACTTAAAAACACTAACAGGAGACGAAGAATGAAAGAATTAATAAAACAATTTAAAAAATTAAATAACGATAGTAAGACATACAGCAAATTAAAATGTTCATTAGATAAGAAATATAATTATTTACGAATCATTAATCCATTAAGACAAGAGATGAAAACTAATCAAATCTTTTTAATTGATAAAAATGATAATATTTTCAAAACTGCAAATTTTTCTAACAGATATAGTTCTGGAAATGTTATTTTGAAAGGTGAATATATAAGTTTTGATATAAATAAATACTATGGAGAATTAACAATAGATAAATTATTAAAATTAGAAAAAATATCAAAAAAAGATGCAGAAGAATTATTATTAAGTAATAATAGAAAAATATTTCATAAAAATGTTACATTAATATCCGAATTTATAGGAGACAAAAATGAATAAATCAGAACGAATGATGAAATTTGAACAAATACTTAATTATATTGAAACATCAATAAGTATCGCAGAGAATATTGAATTAGAAGAAATAAAAGATGATTTAGAACTTTTGTTAAGTAACTTTGAAACTAAATACGACGATTTTGTAAATAGATAAGGAGAAAGAAAATGAATAAAACAACACCAACAGAAATACAAATAAAAACTTTATTAAAACTCGGCGGAGACTACGCAGGGCAAACAAGAACAGAAGTAAAAGA
>VAPK010031106.1_pt1 | contig 10855 bp, 9 predicted proteins | sample 3395031 | NCBI WGS metagenome assembly VAPK01 (sample SAMN08290443, study PRJNA428436) | hydrothermal vent metagenome | isolation source: Deep-sea hydrothermal vent chimney 1 | place: Pacific Ocean: Juan De Fuca Ridge
CTTCTCGTGGAGAAATACCAAAAAAACTTGCATCAAACTCATCTACTTGAGGTAAAACACCTGCTGCAAATGTATAACTTTTACCAGGTTCTTTCTTATCAGGGTGCTGATAATAATTAGTACCCCAGCGATCAGAACTTATTTCAGTAACGACATCTTTGCCTTTCTTTAAAACATTCCAGTAAGCTTCTGGTGAATTTGCCTCGCCTGGAAATCGGCATGCCATACCAACTATGGCTATTTTCTTTTTTTGTTCTGACAATTGGTTTACCTTGAGAAATTCTCATAGCCCCTTTTATAATGAGGGATTCTACATGATTTTAGAAGATTATAAAATGACCAGTAGACATATTTGTACTTTCTATGACCTACAGGAAATTATCCACAATCACTTTGATTGGATCTAACCCAAAAGTTCAAACTAACATTTGAATTATAATAACACCCTACATCCAAACAATGCTGTAAGACATTTGTTTTACAACATACCTATAGCCTTCATCATTCGAAAAACCTCTATAAGACCTGTCCCATTCGTACTTGATATATAGACTGGTTTCTTTACCCCATTAAACTTATTCTTATGTGAAGCATTGCCCTTAAATGGATAAAGGAAGTTAAGCTTCTCAAACGCATACCAAAAAGCTTTTCTTGTGAAGTGATGGTGATTAAATTCCAGTGCCATTCCTCGCTGCAAATAAAGTGGCGACATCCCTAGAGAGACAAACTCTATATTTTCTTGTTCAAATACTTCGATAGCCTTCAAAACAATTAGGGCACTGGTACCATGTGGCGCGTTTTCACCTAATCGATCGATATTATGGTAATAGCCAACTATATTGCCTTTAGAGTACATTGGATCAAATGTTGCAAAAGCAATCAGCTTGTTATCTTTAAAGGCCCAAAAATATCGTACATCTATTTCTTTTTCAAAGCGTAGCGGGCGCACTAAAAAACTAAATTCAGCTCCACCTTTTTTGTCCAACCAAGTTTGAGATAAGGCTTTTATTTCATCAACATTCTGGCATTGTTCAATTGAAAGTTCTTTAACCTCGACATCTTCACGCTCACACTTATTTCGCCATTGCCTTAACTTTGCCCGCAACTTTCCTTTCAAATTGAATCCATCAATGAGGATTTCAGTTTCAATTCCGAATTGATTGACTTGATAAGCCTTTTCATCCAAGACCTTTGCAAAGTGCTTCGAGCTTTGCACAAAAATCACATCTGGAAATTGTTCAACAAAACGATCTACAATCTCACTGTAGTTTTCAGAATCACAAACAGGATCTGCCAAAACAATCTGACGCGCTTTTCTAGCATACAACCAATGTGTATAAGTGATATAGGCAATATAACCCACACCCTCAAGAAGAAAATATTTAAAATCCGGCTCAAGGCTCGTATACGCCATAGAATGACGTCCGTATTCTCGCAAAAAGGGAAATAATTCAGAATTAGAAACAGGCAATTTATTTTCCGTCTACATCTATTTTTGGTTTTTATTGACTAATTTTTCATTCGCTAGCAAAGTCAAAGGAGCTAGTTCCTGTAAAGCACGTTCATAAACACGGCGTTTGAAATAAATAACTTCCTTCGCAGGCAACCAGTAATTCACCCAACGCCAACCATCAAACTCAGGAATTTCACAGGCTGCAAGATTGACAGATGAGTCCTCACATATTAGCCTTAATAAAAACCAACGCTGTTTCTGCCCAATACACACCTTCCCATTTTTACAACGACGAATCATTTTTTTTGGTAATCGATATCGCAACCAATCAGCAGTAGACCCTACGACTTCAACATGCTTTTCAAGCAACCCTGTCTCTTCCTCTAACTCTCGAAACATTGCTTGCAAAGGTGTTTCACCCTCATCAATTCCACCTTGAGGAAATTGCCAAGAAGTCTGCCCAATACGTTTACCCCAAAAAACTTTACCGTCGCAATTTGAAAGGATGATACCCACATTGGCCCTAAAGCCTTCATCATCAATCACGACTTACTCCAAAAATTCTATATTATGCCAATTCTTCCATATTGGGAGACATTCAGCAAATAAATGTATAAATAATTCATCACCCTAATTATAGTAATGGCACCCCCCCCTTTTTTACAAGATTTAGAATCATATACTTTTTTAAACTAAAAAGGCTTATCATACTAATCGTTTTACACGAAAAAGTAACACATGAGCCTTTATCTACAAACTTATCACTGCTTGATGATCAATAAACCAAGCGAAAAAATTAACTGTGTTAGTGAACTCTATAATCACCATCAAACTGAAAAGCTTGAACGTTTTAACACACATTTGCTATCTATTGAAAACCCTGGTCGACCTAAAAAACCAGTTCTCATTGACCCAAATACCTTAAAGCGTCGTAAACTAGGGTCAAAATTAGGTCGCGCCACGTTAATTCACGCTATTTTACATATTGAGTTTAATGCTATTAACTTAGCACTTGATGCCGTATATCGCTTCCGTGAAATGCCCGATGAATACTATGAAGACTGGTTAAAAGTTGCCAAAGAGGAAGCTTACCACTATTCATTATTGGAAAATCGCTTGAGTGACCTAGGTTATTGCTACGGTGACTTTCCTGCCCACAATGGCTTGTGGGAAATGGTATTAAAAACAGATCATGATGTTTTAACAAGAATGGCTTTAGTACCAAGAGTTTTAGAGGCTCGAGGCCTTGATGTTACCCCAGGCATGATAACTCGCTTAAAAAAAGCAGGAGACAATCAAACCGTGGCAATACTAGAGACTATTCTACAAGACGAAATAGGACATGTAGCAATCGGATCTCATTGGTTTAAATACTGCTGCAGATTAAAAAATCTAAATCCAGAAACAACATTCCGCAACTTACTAATCGAATATATGGGGCATGGTTTAAAAAAACCGCTGCATACAGAAGCCCGGCTACAGGCTGGCTTTACTCAAAAAGAGATAGATGAGCTAATTAGCATGACTCAAGGTAGTGATAAATAACCTTAATTATGTTTATATGATATATTGTGGTCTCATTTTTATATTAACAATTAATTTCATATGCCAATCAAATCCTACTTTATCGTTTTCTTCATTTTATTATTACCCAGCACTAGCTTTGCGGATAATACCGATACACTTTCACGCATTGAACAAATAGTACTTACTGGAAAGTACAAGAAAAGTGTTGACTTCAGCCCGCCTAAAAAACTAATACTAAAAACCAATAAAAATGAAACAGTTGCTAAAAAAGAACAATCTAAAAGTAATGTAAAAACAAAAAAGAAAAAAACAAAGAAAAGATACCAATGCTTAGGAGGAAGCTACAAAGCCTTTAATAAAAAAGCAAAGAAGTACGACAAATCCATTACCAAATATAGTCAGAAGTATGATGTACCAAAATCACTAATAAAATCGATCATAATCGCAGAAAGCTGCTTTCAAGAAAAAGCGGTTTCTCCAAAAGGCGCACAGGGGTTAATGCAACTCATGCCTGCTACAGCAAAACGGTTTGGTGTTTCAAATAGTTTCAATCCAGATTCAAATATCAAAGGTGGAACCCGCTATTTACAGTTTTTATTAAAACACTTCGACGAAGACCTACTGCATACCATTGCAGCATATAATGCAGGCGAAGGTGCAGTCGCTAAATACAACGGTATTCCTCCATACAAAGAAACAAAAAACTATGTCTCAAAAGTAGCATCACTGTACAAGCTCTTTTCTCAGGGTGGTGGGGTATTGTCGGTATCATCATTTAAAGACAATAAAGCCTTAGCTATTTCAATATTTAAGCCAAGAGCAATGCCACGCTCACAGTTTAGCCCTTATAAAGGACGCATCCGAAATATTTCACATGGAAACTGTGCAAACAGAACAAGCACGAGGCTCAAAAACTCAACGAGCATACAAAGTGGTCAGGGTGTTTGGCAACGTATTTACTCGGTTAGGCGAGGAGATACTCTAAGTAGAGTTACACAAAAAACTGGGATTCATAAAAGTAGAATCATGCAAATGAATGGATTGCGTTCTCGCTCAAAACTCAAACAAGGTCAAACATTATTAATTTGGGAATGTAGAAAATCATTACGTTAAGAGCTGGAACAGTCACTCCCTTGTAGAAAATCTGACGGGAAAGTTTCAGCTATATTAACTAGCTAAAAAGAATATTGGACTTGATCAAAGACCACTTAGCTATTCTTTAAAGCATTATTATCAGAAATCAGCTAGAATAATGGTGATAGACTTATTGTAAGTGTTGGGCTACTTACGAATTAAGTCCGTTATAACTATTATCAGAGAAGAAAAAATGAGACCTGAAAGAGTCATTCTGAACGCTAAATCACCTCTAATTAACACACCTGCATGGCTTGATCTATTAGACCACCACAAGCGTGTCAAAAAAGATCATATGGTTGACCTCTTTGATCAAGACCCTCAAAGGTTCTCTCGATACTCAATTCAATTTAACGATATGCTTCTGGATTATTCAAAGAATCGTATCACCCAAGAAACATTAGAGTTACTCTTTAATTTAGCCCGTCAAGCAGGCGTCGAAGAATGGCGTGACAAAATGTTTTCTGGTGAAAAAATCAATAATACTGAAGGTCGCGCCGTTCTTCACACTGCACTTCGCAACTGCTCTGGCAAACCTATTTTTGTTGATGATGAAAATGTTATGCCTGCAATTGAATCTGAACTTGAAAAAATGCGAGTATTTTCAGATAAAATTCGTAGCGGTCAGTGGATAGGCTATGCAGGATTACCCATCACAAATGTCGTAAATATAGGTATAGGAGGTTCTGACTTAGGACCAAATATGGTTTGTCGGGCACTTGCACCTTACGCACATAACAATATTCGAGTTCACTTTGTTTCCAATGTTGATGGTTCCCACATTGATCAAATGTTGAATTACCTTCGCCCTGAAACCACACTATTCATTGTTGCATCTAAAACATTTACTACACAAGAAACCCTAACCAATGCCAACACTGCAAAAAAGTGGTTTTTAGATGGAGCTGGACGTGTCACTGAAGATGATATTGCCAAACATTTTGTAGCAGTATCCACCAACGAAGAAGCTGTAGAAGCCTTCGGTATTGACCCCGTTAATATGTTTCGTTTTTGGGATTGGGTTGGTGGTCGTTATTCTCTTTGGTCATCAGTTGGCTTAGCTAGCGCAATCTACATTGGCATGGATAACTTTATTGAGTTACTCGAAGGCGCACATGAAATGGATAATCACTTTCAAAGTGAGCCATTAGAAAAAAATATACCCGTCATTTTAGCCATGCTTGGGGTGTGGTATGGAAACTTCTTTAATGCAGAATCCAGTGCCGTCCTGCCTTATGATCACAATTTACGAATGCTACCTGCATACCTAGAACAAGCTGATATGGAAAGTAACGGCAAATCAGTAGATCGCCAAGGAAGACAAGCCACCTATTCCACAGGAAAGATTATTTGGGGAGCTGAAGGTATAAACGGACAACATGCTTTTTACCAGCTACTACATCAAGGTACACGTCTAATTCCTACTGATTTTATTGCATCAGTACAGTCACATGTCGACTATCAAAATCATAGTGACATATTGGCTTCTAATTTCTTGGCACAAACAGAAGCATTAATGCGGGGTCGCAGCATGAATGAGACCCGCGAGCAATTACACAATGCCAACATAGAGCTACACAAGGCTGAAAAACGCTTACCTCATATGATCTTTGGTGGAAATCAGCCAAGTAACTCAATCGTAATTAAAAAACTTACCCCAAGAGCTCTAGGATCATTATTGGCCATGTATGAACATAAAATTTTTGTACAAGGAATTATTTGGAATCTAAATTCGTATGATCAATGGGGAGTGGAACTAGGTAAAATTCTAGCAAAGAATATTCTACAAGACCTTGAATCAGAAGAAGGAGTACACCAACACGATAGTTCTACAACAGGACTACTTAACTGGTTTAAGAATAATAAATAAAAATATTATTAATGCTTTTTGTAAGCAACTGTTAACTTGAGATCTTTGCACGAAGTATGGAGAAAGAAAAATGAGCGTATTTCCGCTTGTTTTTCATAAAGATTTGGTTAACAAGCAGGACTATTGAGTTTATTTTTAGGGAAATCAGGCAGGAATTAAGCCATTTTTATTCTTCATATCTTTCGTGCAAAGGTCTCAACTTATAACTATTGCATTTGATGTTTACTTAAAATACCACCTTTACCAAAGGCATAAATACTGTTGCCCATCACAATTGGCTCTACTGAGTATCCACTCAAATCGCCCTTAATTCTTGCAGCAAACTTACCCGTTGATGTATTCACCCAATGTAAGTTTCCTTGTTTATCACCAACCACAATATAAGAACCACCAACAAAAACAGGGACGGTAGGCTGACGGCGCTTTAAATCATCAATGCTCCAAACAGGTGCACCAGTTTGTGGGTCAAACTTCCACAGATTACCTTTATCATCAGCAGAATAGATACCATTAGAATTTACATTAACACCAGTAGAGGTTGAAAAGGACCTAGACCAAGCCAGTTTTCCCGTCTCCATATTGATACCACTAGAACTACCATTTAAAGAAGCCGCAAACAAAGCATTACCTAAAGGTTTAATCTTTCCATCAACATCGACAATCCGATCTAAATCCGTTTGACCACGTGGTATAGCAAGAGTGACCTCCCAAGCAGATCTCCCATCTTGTAAATTATACGCAGCGACTTTTCCGTTATCAAAACCAGAAATCACCAAAGGTGGCACAATAACGGGGACACTTGCACCAACCAAAGTTAAAGAAGGAATATCTTGAGAACGCTGCCAAATCAACTCACCATTATGTGATGACAAACCATGAATTTTCCCATCTATGGTCCTAAAAACAACACGATTATTTTTACTTGGAGAGACAGATAAAATTTCACTACTTAGTCGTTCTATCCACTGAATTTTTCCGCTTTTAGAGTCGATAGCAATCGCATTTCCATTAGTCGTTCCAATGAAGAGTTGTTTTGAAGAAATATCTGAATATGAGCCATTTAGCCCTGCACTAATCGTTTCACCAACATTGAGTTTCCACAATAATTTCCCATCAGATTTGCTCCAAGAACTCGCGCTTGTTCCACCAGCAACATAGACAGCAACATTATCAATATATGGATGAATTAGATTTTCACCCATGGCACTGCCCGTGTTAACTTGCCAAGCCTTATTTACCTTAATGCTAGTAGTAATAGTCTTTAAAGTAGCAAGCTGTATCGGCTTTGATGACTTACTTACAAAAAGTTGACTACCAGGAAAACTTGAATTACTACATGAAGTTAGTACAAATAACAAGCCTACCAATAATACAATATAATTTGTCAGCCTAAAACGCTGACTCAAGTTAAGAATCACAGCTTATGCTCCACTTTTCAGGTGATCCCCTAAATCATCACGCTTCATTTTTAGTATTTGAATATTTTGCCCGTCGGAACTTAATATGGCACGATCATATGCCTCACGTGCTTTAGAGTACTCTTTTTTTGCAAAATGAATATCACCATTTAATTCAGTGATTATTGACTGGTAAGCATTAGGCATCTTTTCTGAAAGAATTTTTTGAGCTTCATCAAATTTTTGATTTAGAATCAAAACACGTGCTAGACGTAATTTAGCAACTGAAGCAACACTTTCTTGTGAACTATTCGATGCATTTTTCAATTGTTCAATACATAGCTCTATTTTGCCAGACTCACAACTTGTTTTTGCAGCAGTTAAGGCAGCCAAAGAAGCGTATACAGTAGAACCGTATTCATCATTAATTTGCTTTAGAACAACATCTGAATCAGTACCAGAAGCACTCAATTGAGAAAACAACTTAGAGGCACCTTCCGACTGAGTTAATTTGTGTTCTTTCCATTGATTCCAACCAAACAAACCACCAATAGTTAATGCAACACCTGCTACAACAGATGTCCCATTTGCTCGCCACCACGCTTTAAGTTCTTCTGCTTTTTCGTCATCCGACTTAAGTTCTAAATCCGCCATTTTTTCAACCTAAATTAACTGATGCGCGACTATAACACGCAACTATGTCTATCTCTATTAAAAACCATAGGATTATTTATCAATATATTTCTTTATGAAAGTTATTAAATCACTTTGAGAAATAGTTTGTTGCTCATGCTCTTGTTGCATTTCCTTAAGCAATGGCTTGATCGTAATTTCTTCTGATTCAAGCTCACTCTCACCAAGGATCAAGGCAAAAGCAGCACCTGACTTATCAGCACGCTTTAGTTGTGATTTAAAGCTACCCGCTCCACCATTAACCAGCAAGCGCATATCAGGAATGGCATCACGCAGATTTTCTGCCAAACCCAAACCTGCAAGTTCAGTGTTATCACCCACCATCACTAAATAGGCATGAGGATCATTATTTATTTGGCACAGCTGCTGCTCTTCTACCAGTAACTGTAAACGGTCAATCCCAATCCCAAAACCGCAGGCTTGTGTTTCCCTGCCGCCTAACTGCTTAACCAAGCCATCATAACGACCTCCCGCACAGATCGTACCTTGCGCACCTAAATCATCAGTTATCCACTCGAAAACTGTACGATTATAATAATCAATACCACGCACTAAGCGAGCATTTACCAGATAAGTAATACCCATCTGATCCAAGCGTTTTTTCAAACCATCAAAGTGTTCTTTTGACTCGGTATCTAAATAATCCAAAAGACTTGGTGCTTTTTCGACCAATTCTTTCATTGCGGGATTTTTAGTATCTAAAATTCTTAAGGGGTTTTTGTGTAAACGTCGTTGTGAATCTTCATCTAACAATTCTGGATAATTACTAAAGTAGTCAATCAAAACCTCACGATAAACTTGACGAGCTTCACTGTTACCTAAGGAATTGATTTCCAAATGAACGTTCTTAAAACCCAACTCTTTCCAAAGACGTGCCGCAATAGCTATCACTTCGGCATCAATATCAGGACCTGCTATTCCATATGTTTCTATACCCGCTTGATAAAACCCGCGATATCTACCTTTTTGTGGACGCTCATGACGAAACATGGGGCCAAGATACCAAATACGCTGTTGTTGATTATGAAATAAACCATGCTGAATACCCGCTCGTACACAACCTGCAGTACCTTCAGGTCGCAAAGTAAGGCTGTCACTATTACGATCTTCAAAAGTATACATTTCTTTTTCGACAATATCTGTCGCATCACCGATTGAGCGTTTAAATAAATCGGTAGACTCGATGATAGGTGTACGTAACTCTCCATAACCATAACGATTAAACAAGTGCCGACAGGCCGCTTCAATAAATTGCCACGAACTTGAATCTTCGGGCAAGATATCACGCATCCCACGTACAGACTGTAATTTCTTAGGCATACTTATTCCAGAGTGAAATTGGCAATACTACCATTAATATAACTAGAAATATCTATCACTTTATCATCGACAAAAAGCGATAAACCCTGAGCATTACCTACTCTAAAAGTTAGAGGTTTTTCTAACTGCAATGATTTATTTGTACCCGCTTTATTTAAACCCTCAAAAACCGTTTTCTTTTTCTTATCTCTAATACGTAACCAAACATCCTTATTAAACACTAGCTTCAAAGCAATCTCGCCAACTGATGTTTTATCTGACTCCTCTTGTGTATCATCTATTTTATCAGCTGAGTTTTGTACTTTACCCTTATCGTTATTACTATCGGACTGACTATCTTCTGATAGTTTGTTAATAACCGCAGAATTTTGAGCATCTTCTTTTAAGGAACTTTCATCTAGAGGTTCACCTTTTAAGGTACCATTTTTTTGGCCTATTTCTTCTGTAGTTGCTTCATTACTAGAAGAAGTCACCTCTTTATTTTCAATTAATGGCAGAGGAACAGGTAATGTACCAATTAAATCAGGCTTATCCGCAGAATCAGTATTAGGTGTTAAGAACTGAGTAGATAAACTACTCCAAGTTTCTTTAAACCATTTATTTACGGCAGGTACCATAGAGAGCCCAGCAATACCTAATAGCAATGCGGCTAAAAACACCAACTGTATCATTACAGGAGAGGCTCCTTTTTTCTGCACTGACAAATCAGCACCAATAGAAGATCGCATATGAAAGTCAAGTTCACTGGCATCAGCGCCTCTTAAAGATTCATATAATGCAATAATTTCTTTAGAGTCTTGTCCGCCTAGCTTCGCATAATTTCGTAAATATCCTCGAATATAGGGAGGTTCAGCTAGCTCCTCGAAATTTTCATCTTCTAGTTTTTGCACCACATCTTCAGAAAGACACAATGCATCTGCCAACTGTGTGATCGAATAACCCGCCTCTTCACGCATCAAAATTAACCGCGCCTTTAGTTCCCCAGCTTGGGCAACAGGTATCTCTATTTTATTTTTTTCTCTAGCCATTAATTTTTTAGCCATATTTTAGTTTGATTATAATTCTTCAAGACTTTGTTAAAGTCATATTTGACCAGCCCAGCGTGCGAATCCCTTCCTGTGCTGACATCAAGGTAACTTATTCAGTTTTTCAGCTTCAGAACTAGCAGGAAATAACCGTAAAAGTGCAGTCTTACAAGTACTAGCTTTCGCATGATAACCCATTTTAACATTCACGCTATGACATAATAATAATGCCTCAGGTGAAGACTTCCCTACACTCTCGTAGCGCAACATAAAAGCCTGCGCCTTAGGGTAATTACGACGATCATTAAATAGTTTTGCCATCTCTAATAAAGCAGAAGGAAAAGAAGGCTTCTTCTTCAACGCTTTGCGAAAATAAGTTTCGGCTAGTACATCATTCTTTACTTTTCTCAAACAAATACCTGCATTTGTATAAGCA
>VAPK010086012.1_pt1 | contig 10855 bp, 11 predicted proteins | sample 3395031 | NCBI WGS metagenome assembly VAPK01 (sample SAMN08290443, study PRJNA428436) | hydrothermal vent metagenome | isolation source: Deep-sea hydrothermal vent chimney 1 | place: Pacific Ocean: Juan De Fuca Ridge
ATCCAGATCAGTAACTTTCCTGTCTGGAATTGCATTAATATCGGTGGGTGCATACATAACGCAACTGGTGCCAATAACCATTCCCGGTGCACCTGGCAAGCCATTAATAGGATGAAATGCCCCACGCGGAACGTCGGCGTTTAAAATATCGTCCAGATCCTGACTAATACGCGCATGCGCAAGATCGTCTGCAATTTGTGAGGCAATAGTAATTAAAAATGTTTCGCTATCAACATCAAAATAGGCTTTTGCTTTTTGGTGTAAGGTAATAACCGCTAATACCTCTCGGTTATGAATAACCGGCACACCGATATAGCCATGAAAGGCTTCTTCACCTGTCTCAGAGACATAATAATAAGCAGGGTGCTGTGAACAATCTTCAAGGCTTATTGGTTCGGCTCGTTTCACAACCAACCCGGCTAAACTATTATTTAACGGTAACCGAACAACACCCACTGCTTCCTGATAAAACCCTTCTGTTGCCATTAAAACAAGCTGACGATTTTGTTTATCAACTAAAAAAATGGAACAGGCATCACAATGAATCAGTTGTTGGATATTTGAAACAAGTAACTGTAACTTACGCTCAATTTTCCGCGTAACAACAAATTCACTGATAATTTGTTTAAGTTCTCGTAGCATATTTGCTCATTGTTTAAGGTGATAACTAACAGCTTTGTTTTAAGTCCAGACTAAATTCAGGCAATAATGCCGACAAGGCACGTTGATAAACACTGCGTTTAAATTCAACCACCTGTTCTACCGCTATCTGCGGCTGGATCCAGCACCATTGATCAAATTCAGGTTTTTCTGAACAATCCAGTTTAATCAATTTTTCACTTGATGTTAGTTTAAGCAAAAACCAGATTTGTTTTTGGCCAATGCAAACGGGTTGGCTCTTTGTTCTTTGTAAATTTTTAGGTAAGTTATATCGCAACCAACCATCGGTAGACTTAATAACTTCCACTTCGTTAATATCTAAACCTATTTCTTCTTTTAGTTCACGAAATAATGCTTGCTGTGGGGTTTCATTCTGCTGAATCCCCCCCTGTGGAAATTGCCAACCATCCTGTCCCGAGCGCCGTGCCCACAAGAGCTCACCTAAACCATTACTCAGCATAATACCGACATTGGCTCGATAACCTTCTTGGTCAATCATCCTGAACTCCATAATTTATTGTATTTTTTATTAGTTTGATATAATTGCATAAATTATCGCTAAAGAGTTAATTTTTAACCCTTTTTTATGTCCAAGTGAACCGTTGAATACTCATATGTTGCAAAACGTATTTTTAGGCTAGAATAGTGCAATGAATACAATAAAACCTAATAAAAATAAAGACTTAGCAATTTTTGACCTTGATAATACCCTGTTAGCAGGGGATAGCGATGCGCTATGGGGCGAATTTATTGCCCAACATGGGCATGTCGATAAGCAAGAATACGCGGCCGAAAACCAGAGATTCTACGAGGCATACAAGGCCGGTACTCTCGACATTGATGAGTTCCTACGTTTTAGTTTAAAGCCGCTCAGTCAGCTCGACATGGATGAATTGATGGCCTTACATCGCCAATTTATGCGTGAATCTATCATCCCCATTATTAGCCAACAAGCGCGAGAGCTTGTTCAGCAACACCGCGAACAAAATCATGAGTTACTCATTATTACTGCAACCAACCGCTTTATTACCGCCCCCATAGCCAGAGAGTTTGGCATTGATAACTTACTCGCAACAGAACCTGAAATAAAAAATAACCGCTACACCGGACAGGTCGATGGCACTCCCTGTTTTCAACAAGGGAAAGTAACTCGACTTAATGAATGGCTAGATCAAACCGGTTATAACCTCAAAAATAGTTGGTTCTATAGTGATTCACACAATGATATACCTTTATTAAAACAGGTTAGCCACCCCATTGCCGTTGACCCCGACGATAAACTTGCACAATATGCCCTACAACAGGATTGGGAAATTATGCGCTTACACCCCAACCACTAAATTTCAAATTATAATACCAACGGCTATGCTAAAAAATTATTCAACTTACTGGTTAATGGCCACCCTTATTATTGCAACGATTGTGAGTCTGGCTATTGCCTTACTCGTTGGTAGCAGCACACTCTCCTTTAATGATGTCGTACATAACATTTTTAACCAACAACCATCCACTCAGCAACTGATTGTACAATTACGATTAGAGCGTGCACTCTCAGCTTTTGTGACCGGTGGCTTACTCGCATTAGCTGGCGCACTCATGCAAGTGCTTATCCGCAATCCACTTGCGGACCCTTATGTGTTAGGAATATCGGGGGGTGCATCGGTTGCAGCACTTGTTGCCATTATGCTTGGCTTACCACTGTTTGCACTAACAACCAGTGCTTTTGCCGGTGCTTTATTTGCCATGCTATTAGTCTTTTTATTAAGCCGTGGATTAAATAACAGCCATTGGAACCCAACACGTTTGTTATTAACCGGTATTATTCTTGCGGCTGGTTGGGGGGCACTCATCAGTTTTATTCTTACCTTTAGCCCCAGTAATCGTTTGCACAGTATGCTGTTTTGGTTAATGGGTGATTTAAGTTATAGCAGTTTACCTAAGCTCGGCTTTATTATTTTAACGGCTGCGTTATTACTGAGTTTACTTTTAGCACGTTCTTTAAATGTACTTATTCGCGGTGAACAATTTGCACAATCTTTAGGTGTTGCTACTCACCATTTGCAATGGAAGCTATTATTATTAGCGTCATTGTGTACCGCAACCGCTGTCACTCAGGCAGGCAGTATTGGTTTTATTGGTTTAGTTGTTCCTCATCTTATCCGACTTGCGGGTATTCAGGATCATCGAATATTATTGCCGGCCAGTGTTTTATGTGGTGGCACCCTGCTCACCTTAGCTGACACATTATCCAGAAGTTTATTTTCACCTATACAAATACCCGTTGGTATTGTAACTGCATTACTGGGCATTCCTTTATTTTTGTATTTATTGCAACGTAGCGAGGCACATCGCTAATGAGTTGTTTAAATATTAATAACCTGACCCTTAAAATTTCCGAACGTATATTATGCCAGTCACTCAGCTTTAAAATACAAACAGGGCAAAGCTGGGGCATTCTCGGTAAGAATGGTGTGGGTAAAACAACCTTATTACATACACTAGCCGGAATACCGTCATCCAGTACTCTAATTAATCCACAAGCAAGCATTAAACTTAATAACGTTCCAACCAAACAATTAAAAAGCCATCAGCTTGCACAACAAATAGGTATTTTATTGCAGGACTTTCAGGATGTTTTCCCATCCACTGTACTCGACACGGCACTTATTGGCTGTCATCCACATTTAAAAGCATGGCAATGGCCAAGCCAGAAAGACATTTCGATGATTAAAAGCTTATTAAAACAAATGGGACTCAATGGTTATGAGCAACGCAATATTACTTCTTTATCGGGTGGCGAACGTCGTCGACTAGGTTTGGTGACACTACTCGCACAACAAACTGATATTTTATTGCTCGACGAACCGGTGAACCATCTGGATATTGCACACCAACACCAGTTACTCAACTATTTAACAACAGCAACATTTAAACAACAACATGCCATCGTGATGGTGATGCACGATATTAATCTAGCAAAACAATATTGTGACCATATTTTATTTATTTATGAAGATGGAAAAACACAGACAGGGAAAGCAGATGATATATTAACAGCAAAAAACTTAACCGAAGTTTATGGCTATCCGATAACGAAATTAATAGCTAATGAACAATCGGTCTTTGTGGCAGAAGGAATCAGAAATAATGAACCTTAGGCAACAGGCGTAATGCGACTTAGCCCTTCCACATTATTGTCTTCCAACCAAGCTAGCAGTGGTTGCCAATGTACTTTATCAGCCTCCACACGTTTATCCCACATTTCATGAATACCAATACCACGTTCAGCCGCACGTACATAATTTTGAGTGTCACGTAAGGTGGTAATAAAAGGCAGCCTTAGGGTTTTTAAAAAACGTTCCAGTGACTGATAAATAACCGTATTTGTTTTGGCTCGATTAGCCATCACACCCACTCGTATACCTAGCTGACGAACCTTGGCAACCAGTAATAAATCTTCAACAAAACGTGTTGCTGCATGAATATCTATCGGTGAAGGTAAAACAGGGATAAGCACCGTATCAACCTGACGAACAAATTCTAATAACTGTGAATGATCGACGCCAGCCGGGGCATCAATAATAACGCGATCCATATCGGGAATAATTCGGTTCTGCCAAACACGCGTGACACTGCCACGCAGTTTTTTATGTGCTTCAATACCATGAATAAACGGCCGTTCTTTGGAGCGTAAGCTCAACCAGCGGGTGCTTGATCCTTGTGGATCATAATCCATCAATGAGGTTGAGAAGCCTAAATTGGCGTAATAGCTGGCAAGGTTGGTCGTGATGGTTGTTTTACCACACCCCCCTTTTGTATTTAGAACAATAATTCGTTGCATACCCATAAATAATACCAAATGACATTACCCACCTTAAATATCGGCCAGAATACGCAAAATTCGAGGAAATAATGTGATAGATGTAACAATTATAGCGTATTTATTATAGTTTTTTTGCTTGTAAATTAACCAAATCATCAGGATTCTGTAGCCAGAAATTTTAGATAATATTTTAAATTCAAATAAAAAATTATACAAAACATATAGTTACTAAACTATCCGGAATAGAAATTTTCAGTCAGCTTGACAGACAGCCGGTATTTCTCGTAAAGTCTCCCACCTTAGCAAACAGGTGTTTGAGTTTTTAGTCAAAATCTCAACTGAAACGGGAAGCCGGTGATCATATTAAAATATGAGATTCCGGCGCTGCCCCCGCAACGGTAAACGAGTAAAAGTGAATTACAAAGCCACTGCCAACATTTATTCCTGATAACAATCAGTGATGATAGGTGGGAAGGCAATTCACCCGATTTACATTGAAGTGTAAGTCACTCGCAAGCCCGGAGACCGGCCTGTTTATTATTAAAAAAGATGTGTTGCGGAGGGCAATATAGTCGTACAGCCTTTTGTAATGCTGCACGTAAAATAAAACCTCTCCAACGCGATAACTTATACACGGGTGTGTGTTTTGGAGAGATCAATGAAATACCTTTCAGTATTAAAAATAGCAATAACGACAAGCATTATATTTACTAGTAATAATATTATTGCCGCAGAAGATAATAATATTATTATTGTCACCGCAACACGTACGGCACAAACAGCCGATGACAGTTTGGCTTCTGTTACCGTTATTACACAAAAACAAATCGAACAAAGACAAGCCAATGACATTCCTGAATTACTCAATGGCATTCAAGGTATCGACATTAGTAATACTGGTGGTTTAGGCAAAAGTACCAGTATTTATATGCGTGGCACTAATGCTAGCCATGTTCTGGTTTTAATTGATGGCATTCGTATAGGTTCAGCAACGCTTGGAACAGCGTCACTACAAAGTATTCCAATCTCACAAGTTGAAAGAATCGAAATTGTACGTGGCCCACGTACATCATTGTATGGGTCCGATGCGATTGGTGGCGTTATTCAGATTTTTACCAAAAAAGTCAAATCGAATAATACAAATTTATCCATTGGTTATGGAAGTCGGAATACAACAAAGTTAAGTGCCGGTTTTAATACCACTAAAGAAAACTCTCAATTTTCTGTGAATGTGGGTTACTTAAAAACAGACGGCTTTAATGCCTTAAAAACCAGTGACCCCGATAAAGACGGTTACAAAAACACATCGGTTAGCGCCAATTATAAATATCAATTTTCAAAGCAGTCCTACTTAACCGCTACTTTTTTGCGTGCGGAAGGGAATAATCAATACGATGACAGTTTTACAATAGCCAATGTTGTGGATGCTGATTTCGTCCAGCAAGTAGCTGGAGTTAATTATGTTTTTTCTGCTCTTAAGGGTTGGCAGGTATCTTTAAAAGTTAATCAAAATCAGGACAAAAGCAGCAATTTTAAAAATGGTACAGCAAACGGAACCTTTAATACTCAAAGAGATACATTTTCATGGCAAAATGATATTAGCTTGAGCGATAGCTTGTTATTAACGGCCGGCATTGACTATCAAAATGATAAAGTTGACAGTACCACTGCTTATAATAAATCAACGCGTGACAATAAAGGTTATTTTATTCAACAACAATGGTTTGGCGATAACAATGATATTCTCGCTGCTATTCGTGTTGATGATAACGAGGCGTTCGGCAACCATACCACTGGTAATATTAGCTGGGGAACAGATTTAAGCGACACATTGAGGCTTATCAGTTCGTATGGAACCGGCTTTAAAGCACCGACTTTCAACAATCTTTATTTCCCAAACTCAGGTAATCCAACGATTAAACCTGAAGAATCGGCATCTTATGAAATTGAACTTCGAGGGGTAACCACTGCAACTCAATGGGGGCTCAGTGTTTACCATACAGAAATATCCAATTTAATTGTCTATCCGGCACCCACGTATAAAGTGACTAATCTGGATAGCGCAACCATTGATGGTATCGAAATGAATGCAACATTAAAGCAAACAAACTATGATACCCGAGTGGAACTTGCCTATATTAACCCAGTAAACTCAGCAACTAAAAAGATTTTGCCACGCCGTTCCAAATCTTCATTTAGAATTAATATCGATGAAAATACGGGCAAATGGCGTTCGGGCTTAGAAATAATTATGAAAGGTAGCCGCTACGATAATACTAGTAATACAAAAAAGCTCGGGGGTTATGCTTTAGTTAACTTAAATAGCCGTTACCCCATTTCTAAAAAGTGGATGCTTCGTGGTAAAATACATAACCTATTCGGTAAAAAATACCAAACCGCCAGTAATTATAATAGTGAGGAACTGGGCATTTATGTTTCCATTAATTACCTAGGAGACTAAACGTCATCAATAAATCCGCATGAAAGCAAAAAATACTATTTTTATCTTTGTTGCAGCCTCGTTACTGCTACATGCGGCTTTATTTATAAAAACAACCTCTCAAGATATTATATTGCCCGCTAATATGGGCAATATAATATCTATCACTATTTCTACACCAACAGTAGCCAAGGCAAACCCTAAGCAATTACAAATAGTAAAAAGGTTATCACCAATCAACCGCAAAGTGATACCCAACAAGCCACTGAAAAAGACAGATAAAGCCTTATCACAAATAAGGCAAAAAGAGACTATCAAGAACAATGTGTTAGCTGAAAATAAAAGTAACCAGCCTCCCTTACCTCTAACACCACAACAAATCATAAGTGCAACATCTCAAACAAAAATAATCAGTTTATTAAAAGATAAAATTCAACAATACTTTTATTATCCAAAACTTGCGCAGCATCAAAATTGGCAGGGAAAGGTGTTACTGGTCTTTGATATTAATAATCAGGGGATAATAAAAAACATCATGGTTAGAAAAAGTTCAGGTTATTCAATATTGGATAATGCCGCCAAGGCTTCATTAACAAGAGTCACTTCCATTCCAAAATATTGGATAAAATCAGAATACTATTCAAGTTTAAAGCTCACTGTTAAATATCGCTTAGAGGAAAGTTAAAATGGGACATCGTTTATCAAAAATTTATACTCGCACCGGTGACAAAGGAACAACGGGGCTAGGTGATGGTACCCGTGTCGTTAAAGATCATCCTCGTGTTGAAGCCTTTGGTACTGTCGATGAATTAAATAGCGCGATAGGTACCGTACTGGCTTATGATATACCCGATGCCGTTCATGAATGTTTTAATAAAATACAACATGATTTATTTGATTTAGGTGGTGAATTTTGTGTCCCCGGACGCAATATTATAAATAACAACGATGTAGACTATTTGGAAAGTATACTCGATAGCTTTAATGATGCGTTACCCAAGTTAAAAGAATTTATTTTGCCATCGGGTGGCTTAGCAACGTCACACTGCCACATGGCAAGAACCATCTGCCGTCGTGCAGAGCGGCGTTGCTGGACTTTTAGTGGTACTGAGCCCGGTGTTAATACACAAGCTCTCGCTTACTTAAACAGACTGTCCGATTTATTATTTGTTGTGTGTCGCGTATTAGCCCGACATGAAAATGGTAGCGAAGTGTTATGGCAACCTAAACAAAAAAAATGAGTATATCCCCATACCCACTTTAATATTAGTAGTGAGCTTTTAAGGATCAATACAGCCCTGTGGTTCAGGCAAGCCTGCAATACGCGACCCCTGTCGCGCTGGCCCTTTAGGGAAAAAAGTGTATAAAGTATCTTCCGGAAATTTCTGCTTAGTTTCACGCGCCAAATGTTTAGCTAATAATTTTACCATTGGAGTAATACCATATTTAAAATAAAAGGTACGCATAAATTTTAGAACAACCCAATGATCAGCTGTTAATTTGATACCTTCTTTATCTGCTAAAAACTCGGCTAACTCTTCCGTCCATTCAGATGGATCGACCAAATTTCCTTTTGCGTAAACACGGTAAGATTTTCCATTAAACTCAAATTCTGATACAAAGTGTCTAACACCCTCTTGCTTATCGACAGCCTGTAGCCGTGTTACCGGTTCAACCTCGGCATCGAGTTTAGATTTTGGTAAGCCTGCAATATGCAAGCCTTGGTGCATCACCCCACCGGGAAATAGACTAATTAGGTAGTCATCGTTGGCTTTTAAGTCACTTAACATCTCGGCAATATCTTTCTTTAATAGTTTGCGTATCGGCGAAATATTAAACTGGTCATAATAATCGCGCATAATATGTAATATTTCAAAATGTGCATCACGTAAAGTCAAACCATCTTCCGCTGCCAATGCTTTGGCAACATCCACCTTCCAATCTGCAATATTTTGCAAATCGCCACTATCAGTCAGGCTAAAATTTTGCCCATTAACAACTAGATTCTGCATACTACCTCCTCAATATGATTACAACTTCTTACTCACTGTATCGGTTATCCATAAAATTACTTTAAAATCGATAAAAGTCATAAGGTATTGATTTCATTTAAGAACAACCAAATTCCTATATTTGATTTTGTTAATAATTCACATTTATTTACTATATTGCTTTATTTTTTAAACCCTAAACTGTCGCTAATATGCACGTATCAATAAAGGGAACTATTAAGGTGATTAACTTATACAAATGCGACCAGACGAAAGGTCTCAACCCGCTGTTAAAGAATATACCAACAGGGCCGTCTAACTTTTTTTCATCACAAAATAAGTTAACTGGCAAATATGGCAGCAGTGACCACTACGAAATTAAAATTAATCTAGAATCTATCCATTACACAGGGGAAAACTATGGCTACGGGTGGACTTTTGTTATTTCCACACTACAGCACCATTGGATAAGCACCCAAATTCAGCTACAACATGGTGGAAAATCATTTATTAATAAAGATGTATATCATGCAAATGTTGAAACAGATTTTTATTTATTACAACATTTGCCTATTACCTTTTGTGTGCAACATGCAAGTGGATTTAAAGCCGAAACAACTTTGCATTTAAATCCGAATTCTTTTAAACAAACGACTGCCCCTAAGAGTATTTATACCGGACAGGAAAATGCAGAGCGTGGATTCCATTTTCATGAACTACTCACTCTCGTTCAGCATAAAACAGAATTTATCTTTATTTTAAACTTCGAAATTACACCAAAAAATACAAATATTTTCAGGAACTAGTATTTCTTCAATGGGGGTTGCTGAGAAGATTTAAAAATTAACTTATAATAAAATTAGAGTGCTTTTACGTTAACTAATAGATTGGATGTATCAAGCAGTAAACAACTACTCTGGTTGTCATCACTTCCTAAATACCCTTTAAATAAGCCTTCCATTTCTAAAACCACGTCCAGACCCATGCGTTCCAAGCCTCTTAAATCTGATTGGTGAAAATTCATAACTTCATGTATTTCATCTATTTGTAAAGCAACTAGGGGTTTAACACCATCATTGGTAATATTGATGACGACCGTGTGTAATGATTCCTCAATTTGGCTACGCGCATGACTAAAATATTTAATTAAGTAATTCAGCGTTGTTATGCGAGCAATACGCAGCTTTTCCAGAGCATCATCCAGTTGCCCTTTTTCTTTTAAATCAAGTAATTCATCAGCAAGTGCATGGATCTCTTTATGCGGCTTGTCAAAATGTTTCAGAATATCCATTAAGGCTTCATCGCGTGTTTGAAATTTATCGTACCACTTACCAAAGGCACACAAACTTGGATCACGCACCTTCTCAAAAGGAATATTATTTTTTAAGGATCTTTCAAGTGCATCAATCCAATCCACATGATCTTGTTCTCTCGCATTTAAAAGCTCAACCAAGCCTGACTTAACTTGCCGAGTCGAAGGAATAGCCAACATTTCCGCAAAATTATAAACAGCAACAGGCTCATCCATATAATTGATAATCCCCATTAGTCCCCGTGATTTAATCGGCGGCTGTAATAGATTATCCAAATCCTGAGTAACCGAAAGAATATTTTCAATATTAATCGCAAATAATTCATCACCAACCCAAAAGGTAAAAACCGTTAACACTTCACTCTCATTATCAATAATGGGTTGGTTGGTTGCCGCTATGTTCATAATGACTCTTTGAATATTCTATTATTGGATAGTCAAAATAGCGGCATATGGGGCTATATCTTTAGTCATTTCAGGTATTATTTAGGTTAAAAACAACATAAGTGGCTGTAAAGGGCTAGAGAAACAGCCACTCGAAAACATCATAAGTGGCTGTAAAGGGCTAGAGAAACAGCCACTACGAAAACATCATAAGTGGCTGTAAAGATCTAGAGAAACAGCCACTA
>VAPK010356172.1_pt1 | contig 10853 bp, 13 predicted proteins | sample 3395031 | NCBI WGS metagenome assembly VAPK01 (sample SAMN08290443, study PRJNA428436) | hydrothermal vent metagenome | isolation source: Deep-sea hydrothermal vent chimney 1 | place: Pacific Ocean: Juan De Fuca Ridge
ATTTATCAATTAACCAGCCATATTATTAAGCTGATTAATAACTGGCCTACGTCGAAACGAGCTGAAGTATTAATTGCAAAACCCGAAACGATGGAATATTTGTTGAATAATCTTCGTCAGTGGATGGGGTTAGGTAAAGGTTGTTTTATCCCTATTCCAAAGTTATTAATAAAGTTCACTTTTCTTGTTTTCCCCAAATTATCCGTCGGTGCATTCAATAAACAAAGTATTGATATGTTATCGGCATATTCAACTAAAGAGGTTAATCCTATATCAAATGAAACAGCATCAGAATCGTTATTAAAAGACAATGTAACCACAGATTTTAATAAATCGATAAAATTAAGAATGTTGTTTTATTTAAATTTAATTACCTTGAGTGTTATCTGGATTGTTTCAGGGTTAAGCTCGCTAATAAATATAGAACAGAGTCGTGAATTAATAGCATTTACTGGTATTAGTGGTAGCGTAGGTGACACAATTATCTTAACTGCCGCCATGGGAGATATTATTCTAGGCGTTTTGCTTTGTTTTCCGCAGTTAAGACGCTCTGTAATCAAAATACAAATAAGTATTATAGTTATTTACAGCCTGATTATATCAATATTCATCCCTATGTTCTGGCTGCATCCCTTTGCTCCCATCATAAAAAATTTGGCGATGATTGTATTGGCTTTATATCTACTGATTGAAGAGAAGGAGTAAAGTATGTTTAAAACACTATTAGCAGATCAATGGGATTTATTAAGTCCTGCAGTACAGCAGCACTATGGTATTAAAGATGGCGAAGAAATGTCTATGGAAGGTGAGCTCGCAGTAAAACATGGACGATTCATAAAATTACTCATGCCATTAATTCGTTTAACCGGCGCACTTGTACCTGTTGAAGGAGAACAATTTAATGTCACTGTTGAGAATAAAAGAATAGGGAATACTTTTTACTGGCACAGACGTTTTAAGAAAGACAATAAAGTTTATGAGTTCAAGTCAAAAATGCAACAATTTAATAATGATATTGTTGAGTTTGTTGGCCTTGGTATTGGTATTCGTATGGGACTAAAAGTAATAGATGGAGGTCTCGTTTATGAAGATAAGGGTTATGTTTTAAAATTAGGCTCAACGTTGATCCCGATTCCCTTACGTCTTCTCATCGGAAAATCATTTATTGAAGAGTTCACAACTACGGATAGTCCTCATGATTTAGAGATGCGTTTTGTAGTAACCCACCCCTGGTTTGGATTTGGTTTTAGCTATATGGGTTACTTTAATTTTACAAAATAAATTAATAATTTATAGAGGATAAGAATATGACTGAAATATACTTATTTGTAATCGAAATGTTTATCGGGCTGGGAATTAGTGCAATCGTAATTTTTGCCTTAAAGCAGCCGCTAAAAGATGTGCTTACCGACATATGTGGTACTGAAGTACGAGCTAAATTTTGGGTTATGTATACCAACTTGATGCTAGTGATTACACCGCTTCTCAGCAGCATTGTTTTTGGCAAGTCACACCGAGTAGCAGAAGCAACTTTTTCATTCTACAAAACTGCGTTTGGAAGTGTCTTATTTGGTGTTTTTCTATCATTAGTTATTATTGGCTTGCAAATAACAAAAACTCTTCCCCAGAAAAGTGATCAACTACAAAACTAGGTTTTATTAATATTATTAGATACTATACACCTCAACCTATAAACAGTACTCTTTATACTCTATTGAGAGCTGAGGTTTCCATTGCAAAAAATACTACTGGTTGAAGATGAAACGGCCATTGCCGATGCGGTAATTTATGCGCTTGAGACCGAAGGTTTTAAGATTAAATGGCATACATTAGGGCAGGATGCACTAGCTGATATTCAGCAAGCTGACGATTATGTTTTAATGGTTCTTGATATCGGTTTACCTGATGCCAACGGTTTTGACATATGTAAAGAAATTCGTCGCTTTTCTGATATCCCTATTATCTTTCTCACAGCCAGAAATGAAGAAATTGATCGCATCGTGGGGCTTGAAATCGGTGCCGATGACTACATTACAAAACCATTTAGTCCCAGAGAACTCTCTGCACGAGTTAAAGTTATTCTGAAACGTGTTCATCACTCACCGCAGCAAACACACGTTCAAATAACAGATACAACCTTTATCATTGATCAACAGCGTGCCGTTATTTCATATCTTGGTCAGCAACTGGACTTAACCCGTTACGAATTTTTAATCTTAAAAAAATTGCTGCAACAGCCCGAGCGAGTCTTTTCTCGTGAACAAATAATTACTGAAGTCTGGAGTGAACCACATGCAAGCATGGATCGTGCAGTAGATACTCATATCAAGACACTCCGCCAGAAGTTAAAACAGGTTGATGATTCAACTGACCCAATCAAAACTCATCGCGGCCTCGGGTATAGTATAAGTGGTAATGTTAATGAGTCTTAGTCTGCGTATTTTCTTTGCCTATTTTCTTCTTATAGGATTATCGACGTGGATAGTTATGCAAAACATTACCACGGAACTTATCCCTGCGATGCGACAATCTCTGGAGGAGGCACTTGTTGATTCTGCCTATCTGATGGCTGAGATGGTCAAAGATGAGGTTAAAAATAATAAGTTAGACAACGGACAATTTGCCAGGAATATTAACGAATTTTCTCGTCGCCGTATTGAAGCAAAAATTTCAACTCAAACAAAACAAGATACCAACACCATAATCTATATCACCAATGATAAGGGCATTGTAATTTATGACTCTAGCGGAAAAAATGTTAGTAAGGATTATTCACAATGGAATGATGTCTACCTGACCTTAAAAGGCGAGTATGGTGCGAGAACAACGCGAAAAGACAAAAACGATTCCACCAGTAGTGTTATGTATGTTGCTGCACCAATTAAAATTGACCAGCGCATTATTGGTGTTTTAAGTGTCGGAAAACCCAGTGCAAGCGTACAACCTTATTTTGAAAACGCCGTAAAAAAAATTGAAAATAAAATACTCCTACTGCTGCTTGTTTCTTTAGCCCTGGTCAGTTTCATTGTTTACTGGCTGACCTTATCCATTCGTCAACTCACTATTTATGCCAAAGACGTACAAGAAGGTAAAAAAGTAGCTGTACCAAAATTACGAGAAAAGGAATTAGCACAACTCGCAAACGCGATGGAAGAAATGCGCGACTCGTTAGAAGGAAAAAATTATATAGAAAATTATTTACATAACCTGACACATGAAATTAAGAGCCCGTTAGCCGCAATACAAGGTGCAGCTGAATTATTAAATGAAGACATGCCTATCGAATCACGACAACGTTTTATTAAAAATATTGAAAATGAAAGCCAGCGTTTACAACAGATTGTTGAACAACTCCTAAAACTCGCCTCATTGGAAAAAAGACAGCAACTTGAAGATATTGAGCTGATTGATACCGGTGAAATGATTCAACAATTAAGTAATGATAAATATTCAATACTAAAACAAAAACAGCTTCACCTGAATATGCCTTCTCTTTCAGGAACAAAAATCCAGGCAGAACGCTTTTTAGTACAGCAACTCATTAGTAACTTACTCGATAACGCCATTGATTTTAGTCCTGAAGGTGGTGACATTAGCATTACTGATAAAATTAAAAATAATCACTGGTTTCTGACCATTAAAGATCAGGGACCAGGCATTCCAGATTATGCTTTACCTCGTATTTTTGATCGTTTTTACTCATTAGCACGAGCTGATACCGGCAAAAAAAGCACGGGGCTTGGTCTAAGTCTGGTTTATGAGGTGGTTCAGCTACACCATGGCGATATTAATATTCAAAATGGGAACGAAGGTGGTACTGACATTGTAATTCGGTTGCCAATAAATCAGCAAAAATCTTAATTAATTTTACATTCTTCACACAAAACACACATAAACCTCATATTTACCCCATATAGCCCCTCTAAGATTTACCCCAGTTATTTATAAAACAGGGGAAATCCAATGAACAAAAAATTTACCATAAAAATTGCCGTTATAGGCTTTCTAATGCTCGTCTTACTTATTCCATTAAATATGATAGAGGGGGTCGTGAGTGAACGCAGTAACTATAGAGATCACGCCAGTCGCAGCATCGCGCAAAGCTGGACAGGTAAACAAAAAATTATTGGCCCAATACTGGTCGTACCGTATGTCCAATATTATAAAAAACGCGAATGGGATAAAAACCTCAAGGCATATCAGGAAACAAAGTACAGCAGGACTAAACAGATTTATATCTTGCCGGAAAAACTTTTGATAAATGGTGAAATTATTACCGAGAACAGAAAACGCGGTTTATATAACGTTCCGGTATATTCAACCGATCTTGATATTAAGGGCCAGTTCAATAACAAAGAAGTTATTAAGGTTAGTCGAAAACATGGTAGTAATATTAAATGGAAAAAAAGTTATCTGTCCGTCCTCGTCAGTGACATTCGGGGGATTAGTGAACAACCTGAACTTCACTGGAACTATAAAAAGTATGAGTTTACTTCAGGTTCTGCCTTTGAACAGGAAGGTAATGGCATGCATGCAAATTTGTCTAAAATTACTTCAACTAAAGAAACATACTACCCTTTCTCATTCAGGGTAAATATAAAAGGTATGGAAAGCATCCAGTTTTCCGCTATAGGGAAATCTACTTCAGTAAATATTAAAGCAAACTGGCCACATCCAAGTTTTATTGGGCGTTACTTACCCTCATCAAGAACCATTACAGATGAAAATTTTGATGCTAACTGGAAACTGTCATCATTTTCCAGTGATATGCCACGTTTAATTAAAAGCTGTCAAAAAAATGAATGCAGAAGTTTTTTAAATAATACCTTTGGTGTTGAATTAATGAATTCAGTTGATATTTATCATAAAACTGAACGTTCAGTTAAATATGCAATTTTATTTATTAGCTTAGCTTTTATTACATTCTTCTTATTTGAAATCATGAAAAACCTGCGTTTACATCCTATGCAATATTTATTAGTAGGTCTTTCACTCAGTTTTTTCTATCTACTATTAATTTCACTGTCTGAACACATGGCTTTTATTTATGCTTATAGCATTGCTACAAGCGCCAGTGTTATTACACTTGGGGTTTATATTAGTGCGGTTCTTAAAAGTATGAAACTTGGGATTAGTTTCACAGCGATGATATCGTTACTTTATATGATGTTGTATGCCATATTAATATCTGAAGACAATGCATTATTGATGGGAAGTTTATTGTTCTTCTCAATACTCTCACTGGTAATGTTCGTTACGCGTAAATTAGATTGGTATGACGTCACTAATAAACTGGCTAACCAGGCTATTTTAGAAGCAGACGATAAAAAATCCTGATTTACACTTACACATAATAAAACTCTGGAGGAAACTCCAGAGTTTTATGTTTTGAGCAACATCACATTACCCTTTTACACATACAACCTGACATAATGATTTCCGCCACCCAGTGTGCCTAATTGACGAACCCAGGTTTGATAAGGTTTTTTCATCATCTTAAAAATCTTAGGATGTTTATTTAAAACGTCATCTAAACCAACTGATAATGCACGAACTGTTGAGGCGCGCGCTTTATCTGTTTTATATCGATCAAATCCAACGGGTATTGCAGCCTCAATGGCAGAACGAACAAAACGTAAATGTGAAAAATTTGCTAAAAGTTACTGAAGTGTTTAGCGAATGAAATTATATAAGTTTAGCCTGAAGATTTATTTGTCCTAACTGATTTAATCAGCTGCATCATCTTCAATAAGACCAGCAACACCATACCAATGACCAATCCAACAATAAGGTCAGCGACCAATATTGGTAGTATCGACATGAAATTATGGATTGCATCAATATTGTGAACAAACATTCCACCTCCAACCAGAAGCATGGCAATAGTACCAATGATCCCCAGCAAACGAATCACTTTTGGCAGAGCGTTGATCAGCAGCTCACCTGTAGTATGTGCTCCCTTGGCAATAACTCCTTTCAACAATTTAGCGCGTTCTATAAGGTGCAAACCAGTATCATCCATACGCACAAGAATTGCCACTACACCATATACCCCGGCTGTAGCCAATAGTGCAATAAAACTAACAACCATTATCTGAACAGGAAGAGATTGACTGATCACTGTGTCCAGAGTGATAACAATAATTTCTATAGAGAGGATAAAGTCTGTCCGTATCGCCGCCTTAATTTTCGCTGCCTCTGAATGTAATATCTCTTTTTTGTCGGATGATTCACTCGCGGCAGGCTTATGATTATGAGGATGTGTAAACCACTCATAGACTTTTTCTGTTCCCTCATAACTTAGGTAAGCACCACCCAATAGCAGGATGGGAACAATCAACCATGAAGCATAGGCACTTAACAAAAACGCGACCGGTAAAATAATAAGCTTATTGAGTAATGCCCCCTTGGTGATCGCCCAAATCACAGGCAGCTCCCTGGAAGCATGAAAGCCCGTGGCCTTCTCCGCGTTAACCGCAAGATCATCCCCTAATAAAGCAGCCGTTTTTTTTGCAGCCACCTTACTCATTACCGCAGCGTCATCGAGCAGCATTGCTGCATCATCAAGTAGTGCTAAGAGGCCACCGGCCATAATGTATCCTTGATTATAATAATGGTTGTTTATAACGATAAAAATAATTAAAAGGGTATTTACTCTACCCCAAATATTCTTGATTTTGTCTACTTTCTCTTTGTCGTTCTTTCATACTATCTTCTTAATATCAGATTGCCAATAATGCAAACATCGGACTTTCCTTTAATCAATGAAGCAACGGGTTCTACAGGGATAATCAATCTCTCCCGGTTTTCTCGAAAACTCACTCTCTCAGCAAGGTTGCCAGATTCACCGTCAGGGCAGACGCGAGGAGATCCAGATCATCCAGATCGATCAAACCCAGTCCACTTTCCAGGGCATAAAGGGTCGTGAGGGCGAGTTGGCTTTCATCGGCTAGCTGTTGCGTGTCCCATTTGCGTTGCACACGCAAGGCAAACACATTGCGAGCGAGTATTTCCCGACAGGTGTTGTTGCTGGAAATTAACACCGGGTGAATATCGACATAGGGTAAAAGTTCATCGCGCAGGATGCGGAATTGGCGATGAGCGGCAATGCCCATGGTTACCCCACCAGACAATATCCGGTTTACCCTGATTTCAATCGGCCCATGGGTAAACAAGTCCCCGACAGGCGTGGCAAAGTCCATCCCCAGCTCTGGCTGGATGGTAATGGCCTGGCCTGGTTTACGAGTGAGTAAAAGCATAAAAACCTCCCTGTCTCTTGATGAATACTATAGTATGTAATACTATATACTGTAGACGTATAGTCACGCAAGGGTCAATTTATGGCCCATGACAACATCGAAAAATACAGATTTGACTGAACGATTCCCGGAAGTATTAAAGGAAGTCAGACTACAAAAAGGAATTTCACAAGAAGAACTGGCTGATCGAGCTGGTTTGCACCGTACGTATATTTCACAAATTGAACGAAGTCTTAAGTCGCCATCACTTCGTTCACTGGGCCAAATCGCCGATGCCCTGGAAATATCACTATCAAGTTTGATAAAGAAGATGGAAAAGTAAATAACAAGAATTAGAATGCTAGAAAAATAGAACGGTCCCCTTTTACTGCTAATATTAGAAACAATTGTTCTCTGACCCGGTTTTTCTCGGTTTTTCTTGCCATTTACTTTTTTATCAACTTATAGCCTTCCCATCGATAAGTTGTATTTTTATACTTTGCAGCACTAATTTTCACTACATTACTCAATGTTCTATTATTGCTGTTTATTTTAAATTTAGTGAAATTACCAACATATGAATATTTCTTCTTAGCAGCATCATATACCCAATAGTCAATATATAGATTTGCTAATCCAAACGAAGTAGTAATGGAAATATCAGGAATAGAATCAAAATTAATATCAGCAAAAGATATGTAACCTTTATCTCCATCAAGAATAGAGGTGTCTTTTGAAATATCTAATTGATTTTTTTGGTCTTGTTTTTCAACATTAAGTCGCTGTAATAACTTTTCATCCAATGCGACTTTTTTTACGTCTAAATTAACAGTAATATTTTTATAAATACAAGGCCCTGTACTTTTAAAAGTGAACTCACATGTTTCTGGTTTTGTATTTGATACTTTATCTTCTGTTGCATCAGAACAACCAGCAATAACAAACATAAATATAATAATTAATAATTTCATAATAAGCCTAATGGTATTAAAAAAAACTTTGCACGTTTTAGATAAAGCTCTCTGCCTGTTAATCCATTATATCCACCATTAACACGTCGAGTAATTGCTTTAAGATTATCATTATCTGCATACTTATTTAGCTTACGATTATCCCAAAACCATAAACTAACATCTAATGCATATTTAGGAGTTGTTGCAATTATTTGCTCATTACCTAATTTAAGTAAATCTTTTTTAATATATTTACCATAACTTTCATAATTATCACGGCCTGTAAGTTGTAATAAACCTCGCCCCTTAAATCTGACACCATCACCTTTTTTGATATTTCCTAAATCTTTTCGTCCTTCATATGCGGTACCACTAGCAATTTCTTGGGTATAAACAAAGGACATACTCTCGTGACCAATTTGAGCCAGAAAATGAGATACTCTTAGAGGGGAATTAACTTGGTATTTTGGTAATGCAGTATTTAATAAATTTAAATAAGGCTTAACGGTTGATCCTGACCCCATAGCCATAATAGCCATTAATGAATCTTGATTAAGCCCATTAACTATATTTTTTTTAAGCGTTCTTAGAGTATTACCACCTGCATCGACACGACCATCAGGGTTGCTTAATTTAACAATTTGTTTCTGGAATTCTTCAATTGCAGTAATTGTTTTACTACCATTTTTACCATCAACAACAAGTCGGTTTTTTAATTTAAAATTGGAGGATTGTGCAAGGTTTAATCCAGCTTGAATCACTTTAACGTCAACTTTATCGTTGACTCCCTGTTCCTCAACACTTTTTTGTATTGTCATATTTCAATTCCATTTGAAGTTATCAATAAGTTTATATTAAGTAGTTTTAAGTGGCAGCACAATAGTCGCTTTCATAAATAAATTATTATGTGAACTAAACCTTCTTATTTGAGAAAGAACAAATGGGGTCAGAGAGCAATTGTTTCTAATATTAGAGAATATTGCTCTCTGACCCTGTTTTTTACTGTTTTTTCCTGTTTATTCGGGGGAAACTCAATCTTTCGTGAGTAAATGTGAACGTGGAGAACGGCGAATAGATATAGCGGAACTGCGTGAATTTTGTATTGCAATAGACACAACACTAGAAAAATTTATTAAACAGTATGAAAAAAAATTACGTTAACAATATTCAAATCAAAGAAAAATAGATCTGTCCTCTTTTACCTCGTTATCCCTCAGTCTCTGATGCCGAATATTTATTTAATGAACTTTACCTTCGCCATAAAATGAAATGTGTTTTCAGGTTCGGTCTCTAAATTATTCGCCATATAAATCAGATACTCACCAACATCTTGAAATACTTTCTCTTTCACCCTTTTTCCATTTATCCATGCTATTCCTTCCAGAACCTGTGTTTTCAGAAATAATTCTGTTGCCGCATTATATTTTTCATTGGATATTAAAAAAATATTGTCATCATTATTCTGTATTGAATACCAGGTTCCCGATGGATTTCGAATGGCTAGATTTTTTGGATGGTTTTGCGGAAACTTGAGATGAATATTTCCACCTATTGAAACATTAGCAGGATAGGCCTGTAGTGCTGAGGTTTTAACCTCAGTGTTATGCATATCAGAAATAGCACAACCAGTAAGAACAAATAAAACCAGAAAAATATTTTTTTTAACACCTGTAATAATCATTATTAAATATCCCTTTATTAATTAAATTACAAACTTAAATGAAAATGAGGAGGTGTTGTTTCTAAAATAATTTTTATTGCAATGCCAGTAGCGGCAGATTTTAAATGAGCCTTTTCAGCGACAGTCATATTTTTGCTTCGCACATCTACAGCGCCTGTTTTCAGGTGCTTCGAAATATATATCATTTTAGATATCTGGGTATCAATGACTGCTTTCATAGCCGCAATAGTGTCTGCTTTTGATTTTTTTGCGGCTACCGCATCAGTATAAGATTTTTTTATTTCTTTCGCCGCAGTTTGGTTGCTATATACAGTTAATTGATCACCACCTGATAATTTCCCATACATTGCAGAAGCCTGACTTTGCGATGACCGAGCTCCACTCGTTACAACAATATCTTTTTTAGTCAGCGCATAATATTTATCCGCTATTTTTTTAACCTTTGCTTTAATTGTTATTGAAAGCACGACGCCAGCTTTTAGTGTGTAATGTTCCGCCATAAACTTGTCCTTTTTAATCCTTTAAATTTAACCCAGAATCTTAACTTATCGATAAATGAGGTACAACTGATGCAATATGAATATGATACTTAACTCTTCTTAACTTTAAAGATAACGTTGTGTGTTAATTTCATTTATCAATCGCATTCAAACATGTCAAATGTAAGGCCTGACCCTCGTTATCTTATATCCAGAAACTTGCAGATGCATTAGAAGTAACTATTTCTGAGTTGTTTCAAGAATAACAGTAAAGAAAAATAGATCTGTCCCCTTTTACGTGGTCAGGACCTGACCCTGACGGACTGACGGACTGACTGACGGACTGACTGACGGACTGACTGACGGATCCCTGACGGATCCCTGACGGATCCCTGACGGATCCTGACGGATCCCCACAAAATTCACTCATAAATCACCTTCAAATTCATTATTGATAAACGCATTCAGCGTGGCTTTAATTTCATTGCTTGTTAATAAATCA
>VAPK010769030.1_pt1 | contig 10853 bp, 8 predicted proteins | sample 3395031 | NCBI WGS metagenome assembly VAPK01 (sample SAMN08290443, study PRJNA428436) | hydrothermal vent metagenome | isolation source: Deep-sea hydrothermal vent chimney 1 | place: Pacific Ocean: Juan De Fuca Ridge
ATACGCGTGTCCGCCAAGTCGGGGATCGGAGTCGATGAGCTCCTCGAGGAGATCGTCACGTCCCTGCCGGCTCCTGAAGGAGATCCGGATGCGCCGCTGCGGGCGCTCGTGTTCGACTCCTACTACGACACCTATCGCGGCGTGGTGGCTCTCGTGCGCGTCGTTGACGGGGCACTGTGCGAGGGCGACGACATCCGGTTGATGGCCAGCGGTGAGGATCTCGTCGTCGACGAGGTTGGGGTTCGTCGACCGTCCATCGAGCGCACGAAGCGGCTGGGCTCGGGGGAGGCAGGCTACGTGATCAGCGGCGTCAAGGACATCGACCTCATCCGGGTCGGTGACACGGTGACACATGCTGGGAATCCGGCCACGAAGGCACTTGCCGGGTACGACGAGCCGAAGCCGATGGTCTACTCGGGCCTGTTCCCAACCGACGGTGATGACTTCGAACGACTGCGTGAGGCGCTCGACAAGCTCCGCTTGAACGATTCCTCGCTCCTGTATGCACCCGAGACCAGCCGTGCCCTCGGATTCGGTTTCCGGGTTGGATTCCTCGGCCTCTTGCACATGGATATCGTTCGCGAACGGCTCGAGCGTGAGTACGACCTCGATCTGGTCGCAACGGCGCCGTCCGTCGAGTACATAGCGAACCTCACCGACGGGTCGTCCGTCATCGTTCAGAGTCCCCAAGATCTTCCCGACGCTGGGGTGCGAGCATCGATCGAGGAGCCGTACGTCAAGGTGATGATCATCACGCCCGCTGAGTACATCGGGACGGTGATGGAACTCGTTCAGACCAAACGTGGCGAGATGGGGGAGATGAACTACCTCTCCACCGAGCGGGTGGAGCTCCACTACCTCATGCCACTGTCCGAGATCGTGTTCGACTTCTTCGACCTCCTGAAATCCAGGACACGCGGCTACGCATCGCTCGACTACGAGCCGGACTCGTACCGTGAGTCCGATCTCGTCCGGGTCGACATCCTCCTCAACAGCCAGCCGGTCGACGCGTTCTCGACGATCGTGCACAGAGACCGAGCGACGACCTACGGGCGGGCGATGGTCAAGAAACTCCGTGAGCTCATCCCACGCCAGCTCTTCGATGTTCCCATCCAGGCAGCGATCGGTTCGCGGATCATCTCGCGTGAAACGGTCAAGGCGAAGCGCAAGGATGTGACCGCCAAGTGCTACGGCGGCGATATCACGAGGAAGCGGAAACTTCTCGAGCGTCAGAAGGAGGGCAAGAAGCGCATGAAGATGGTCGGAAGCGTCGAGGTGCCCCAGGAGGCGTTCGTTGCTGCGCTCAAGATCGGCGATGAGTGATACAGATCGCCCGATGAGCGGCGGAGAGGACGACCGCTTCGGATCGTCATCGTTGCGGGCCAACGACGCAGACCTTGCCGACGCCGCGCATCTCTGGAAATCCGCGTACGTGCACATCCCGTTCTGTGCCCATCGGTGTCCGTACTGCGACTTTGCGATCGTCGACGAATCGGTCGAAGGTAACGGCGATCACCAGCGGTACGTCGATGCTGTGGTGCGTGAGATCGAGATGGAGACGTCTTTCGGTCCACTCGACGCTGTGAACTTCGGGGGTGGCACACCGTCGCTCCTCAGCCCTGGGCGACTCGAGGAGATCGTTGGGGCACTCCGGCGACGATTCGGGTTCCACTCCCACACCGAGGTCAGCCTCGAGGTGAACCCGGAGGATTGGGCCACAGGTACGGGAGAGAACCTGCGATCGGCTGGATTCACGAGGGTGTCGATCGGAGCGCAGAGTTTCGATGAGAAGATCCTGGGAGCCCTCGGCAGACGCCACGGTGCTGACGCGGGAGCCGAGGCGGTCTGTTCCGCTCGTGCTGCGGGCTTTCGGACGGTCAGTATCGACCTCATCTACGGTCATCCCACCGAGACCGCAAGGTCATGGGCCGGGAGTCTCGATCGTGCCCTCGACCTGCCGATCGACCACATCTCGACGTACGCTCTGACGGTCGAACGAGGCACCGCACTGTCCCGTGAGATCCTCGCCGGAGCAACTCCTCCCAACGAGGACACCCAGGCGCAGCGGTACGAGACGTTCTGCGAGCAGTCGTCGGTCGCAGGTTTCGACCGGTACGAGGTGTCGAACCACGCACGCCCCGGCCATGCGTGTGTGTACAACCTTTCGACGTGGGCACACGGCGAGTATCTGGGGTTCGGCCTCGGGGCGCACGACCATCGGTGGGGAACGCGCGCACGCAACCACCAGAGGCTCGACCGGTACTTCGATACGATCGATGCGGGGATCCGGCCGCGGCTCGGCTTCGAGCATCTCGACGTCGACTGCCAGGAGCGTGACAGGTTCATGCTCGGGCTCAGGCTCGCAGCCGGAACCCCGATGTCGGAGTTCGTAGTGAGGTTCCTTGCTCTCCCGGAGGGGAAGCGTCTGCTCGAGAGCGGTCTGATCGTTGCCACGGGGGACCGCGTTGTCGTTACGCAACCGATGCTGACGGACGCAGTCGCCAGAGAAGCGTTATCAGTCTCCTCGCACGATTGCTAACTTCCCCATATGCTCGATGATCGAAAATCCAGAGTCCTGAAGGCTCTTGTGGAGGAGTACATTCGCACGGGGGAGCCCGTCAGCTCCCAGACCGTTCTCACTCGCAGCGGCCTGGACGTCTCGTCTGCAACGGTGCGCAACGACCTTGCGCGCCTCGAATCGTACGGGTTCGTCGCCCAGCCTCACACGTCGGCTGGAAGGCTTCCCACACACCAGGGGTACCGGTTCTACGTCGACCATCTCTCGCCGGTCAAGCTACGAGAGGCGACCCGGGGTCAGATCGACGAGTTCTTCAGAGAGGTGCACAACCAGATCTCTGAGATGCTTCGCGAATCCAGCACGCTCGTGAGTGAACTCACGAAGTACCCGGCCGTCGTGGTCGGACCCGGCACATCTTCGGATGTGATCCAGGAGATCAGGCTCGTTCCCCTCGGTGGCTCGACGGTTCTTGTCGTCGCCATTGCTGAGAACGGCCGTGTCCATCAGGAGTATGTCGACGTCGGCACCGACGTGAGTTCAGAGATGATCGAGGAGGCGGAGCGGCTCGTGAGCGCTGCCTTCCACGGTCACTCACTCGAATCACCTGAGACAGACGGGTTGAAGCGGTCGGACCTTCCAGCGGTTGTCAAGAGGATCGTTGCTCCTATCAGCGAGCAACTCGCCGCAACGCGCTCAACCGAGCGCGAGGTGTACGTCGGCGGCACGAGCCGCATGGCTGCACTGTGGAACGATCTGACGATGGTCAGGCATCTTCTCAAGATGCTCGACGAAGAGGCAGCGCTCATCGATCTGATGTCCGACGAATCGACCGGGACGAACGTGCGGTTCGGATCCGATCTTGGTGACGAGTCCGACCTGGCGATCATCACCGCAACGTACGAGACGCCCTCGGGTGCGATGGGCAAGGTCGGGGTCATCGGCCCGATGCGCATGAACTATCGGCGGGCCATCAAGGTCGTCGAAGAGGTATCCGACGGCCTCGAAGAGAACTTTGGAGGCTCCGGTTGAAGGACTACTACCAGGTCTTGGGGGTGTCGCGGGAAGCGTCCGCCGAGGAGATCAAGAAGGCGTTTCGTGCCCTTGCACGAGAGTCGCACCCCGACGCGAACCCTGGCGACGCCACGGCCGAAGCACGTTTCCGTGAGATCGCTGAAGCCTACGAGGTGCTGTCCGACGATCAGAAGCGAGCGAGGTACGACCGGGGTGAGACCTTCGGTGGACAGGACCTCTTCAGCCAGTTCGGTGGTCTCGAAGAGATCCTCCAGCAGTTCTTCGGAGGCGGGTTCGGTGGGTTCGGAGGCGGGTTCGGGTCACAACGGCGCGGGCCTCAACGTGGCCAGGATGTCGCGATCAGGATCGACCTCGATCTTGCCGAAGCGGCGTTCGGCATCGAGCGGGAGGTCGAGTTCGTCTCTGCCGTGACCTGCTCGGTGTGCGTTGGAACCGGCGCCGCCGAGGGACACGATCCGGTGACGTGTCGGACCTGTGGCGGCCAGGGCAGGGTGCAGGCAGCCCGCCAGACGCTCCTCGGCACGATGATGACCGTGACCGAGTGCCCGACGTGTTCGGGAAGCGGTCGACAGATCGAGGATCCGTGCACGGCATGTGCAGGTGAGGGTCGTACCCGTGGTACGCGAACACTCACCGTCGAGGTCCCCCCTGGTGTCGACACAGGGACGAGGCTCAGGCTGAACGGGAAGGGCGGTGCCGGACAGCTCGGAACTGCTGCCGGTGACGTGTTCGTTGAGATCAACGTCCGTCAGGATGACCGCTTCCAGCGGGTCGGGGACGACCTCCACCACCGGATCACGATCGGCTTCACGGAGGCGACCTTCGGTACCGTCGTCGAGGTGCCCTTGCTCGACGGCGAGGTAGAGGAGCTCGACATCCCGACAGGGACCCAGCCCGAGACCGTGTACCGCCTCGGCAAGAAAGGCGTGCCGAGACTGCAGCGTCGAGGCAGGGGAGACCTGCTCGTCCACGTCGAGGTCGAGGTTCCAACGGATCTCGACGACGAGGCTGAGAAGGTCTTGCGTGAGTACGGGACCATCAGGGGCGAACGACCTGATGCGAAAAAGCGCGGCCTGTTCCGCCGATGAGGCACCGGCCTCACCTGTACGTTCCCGGGCCCTGGGCTGAGGGATCCCTTGGGGTTGGCGACCAAGCGGTTCGCCACATGACGAAGGTACTGCGATATCCGCCGGGAGCCCCGGTGACGTACACCGATGGGATGGGGATCGTCGGGTCCGGCACATGGAGCGGGTCGGACATCGATCGTGGCGAGGAGACCCAGGTCGTCAGATCGGGAAGAGTCGTCGATGTGATCGTCGCTGCTCCCAACGCGAAGGAGCGACAGCGGTTCCTCGTCGAGAAGTGTCAGGAGCTCGGTGTGCGTCGCCTGCGGTGGCTCGCTACTGCGTGGTCGAGTGGCCGTGTCCCGCCACAACGCAGGGTCACAGCATGGACCGTCGGGGCGCTCGAGCAGAGCCGTGGCGCATGGTTGATGGCCGTCGATGGGCCGATCGAGGTCGAAGCGGGTGCGGGCGTTCTCGTCGCAGACGTCTCGGGGAGACCTGTTGGGGAGTATGTTCCGGCAACCGAGTCGACGACGATCGTCGTGGGTCCCGAAGGCGGTTTCGCCCCCGAAGATCTCCCAGACGGCCTCGAGCGTGTGCAGATAGTCGACACGGTGCTGCGGACGGAGACGGCGGCCGTGGTCGGGGCGGCTATACTGCGATCAATGTAGTCGTACAGCACATTTCCTATGGAATCTGACGTGTTCTGGGACTACGATGGGGGTAACGGAGGGTGTTCGGGTAAGCGCGTTCGGTGGCATAGGGAGTTGTCGTGGACTACAACCAAAAGGTGGGAGAGAGACTGCGGGCCATTCGCAAGCAGCGTGGGATGTCCCTGCAGGACGTTCATCGCTCGACCGATGGTGAGTTCAAGGCCGCGGTGCTCGGCGCGTACGAGCGAGGTGAGCGGTCCCTGTCCCTACCCAGATTGCAGCGTCTTGCTCAGTGCTACGGCGTGCCGATGAACCAGCTCCTCCCCGAGGAAGACACCTACGCCGTGTCTCCACCGGCAACCGGGGGTGTTGCGATAGATCTCAACCGCGTTGACGAACTCGATGCGCGGACCGCCGAGGTCGTCGATAGATTCCTTCAGCGGATCCAGATCCACCGCCAGGATTTCAACGGCAAGGTGTTGACGATCCGGGCGAGCGATGTGGCGATGCTTGCAATGCTGCTCGATGTGCAAGATGCAGAGCTCGTGAGTCGTCTCGAACGCCACGGCACGGGTTCCTAGTTCGAACGAAGCCAGTCCCTACACGGCATCAACCGATATACTCCTGAACACTCTTGTTGCGCTATCCCTTCGCACGATTCCAGGAAAGACGAGGAGCTAGGTCTTGACCTACCCGTCGGATACTGATGCTCGGGTGCGCGTCCCTTCCAATCACCTCATGGTGGAACTCCTTGGGAACAGGGACGTGCATCTTCGTCGCGTCGAAGACGCGTTCGGTGCCGCCCGTCTGATCGCCAGGGGAAACGAGATCGATATCACCGGGGACGAGCGTGAGGTCGCTCTCGTGCGCACCGTACTCGATGAGTTGCTCGTGCTCGTCCAGGAGGGTCAATCTCTCGACGCGGATCGTGTCGACCGGGTCATCTCGATGGTCAAAGCCGACATCCCGAAGCCCTCAGGCGTGTTCACCGATTCGATATCGGTCGGCCGTGGCAAGGTCGTGAGGGCGAAGACCCTCGGCCAGAAACGGTACGTCGACTCGATCAGGGAGAACACGCTCGTGTTCGGCATCGGACCTGCAGGCACGGGCAAGACGTACCTCGCCATGGCGTGCGCCATCGAAGCCCTCCTCACAGGGGCGACACGGCGGATCATCCTCTCCCGCCCCGCCGTCGAGGCCGGGGAGCGCCTCGGGTTCCTTCCCGGCGATCTCGCTGCGAAGGTCGATCCGTACCTCCGCCCGCTCTACGACGCTCTGTACGAGATGCTCGGACCCGAGGAGACCGGTCATCTGATCGATCAGCGGACGATCGAGATCGCTCCGCTGGCCTACATGCGAGGTCGGACCCTCAACGATGCCTTCGTCGTGCTCGACGAGGCACAGAACACCTCTCCCGAACAGATGAAGATGTTCCTCACCAGGCTCGGCTTCAACTCCAAGATGGTGATCACCGGAGACGTGACTCAGATGGACCTCGGGACCGGCGTGCTGTCGGGGCTCTCGGTGGTGCGTCGGGTACTCCATCGTGTCGACGGTGTCGGGTTCATCGAACTCACCGGAGACGATGTCGTTCGTCATAGGATCGTCGCGGCCATCGTCGATGCCTACGCTGTGTACGAAGCCCAGCGAAAGTCGGAACGATGAGCGAGTGGGCCCAACGGAATCGGAACATAGTCATCGTCGGGATCCTGATACTGACGATCGGTTTCGCGTCGTTGGTACTGGTCTACGGGTACGACGGCTCGACCGAGGTCCCGCCACAGATCGCCGTCGGCGAACGGTCGCCCCAGGACTTCATCGCCGACCGCACGACGTCTGAGTTCCCCGACCCCGTCAAGACTGCGCGGGAACGGGAACTTGCAGCTGCCAACGTCCCGGCTCCGTTCAAGAAGAACACGACCACATCTCAGAGCGTCATCAACTCGATCAACGCCTTCTTCACGGATCTCGAAGAGGGCGCGTTCAAGCCACAGGAGAAGCCACTAGAGGTCGTCGTCCCGAGCGTCGTCGGCATGACGATCGCGGCCGCAGAGAAGACCGCATCAGAAAGTGGGCTCGAGGCTACGGTCGGCGGATCCGTCATCACGACGGACGAGGCTCAGGATGGGACCGTTGCGTTCCAGAGCCCACTCGCAGGCCTGACGGTCGAAGAGGGCTCGGGTGTCAACCTCGTCGTCTTCCGCTGGCAGGACTCCTCCACAACGACGTCGACGTTGCCGCCGACGACGACAACGACACTGCCCGATGCTGCCACGCGTGATCGCTACACGGTCGAGGAACAGGTCGATTCCCTCGCCAGGGAACATGCAGTTCTCGGCACCGAGATCCTCACCGACTTCGTCGAGCTCCACGAGAAGGACCTCGACCGCGTTGCAGAGGGAGAGGCGAGCGTCTTCCCCGACATGCAGCGCACCGCGATCACGTGGGCCCAGGATGAGCTCGACAAGGGCATCCGCGTTGGGGACCTCAACGAGGTCAAGCAGAAGTATCTGAATCCGGCGACTCGACCGCCGATAGCGATCGTCGGCATCCCGGAAGAGGACGTCGACAAGACACACAACGCGCTCGCGAACCTCGTCGCGAGACGGCTCCTCTCGAACGAGGACGTCGACGAAGCACAGTGGGAGATCGACAAGCAGGCAGCGAGAGACGCTGTCCCCCAGCAGACCACGAGCTTCCCGATCGGAACGACAATCGCAAAAGAGGGTGACATCCTGACCTCTGTCCAGGTGGCAGCGATCCAGGAACTCGGCCTCTACGAACCCGAGATCGTCATCGTGGCGCCCGCATGGGCTCTCGCGGCGTTTGGTGCCATCAGCATCCTGCTCTTCGCCTTGTTGCTCTACCGCATCTCTCCCAAGACCGTCCGACGTATCCGCGACGTCGTCCTCCTCGCCATCATCCTGGGTCTCGCTGTGCTCGCTGCCCGTGTGCCCGGCCTCGTGACGGGCACCGACAATCACAGCATCGGTTACATCATCCCCGCCGTTGCGATCGGTGTGATGGCTGCCATCCTCTTCAACCCACGTACGGCGTTGCTCTTTGCCATACCCGTAGCGGGGTTCACGGCGATCGCGACGACCGATCTCACGTTCACTGTATTCGCAGGGATCGCCGCTGCTGTACCGGTGGCATTCGTGTCGAGTGTCTCGACGCGTTCGCAACTTCGTTTGTCCGTCATCAGCTCAGCGATCGTCATCGCACCCGTTGCCCTTGGCCTCGAGTTCCTGTTCTGGTACGGATCCGAAGGGAGCTCTCCGTGGATGGCAGCGCTCTGGGCGTTCGTCGGTGCCGTGGTCGGCGGGTTCCTCGCACAGGGCATCGTCTCGTTCATGGAGACCGCGTTTGGGATCACGACGACGATGTCTCTGTTGGACCTCCTCGATCGAAACCACCCTGCGCTGCAGACCCTCGAGGAGAACGCTCCCGGGACGTTCAACCACTCGATGCTCGTCGGTTCCCTCGCGGGGCGTGCTGCACGAGCGATCAACGCGGACCCGCTGCTCTCGCAGGCGGCTGCGTGGTACCACGACCTCGGAAAGACGGAGAACCCCCAGTACTTCGTCGAGAACCAGCTCGGCTACAACCCGCACGATGAGCTGACGCCCGAGGCTTCCGCCGAGATCATCCGCGGACATGTCATCGACGGCCTCGAGCTTGCAAAGCAGTTCAGGATCCCCGACGACGTTGCAGACGGGATCCGTATGCACCACGGCACCAGCCTCATGCGGTACTTCTATCACAAGGCCCTCGTCGAGGATGAGAACGTCGATCCGGAGTTGTTCCGCCACCACGGCGCGAAGCCGACGCGCAGGGAGATGGCGATCGTGATGATCGCCGACGCGACGGAGGCCGCCGCCCGGTCGTACGCTCAGCAGGAGCAGCCGTCCGAGGAAGGTCTGGCGAAGCTGGTTGACACGATCGTTGCCGAGAAGCTCGAGGACGGGCAGTTCGATGAGTCGTCGCTGACCTTTGGCGAGCTGACGACTATCAAACATGAGATCGTCGCCGGGCTCGCCGCGTATTACCACGCACGCGTCGAGTATCCGGGTTTCCCGACGGGGGAGCAGGAGCCGGTCGCTCTCCCCGCCGGCAGCAGCGAGGCGATCGATGCCGATGAGTCAGACGACACTGATGAGGGCACATGAACGTTGCCGTCTCTCCGGTAGAGCGACCCGACATCGACGAGCCTGCGATACGTGAGTACGTCACCTCCATCCTCACAACGGAAGGCATTTCGCACGATGCCTCCCTTTCGATCACATTCGTCTCCAACGAGGACATTGCCGATCTCAATGAGCGATTCATGGGCAAGACCGGGCCGACGGATGTGCTGTCGTTCCCGATCGAGGATGCGTCGCCGGATACTCCACCGATGCCTGCGCCCGGCGGCCCACCGCTCGAACTCGGTGACATCTTCATCTGTCTCGAGGTCGTCGAGGTGCATGCAGACGAGTACGGGGTGCCCTTCACCGATGAGTTGTTTCTCATGGTGACGCATGGTGTGTTGCACATATTGGGGTGGGATCATCACAATGACGCCGATGCACTGGCCATGGAGTCGAGAGAGGCACGATATCTCGAGACGATCGGACGGACCCGACGATGACCGTTGACGCAACTGCACTCGCCGCTGTCGCCCTCGTCGCACTCGTGATGCTGTTCGTTGCAGGGTTGCTGCGGGCGGGTGGGGCGAGTCTCGTGCGCACATCGCGAGCCGACGCGCTCCACGATGACGCCGAGGGAGTTCACGGGGCAGGCGTCGTGGCCCACATCCTCGAAGACCGAGCACGTGTCCAGCCGGCCCTCGGAACGACCATCACGTTCCTCATCGTCCTTGCGGTGATCCCTCTCACCTGGGTACTCACCGACACGCTTTCGGGTGCGGCACTCGGCGCAGGGTTGTTCGCCATGGCTGTTGCGCTCGTGATCGTCGTCGATGTGATCCCGAGATGGATCGGACGGAACCGCCCGGGATCCCTTGCCTACAAGCTCGCTCTGCCACTCAGTTGGTCGGTGGCGTTCGGGGCCGCCGCGGGTGATCTGATCGCAGACACGGACGACGACACCGAGCCGGATACCCCGGACGCGGATGCCGACGAGCGCGAGTTGATCCTCTCGGTGCTCGAGTTCACCGACACCATCGTGCGTGAGGTGATGGTGCCACGCACGGACATGATCACGATTTCGGCGGATGCATCGACGGACGAGGCGGTCGACATCGTGCTCTCCAGTGGCCGTTCCCGTATCCCTGTCACGGGTGAGACCATCGATCACATCGTCGGGATCGTTTTCTCTCGAGATCTTCTCGAGATCTTCGATAAGGAGCAGCCGCCCAGAACTGCCGATGAGATCGCTCACGATGCGTACTTCGTGCCAGAGACGAAGCAGGTATCCGAGCTCCTCAAGGAGATGCAGGCGAACCAACAGCACCTCGCGATCGTGATCGACGAGTTCGGTGGTACGGCAGGCCTTGTGACGATCGAGGACCTCATCGAGGAGATCGTCGGCGAGATCGTCGACGAGTTCGACGAGGAGGAGCCGATGGTCGTCGAGATGGGAGAT
>VAPK010033439.1_pt1 | contig 10847 bp, 11 predicted proteins | sample 3395031 | NCBI WGS metagenome assembly VAPK01 (sample SAMN08290443, study PRJNA428436) | hydrothermal vent metagenome | isolation source: Deep-sea hydrothermal vent chimney 1 | place: Pacific Ocean: Juan De Fuca Ridge
ATGAGGACTCGCACTTCGCGCTGGCAACGGGGGCAACGTCCTTCGTAGGCGTTTTTTTCTTTATTGACATAGATTCGACGGTAAACATTACAACAATCGAATAAAATGCCGAGGTATTTTTTCTTCTCCATCATGCTTCCATAAATTAAACGGTTTTAACGGGAAAGTTCATTTCAATCCGCCCAACGCCCTCATCTTGGACTCCTTATATTCCTGATGCGGGATGTGCATGGCTTTGGTGATTTTGCGAATCTGCTCCGATTCCACTAACGAGATTTTACCATCGGCTGAGGCAATGGCGAAAAAACAATCCATCAGTTTTACCCGTTCTTTATAAGGAATGATCTGGTTCGTTTCGGTAATCACTTCATGAAAATCAAATCCATGCCTGGCCTGCTCCACTATCACGTCAAAGAGAATTTCCAACTCCTCTTGTGGAAAAGAGAAATTTTCCTGCAAAACTTTTCTAAGCGCTTTTTCTTCTACTTCTTCGAAAACTTCATCCACCTCGGCGACGGATGCGAGCAGGGTTCCCAATAGGCAGATAGGGTAGACCTCATCATCCGTCAAGGTGATTTTACGCCCCTGTTTGGCGCTCCTCAACTCAATTTTCTTAATCACTTTTCTTTTAAAATATTTTTCCAACTCAGGATCTTTTGCCCGCGCATCCATAAAAATCGTGCGCTGAAAAAAATTGCGGACTTTCCCAAACGACCTGGTAGTAAACGAAGACTCTTTCAACCAGGAAGTGAATTGATCCACCAGCGTGATTTCCTCAGCGCTCGTCTTCTTCCCCTCGGCCATCAGGGACATGGCCTCAATAATTTCCTGCTTTTCCTCAACCGAAGATAATTCTGCTATGAGTTGTTTGAACAATTCCTCCTGATGGGCTTTTGAGACCGGGGCTTCGAGGTAGGGTTTCAAATCTCTCACATCGTTCTTATCCAGATCAAATTTTTTGATAAACGACTTGAGGAGGTTGAGTTCGGAATGAGTCATCTCGCCATCGGCCCAGGCGACGGTGGTCATCACTTTTAAAAATGTCAGCTTTTTAAAATAAGACATGAAATTAACTTGTTCCCTTCGGTTATTTGAAACGGTTCAACCACAATTTTCCTTTTCGGTCCCTGGGATCGATGCCAAATATATCCAGATAGCCGTCGTCGTCCATATCCCCAAACGACATTTCCATCAGTTGGCGGGCGCGCGGAAGTCGTCGGACTGTCTCGACTGAAAATTTCCATTTCCCCTGCCCCTGCAAAAAATGGGTTTTGCCTGCATTCAAAATCAGCACGTCGGGAATGCCGTTGCCATTGGCATCCAGCAAGTACACACGTGCCCCGGACTCCAAAGCCAAAGCCTTTGCCGACCGTTTGGTGAAGCGGCCTTCGCCGTCATTTTCGAGAAAATAATTAGCCTCGTCAGATTGCGTCCTGCCGCGCACCACCAGCAGATCGTTGTCCCCATCACCGTCAAAATCTGCCCAATCGGCATGCATGGTTTCTCCTTGTATCAAAGGAAGACGATTTTCGGTGTGGTCTGTAAATTTCCCCAGGCTGTTGTTGAGCAACAAGCGATTCCTGCCGTTTCTATAAGTGAGAAAAATATCGCGGATTCCATCGCCATTATAATCGGCGAAAAACGTTCCGGTGATGCCCGGCGGCAATGGCGTGAGCAATATGGATGAGAGATTTTGGAACTCCCCCTGCCCGTTATTGATAAATAGCTGGGACTGAGTCGGGTCCGGTCGACCTTCGGGCGTCATCACACTCTCGCCATAAAAAAACAGGTCGAGGTCCCTGTCGTGGTCGAGGTCCACCAACTCCACCCGATCGATGCCAGGAAGAATTGCAGGCAAAAAGTAATCGACTTTTTTGTAAAAATATCCTTTTTTATTGTTGAACAAAATACTGGCGATATTTTTCCCATTGATCTTTTGGATGATCACGATATCGTCGGCAAAATCTCCGTTGAAGTCTCCGCTATCAAAATAAAGAATTTCTCCTTTCGAAATCCGCACCGCTCTATTTTCTTTGTAGAATTCAAATCCCTTCCCCTTTTTATTGCGCAATAAAAGAAGCTCGGAATCCCCTCTCTTATTCGTCACATGGAGAATCAAGTCACGATAGGGATCTTTATCCACACGGGCAAATCTGGCGCGCTCAATAGCTCCTGGGATATTAGGAAGATAGCGCTTCGTGACATCTATATAATGCTGACGATTGGAGTTTTTGGACCACAATTGTTTTTTTGAACACCCTGAAAACCCCAGAAACAACGCCAGTAAACATATCAGGAATATTGGAACGGGATCATCCACTCGCTTCTTAATCGATTTTTTATAATTCATCCGCATTTTTCCTGTTTTTATTTGAAGCAACCCATGGTTCCACTTGCACCTGCCGACCGCTCAAGAATCCGGTCGCGTAATTCAACTTCATAGGGGCTCAGCTTTCCCTGTCGCCATTGCCCCTCAAAGGTATTTTGAAAACCCGACCGAAACGCCTGGACCGCTTCATCATACCCGGTTTCTCTTCCACACAATTGGTGCAACGAAACCGTTGAATGTCGCAGTATTTCTAAATTATTTTCTCGTGCTTTCAGCGTATCAAATTGAAACAGAGAGTTCATCCGTTCTCTGTCACAATCGATCCACAAAGATCCCTGCTGAAGAAACGAACGGCTGGTTCTCCGTTGCGCCGATCCGATCAACTTTTTGTTGTTAACGGTTATTTCATGATGGTTCAACGTCGAAAAACAGGAAGGCGACCGTCCGTTCGATGAAGCTCTTTCCGGTTTCGTCATTTTAGCATCGCTAATACCCAGGCCGCTCAGTGAAAGTAACAGTGCTTCGGAAACGGTGCGGAAAGCCGCGCGCAAATTAGCGGGAAATTGCGGGTGGGGAATGGGGGCCACCAGACTATAGGTGAGTTCCTTATGGTGAAGGAGGGCGCGGCCGCCGGTGGGCCTTTGAACAACCGGAATTCCCAAAGTACTACAACGGTCCATGTCAACGTCCCGGGCGCTATTTTGAGCGAAACCCACGGTCAGGGTCGGCCTTGTCCAGCCATACAACCGCAATGTCGGCGGGGCCTTGCCTTCTCCACAGGCCGTTAATATCGCCTGGTCGGTGGCCATGTTCAAAAGGCCGTCACAAGCCCCGTCTTCGATCAACCTCCAGGTTTCCATTGCTCTCCACCCCTCAACACAAATATTTCACATCCCCGAAGTGGAGAATTTTGTTTTGACTCACCCGAATTTCTATTGTTAGTATCATAGAATTCAGGACGGCACCGGATTATCAGCTGACTGTGACCTCTGACCAAATTATCTCGCATATTTTCGGATTCCACATGAAATTTTACGTTTCTTGCAAAAAAATAACCGCAATTATTTTACCTGCGAGCTTGCTTTTCCTGATCTTTGGCCCGGTTGCGATGGCGACAGCCCATGAAAAGCTCTCTTTTGAGTCTTCAAAATTAAAATGCCAAACGTCCTGTCATCAAGCCGAAAGCCTGTTGAGGGCTCATCAGGAGAAAGAAACAAAGTCCGCCTGTCGCAATTGCCATGTCGGAAATCCACCGACACAAGCCAAATCTCCTTTTCAACCGATGAAAAATTTTCGACAAACCTCCGCGCCGTCAAAGTTTTTCGCACCCATTTTGCGATCCTCCACCCAAATGGCCGCAACAAAACCCAAAGTGCCCGGCAAAAAAGTTTCCCAAAAAAAAGAACCGTCGCCCCTCGCGTCACCCCCTCCTCCCGGCATGACCGCCATTCCGGCGGGAGAATTCATCATGGGTTCCAACGAGCGCTGGGACGATGAATCTCCCGAACATATAGCCACAACCGAGGCTTTTTTCATCGACTTGAACGAAGTCACCAATGAAAAATACAAGGTATTCACCGACGCCACCAAGCGGGAAGCACCTTATCACTGGCCCGATGGCAACCTTCCCAAAGGGAAGGAAAAACATCCCGTTGTGTATGTCAGTTGGTTCGATGCCAAAGCCTATTGCGAATGGGACGGGGGCAAACGACTGCCCAACGAACAGGAATGGGAAAAAGCCTCACGCGGGGAAAATGGGTTCACCTATCCCTGGGGCCATGAGTGGACCCTGGAAAAATCCAACAACCCTTACAAAAATTCTACAGGAACGGAGCCCATTGGGTCTTATCCGAAAGGAAGAAGCCCGTACGGGCTCTATGACATGTCGGGCAATGTCTGGGAATGGGTGGACAGCCATTATCTTCCGCATCCGGGAAATACCGTCCACCGGGCGGAATACGGTGAGGATAAAAGAATTTTGAAGGGAGGCTCCTGGTTCGATTGCCTCTCTTATGGATGCGGCTTGAGCGCTCCCACTTTTAACCGAAGTTTTTTCACGCCGGAAGTGCGCAACAACAGCTTTGGATTCCGATGCGCGAAAACTCCATAGGCATGACTCAGCTCAAAACAGGTTTCTAACAATGAAGGAGGAAATTCCCGTAGAAGGTGAAAAACCCGTCATCAGCCGAACAAGAAAAATCATCGTTCTGGTTGTTGTGATTGGCTTTTGGATCTTTTTTTATTGGCACAAAAGCTCCCAAGCCCCACCGCCACCTATTAAAACTCCACCAGCAGTCCAGAAGCAAACAAGTCCGGAGAATCCATGACAAAGTCCTGCAACCTGGTTTTATTTAAGCTCACCAGCGGTTGAATTCATTCCTGTTAATCTTTTCATTTCCGCTCAGCAAATCCCAAGACTGTCTCGACCGCCGCAAAACCAAAAGACTATTGTCCGCTTCCATTAACAGCAGTTTTGTATCGGAAATTTCTTGCAAAACCTGCGGTTTTCTATCATCTGGTTTTTCGCCTTTAAGATAAACTTTTTGCCTGTTGTATTTCCCCAAAGCCGGGCGCATCGGATGAAATATTAAATCCTTCGAGCTTTTTGCCTGAACCAACTGCAAATCCAAATGATCCTCTGGAATGGTCTCCATTTTAGGAAAAGGCTTTTGCAGGCGGTGCGCAAAATTCCCAAAGCGACCTGCTTTGGGCTGAGCTTGACGTCCCTTAAAGTCAAACCCCCTCCCCCCCAACGTCAACGGCTTATCACCGGTCGCCACGGTGTCACGAACCTTTTGCCCGTTGCCCTTGACCGGTTTTTTTGTAGGCGGTGCAAATCGTTCATACCGCGTCAAGGCCAAATATTCCTCATCGCTTTTATAGGCTAACTCCGAAACATTGTCTTGATAGAGAGGTTTGTGAATAGGGATCGGGCGGGGTTTATCCACCACAGGCGGTGAGCGGTCTATTATTTGCTTGTTTGCAGGTGGGGTGGCTAGGGATGGCTTTGGCACAATATTTTTTGCTACATCGTCTGTCTTTTGATGCGCAAACAAACTGAAAACACCAACAACCAAAACAAGCACAAATAAAATCAGCAGAGGCCGCTTGTATTTGAAAAATTTTTCCCCTGCCTCTTCTTCAGCAGAATCGGGATCATAATCGTCGGGGAAGGGAGTTTTTAGAGCATTCAGCATCGCATTATTTCTGTTGGCCGCCAACTTTTCATCAAGAGTTTGTTTTTTGACGCTTCATTGATTATGAAATTTCTTTACTTTTGGCAACTTACAATTGGCACGAGGATTGCTATTTAAATTACTTAACTCCTTCTGCGTCAACAAGAGCATTATTTATTCATTTCATGACATTCAGGAGAATTGCGGATGCCCAACAAACTCAAGTCAGTGTTGCCTCCAAAATTGATTCAACTTTTAGAGTATAAGGTAGCAAAAGGTGAAATGACTGAAGAGGACTGCAAAACTATCCTCAAGGAGTATATGCTGAGGGAGCTGGACCGCAAGCAGGCAGAACTATCCCTGAGAACCTGGCAAGTCCTGCTCATGAAACTTCAGAAACTGGCGCAATCCTTCTTTAAGAAAATTCTAACGCGACCACCCGCCGAACCTACAATCAGTATGGAAGAACTGGCCGGGACCGTCCGGGCACGAAGGATTTAACCAGTAAGACCGCATTCTCGTCATTCAAAAGACATTGCCCTACCCGTTCATATTTTCTTAAAAACCCAAAGTCACTTGCCCAATAAGTCGTTCGCTTTGTCTGCGGCTTTTTCCATAGACTGATCGATCTTTTCTCCCGCTTTTTCTGCCGCACCTTTTTCCTTGCACCCAGAAACTCCCAACACCAAAACCGAAATCGCCAGAACCACCAGCACCTGTTTTAAAAAATTCATAATATCGCCTCCTTTTTCATTTATATGCACTATTTCCTATCTGATTGATATTTAAATGCTATATTTAACATAGCATAGTTTTTGAGACGAAAAATCAATATATTGCTATACTCTATAACAACGAATCTGTAAGGGTTTATACACTTTTTGCCCGTAATGGCTCGCAATGATAACCAGGTGAACTCATCGCATCGGATGCCTTTGGAATGAAACAACGCTTAACGAGCCCCACACTTCTGGCCCTTTTGTTTGGCATGATGGCCGCCATCTCCGGGTTCACTTTACCCAAACAGGACCAGGCCTATTTCCAGCGTGGAGATGAGTTGAACCGTTCAGGAAAGTATGAAGAAGCGATCGTCGAATTCCGCAAAGCCATCCGGTTAGATCTCAACCATTTTGAGTCGCATTACAATCTTGGATTCGCGTTTTCCAAATTAGGGCGCTATTGGGAAGCTATTAACGCGTACAAAGAGGCGGCAAAGTTGCGCCCAGACCATGCGATCGTCCGCAATAACCTGGGTTTTATGCATAACAAACTCGGCATGTATGACCAAGCGATCCCCTATTTTGAAGAAGCGATCCGGTTGGACCCAGGTTATGCCACCGCTCACAGCAACCTGGGATGGATCTATAACCGTCAAAAGAAATTCAAGGAAGGGATCACAGTCCTCGAAAAAGCCATTCGGCTGGCTCCCGGAAATGCAGACGCCCATAACAATCTGGGATGGGCCTATAATGGTCTCAAACAGTACGATGACGCCATTCCCATTCTCGAAAAAGCCATTCAGTTGAATCCGAAATCGGCTTATGCGCAAAATAACCTGGGTTGGGCATATAAAGGAATACAGCGTTATGAAGAGGCGATCATCGCTTTTGAGGAAGCCATCCGCATCGACCCTAAACTGGAATACCCCTACAGCAACCTCGCCTATGCCTATGACTTTCTGAAAGATGGCAACCAGGCTCTCACCTATGTAGACCAATGGGAAAAACTGGCGATACAAAACGGGAATATCAGCCAGTTGCGACAAGCCACCGATTTTTCTATCGAACTCAAGAGAAAATACCATTACAAAGAAGATGAACTGGTTCGATCGCCGCAAACCGACCCGGACCTGTAACCGCCTCTAAAATCCAACCATTCCTGAACGCGGATCAATTCTCCTTATGGCCAAGGGCGAGTTTGCTCACGATGTGAAACATTTCCCGGTTTCAGTTCGAACTTTCTCGATATATCTCCACCCAGATAAAATCTTGAAATTTTGACTTGCAATCAGTTTCAGAGAAAATGAGTGGCCCTACCACAAGCATATTTGATTTGTGTTATAGTGTCCCCATCCTGATTAGAAGTTCATGGAGTGAAGCCCGCCATAGGCCAGCGTGCTCACAGTAAAGCTACATGGTCAACCCATACCCTTGTAAGCAAGACCTCAACGAAACCAAGGTTCTTTTCCTGCAAAGAGCTTTTTCTTTCACTAGAAAATAATATGGCGAGAAACAAAATCACAGTTGGTCTGTGAAAAAAAATGATAGGAAAGGATGTTTTATTGACGAACAACCATAAACTTAAGAATGATCGTATTACCACCGCGTGTTTACTCGCCGCTGGAACGGGAAGCCGTCTTCATCCCTTGACGGATTTCGCCCCAAAATGTCTTACAGAAGTAAATGGAAGACCCATACTCGAAGAATTACTTTACTGTCTGCAACAAAACGGGTTCAAACGATTGGTGGTCGTTGTCGGGCATTTTGAGCAAAGTATCCGAAGGTTTCTGGATGAATATGAAGGAGACCTGACAATCGACTATATAATAAATCCGATTTATAAAACAACCAACAACATTTACTCATTGTGGTTGACCCAGGAAATAATTCAAGAGTCGTTTCTTCTGATCGAGAGCGACCTTATATTTGATGCCTCCCTGCTGGGTGATCTTCTCTATCCAAATAAAATTGCCATATCTCATATGTTGCCGTGGATGAATGGAACCACAGTTACATTAGATTCCGCGCGCAAGGTTTCGGCCTTTGGAACAGGCAGAAACATGAGAAACGTTGTTTATAAGACAGTCAATATATATAGCCTGTCATGGTCATCGTGGCAAAAAGTCATTGTGAATTTGGATCGGCGCATTGCCTCCGACAGATTAAACGATTATTACGAATGCGTATTTCGAGAAATGATCGCTGATGGCAGCCTTTCATTTGACAGCGTTTTTTTTGACAAAAAATGCTGGTATGAAATAGACACATTAGAAGACCTGCACGAAGCGGAGCAGATTTCTTTGAATATCAACAGAGATTTTCGGATCAACCCGCCGGGACTTATCAATCCTGCCCAAAGCTTTCAATAAACAATAAAACCCTACGAAAATAGAACGCATTTTGAAGATACTACTGTGAAAAATCCAGGGTCTTTAGATTATACGGGTGTTAACCGCTATTGGAACAAGGCCAACCCGTCTATATTAGGTCCTTACATGATGGATGGGTTTGGGTTTCCCGCCAGTGCTGGCCGCTTTCGCTTTCACACGGAAGCCAGAATTGTCCAGCGATTGATCCAAAGCGCAAATACTGATACCCGTGGCGCTGTGCTGGATCTGGGAAGTGGTGTTGGATACTGGGCCGAATACTTTGCCAAACAATTTGGCAAGGTCGTTGCCGTCGAAGCAAGCGTGCCATTGTATGAGTCCCTGGTCCAACGGTGCTCTCCCTACGCCAATGTCGTTTCCATCAATACCGATGTCTTGTCGTTTGAGCCAGGAGATCGTTTTTCGTTGATTTTTCTTGGCGGATTATTAATGTACCTCAATGAATGCGATGTCATTAACCTGCTCCAGAAGGTGGCCGCATTTCTAGAACCGAATGGTGTTATTTTGTGTCGTGAGAGTACCATCCAAAATAAAACGATTACACGACAAGGGGCTTACCAGGCGGTGTATCGTTCGGTCAAAACTTACACCCAAATTTTCAAAAAATGTGATCTGGCTGTGGCCAAGGTGGAATTGAACGTGCCCTACGTCCTCATGCAAATGGGGTGCGAGTCCATCAAAAAATGGAAGAAGAATGTTTCTGGGAAACAGCAAGGACTTTCTGCTATGGGATTTATGGTGTACTGGGGACTGCGATCGGGGTATCCGTGGATAACACGACTTCCGGCCAAAATGGGCATTGCTTTTCCTGAATTGACAAACCACTTTTTCGTACTTCAAAAAAGTTGCCTGGAACCTCTCAGATACAATGATGTAGATTTCACCAACTGATGAAAGATATGGATGTTGGAAGATTTCTATACCGCAACCTGCCCAATATCGTTTCCATCCTCGGAGTTCTCCCGCTGGCCTTCCTCTTCCTGGAGGATGGCTTTCAATACCTGATTCCCTTGATCATCTATAACAACATCATGGATGACCTCGATGGCATACTTGCCAACAAACTGGATCTCAAGAGCGATTTTGGGGCTGATCTGGACAATGTTTGTGACGCGGTCGCGCATATTTTCTTTGTCATGGCAGTTGGCATGCACTACGGTGGTTCCTGCGCTTTAGTTTCCTTTGTGGCCGTGATCGCGATTTTATTGCGCGTCGTTTCCAGAGTCAGTTCCTCCCCGAAAACCGCTACCGGCTCACCTACCAACGAGCTGATGCGCCACATGCTGTTTGTACTTCTACTGGCAAATTATTTTAACTTCAATCCAGAACCATTCTTGATTTCCGCGTTTCTATTGAACGCGGCATCGATGGTCCTGCCATTCCCGATGCACTACATGATTAGAAGTTTAACCAGGTCCGCCACGGCGATCGTGTTCGTCAATATCTCATTGGTGGCCGCCTGGTTGATTCCAATAGCAGGTCCGGCAATCGCTTTCTGTTTCTTGAGTGCCTATTTGGTCTCATTTATTGTCGGCGGGCTACAGTGGTTAAAAAAAGCTTAATATCAGGGAAGGTGAATTGGTTCGATCGCCCTGACCAGCCTGCGGGACAAAAATGGAGCAGTACGAAAACAGCCTTACATCACTTCTCTTCTGCAAACTTGAATTCTATAGAATATTTTTTTAGCGTTAGTGTGGAGACTACACATGCGGCGGCTTTAGTGCGTCGATCAAATTCATGGGCGACCAAAATACCGCGCACTGGTTTCCCTTCTTCTTCTTTCTGTAAATCTCCCATATACCCCAAAATTTGACCGATAGCTCTGCTGTCCGTTTTTCCAGCTTTTAATTCAACAACAACGATGCTGTCATTATCTTCACAAGTAATATCTATTAATCCTGAATCAACAGCTCTCTCTGCACCATCATCAATAATCTTAAGTTCAGTATCAAGACTTGCAATATTCTCTCGCAAGGCCGCCTGCATGTCACGTTCAAGAGAAAGGCGCTGTTTAATGAATTCTCCGTTGTCTTCGGTCAATTCAAGACCTTCTGTGGGCCCATTAATCTCAGAAATATCCCCTTTAAACCCATTATCATTTAAGAACTTTTTATAACGCACCACGGCGCTCTTATAGGATTGAAGATTATTTCGAATATTACCGTTAAATTTAATTTTTGAAGGGTTCGGTTTGTTTGCTCTTTCGTCGCCTGTCGAATATTCAAGAGAGTTTATA
>VAPK010114938.1_pt1 | contig 10846 bp, 13 predicted proteins | sample 3395031 | NCBI WGS metagenome assembly VAPK01 (sample SAMN08290443, study PRJNA428436) | hydrothermal vent metagenome | isolation source: Deep-sea hydrothermal vent chimney 1 | place: Pacific Ocean: Juan De Fuca Ridge
CTGGGCGTTTTTATGCCAAACTTCAAGACATCTTTTCCAGCTAAGGATTGGCTTTGAGTCTACCGTCCATCCGGTTTTTTGGTATTGATTAAAAAACTCATCAGCACTCACGGTGAGCCGCTTGTCTGCAATGTAGGTTATTATGTCCTCCAGCTCAGGAATTGTTGGGCTGGATCTTACGGAAGATTTCTTTGGTAACTCTTTGGTACCTAATTGGTACCTATGGTTAAACAAAAGTGAAGCGTCAATTTCACCAGATGAAACGCCTGTTTCACTTTCCGATAACGCCTGTTTCAGATTTCTTATAGGGTTGTTTCGCTTTTCGATAACATTGGTTTCATATTTCTTAACGCCCGTTTCATTCAATGAATCGAAAACGGCCAGTATTCGCTTTTCTGAGCCTTCGTCGTTTTTAACGGTAATTCGCTCAATATGTTTTTTTTCTTCCAGTTTAGAAATAATCTGGCCGCACCGCGTTTTCGATAAATTGAATATTCTTGCAAAATAACCATTGCCAGCAAAACAGCCTCCTTTGCCATCTAAATAACGAACCTCAGCAAAAAATAGTTTTTCTATTAAGGATAATTCAGTGTCCAATAAAAGCTCACTTTCTACCCACACACCTTTGAATTCGCTCATAGCTCGCCCTCCATAGAAAAAGCTGGATCATTTAAATAGTCAATAATCAATGCAAGAATGCGAAGCCCTATAGCGGTATCTGCTGTTTGGTTGTTTTCGTAATCGAAGTCAGCAAGAATATAGCCGATAGCGGTTTCCAGAAATAAGGGTAGCTTTTCGTGGATAAATTCCCGGTCTACTTTTTTCGTGCAGCCACTCATTTGTGAGGCTTGCTCAATGATTGACTGGGCGGTGTTGGGTTGTGGGGGTGTTGCGGTTGAATTAGACATGGTGGTGTCTCCTGTTCAATAGTTTTTAAACTACCGACCAAAGCGTCCAAACTCAGGGCGGCAGACGTACCGGGTTGGACGACCGGGAACAGGTTCCGGCAAGCCTTTCGGCTTCCCAATACGCCCGCCAAAGAAAATTGATAGGCATAAAAAAAGCCATGAACCTGAGGAGCATAGCTACTGCCCCTGTTCTGTGTGAGCGTCCAAACCCGCGCACTGATTTTGCAGTGCAAATCAAGTTTATCCGGTAGCGTCCATTAATGTCAAGCTTTCGTTTATGTTTATGGTAGATCGGACAAGTTGTGGGTTACTCCAGTGAAGGCACCCTGACGATCCAGATCATGATAAACGTAATCAGCAGTGTCATTTATCATGTTATTACCACCAATCCATGCAAACGGAAGAGCCGGAAACAATAAAATCTGTATCCAGGTTGTAACAGCATTTTTTGCCTTCACAGTGTATTTTTTTTGGGTGTGGTTATTAACGAAATCTATATCGAGATCATAAGTCAGTGTTGCTGATGCTGGAAATATCATTAGTGTCAATCCACTGAAAACTGCACCGACTATCGAGCCATCTTCGTTGCGAACGCCTGATATAGTAAGCGTAAAATCGGGTTCTTTTTCTAGCTCACCAGGAGAGCCGTAATCTTCAATTAAATCTTCGTACACCCAATGTGCCATCATTGATTCTACAAGCGAATTTAATACTGTTTTACCAGAAAGAACCCCCATGTTTTGTCCTATACCGTTAAGTTTTTGTATCAGCTCGCCAGTTTTAACTTCAACTATCACTGATTGGTTTTGCGGTGGAGCTATGATAACTTTTCTTAACATTTCCTCATTCACAGTTACACAACCAGTCAAAAAAATAAGTATTCCAAGTACAATTAATTTTTTCATTATCGCTCTTTTCGAAATGTGCTGATCAGAATATCTTATCATTAACGACGGGTTTGAAATGGCTATTTCATTAACTTTTTAGCTTCTTATTTCTAAATAACCAGTACGCCGAATAGGAAATAAAACCTAGATTTTGCCAGGGTGGAACAGTGTTTTTCATGCAGCTTTTGATTCAGAAAAGTACTGAGATAATTTTATCAGCGTTTCTCGACCTGTGTGGTTTCTAACCAAAGCAAACGGTTGCTCAGGCGGGTAAACTTCAAGAATGACAGCTTTGCATTTCTCAAAAGTATCTTGGTCTTGAATCAGTTCGTTCTCGGCTAAACAGTATCTGTAATACAAAGAAATTGTTTCTCTTTGAAGCTTCGCGAAGCCTTTCATTCTACCTACTTTTTTGTCTAACTTGGCTAGGTCCTGGTCCAATAGAAAGCCATAAATAAGACGCGGTATTGTGTCGACGAAAAAATGACCTGCAAATACTTTGGTAATAGAAATCACAGATTTTAATGGTATCTTATTTTGGCTCATGTCCATCAGCTATTCAACAAGCCGCCAGGGCGTTTTTCTTGTGCCAACACTTCCATAATCCGAGCATTCAATTGATCACCCAAACGATTAGCCCCTTCGCGGGTGCTATTGCTTCCTGAAACGTTAACTGTGGTGCTAATACTAATCCCCCCCGCCGCTGTACCGCCCTGCACCTGGTAACTGGATGAGCCAAAACCGGAACCCGACCCGACCACACCGCCCTCATGAAAACGTGGCGCCCCTAAAAACAAAAAGGGATCTATGATTTTTTGATGCGCATACCGCTCAACCATGCCGCCTGCATGAAACACCGGCACTTCAAATTTATCCAGGTTTAACGATGATTTTTTATTGTCTAATATCTCCAGTAAACGCGCTAAGAAGGACACCTCTTTACGCGACAAGACACGCTCACCCGTTTGCAAAATGGCCGGTACTTCGTCATGTTTTAAACCGGGATAACCACCGTTGTGGAAGCGCTGCGCCCCCGCGAAAACGATAGGATTAACATCGACAGACTTACCGCCCTGGCCCACCGTGCCGCCGTCATGAGAAAAAATCGCCTTAATTAAATAATCACCCAGGCCACCACCCCCAGACTTTTCGCTTTTAAATAAATCAAAAACACCCGCCGCCGCCGCCTCCGCCGCCATGCGTTGCATCATTTTTAAAAAGCCTTTCAGCATACCATCCAGGCCATCATTAAACGGATCAAACAAAAAGTCCGCAAAGGCCCCTTGCATGTTTCTGGCCGCTTCATCCGCGTAGGCTGATAACTCTTTCGTGCCGTCTTTTGCGGGGTCTAAAAAATTCACTTTATAATCTTGCCCTAGTTTTAACGCATAAGCCGACGAATCAACAAAATCAATATCGCCTGATTGCTGCGCTGAAGTCACTAACTGAACCCCCTCCTGCAACTGGGTTAACTCAGGGTTGAACATCTGATTAATACGATCCAAAATCGGGTCAGTTCCTTTGTTAAAAATATCAGCTAAGCGATCCGTCTCATTTTTGAATTGACTCTCAGTAAAGATGCCTGTAGTTAACGCATCTTGGGCATCACCAAGACCTTGATTCAGAGCCGACAAATCAGGGTTGAAGGTGGCCAGCATTTGTTCCCGAAGGTCTTCCAATTTTTGTTCAGCCCTGGCGGCATCCAAAGCAAGCTTTACATTTACTTTCTGCGACTTAAACGACTGGGTGCCAGATGATCTACCGCCTAGAAATTTATCAAGTGACGCCCTAGAGGGGACATTACTTATCCCGACGCTCTGTAGTTTTTTTTGCTGCGCTTTCTGCCCGTTTATATACTCTTGTACTAATTGCTGCTCCTCCTTTTGATACTGTTGTAAGACTCGCTTTTCTTCACTAACATCTAGGTTGCTAAATTGACCGGCCAAATTATCCAGGGTGGGAACATCAACCCCCAGCACATTAATAGTCTCAGTATTCCCTAGCCCCTTAATTTTTTGTTTTTGATCGGCGATTAAATCCTGTAGCTCACTAAACCGATTAACCAATTGCGTTTGCTGAGTACCGTTTATAACTAGGTCATAAAACCCCGTAAAACCGCCCCCAAGATTTTGCATCTCGCGACCAGCAAAAATCAATGTTTCAACAAATGAATTAAAAGAACCAGACAGAGGACCGCCAATCATAATGGCTAGTTGTCCTGATGATGTGGTCAGCTTAGTTATGTTGTCATTAAATTCCGCAGCCTCTTTTGCCATCTGACTAGAGACAGGTAGATATTCCTTACCTTGTTTAATTTGCTCCCTCAACGCTTCACTGCCTTGCAGCAGCAAGGGAGCAATCTCAGCATATGAGCGACCTAATATTTTGTTACCAAGCGCCGCGCGCTCCGCCTCGGTTCCTGCGCTCTTAAAAACATCTGAAAATTGCAAGAGCGCTTCCAGAGGATCTTCGGCAGTAATCCCGATTTCACGCGCTGCGTCTGCGTACTGACCCATAAAAATGGACAGTTTATTAATGGCTTTACCCACCCCATCCAATGAAGTATCAGAAAGATCAGCCGCCAACTTAAGCCCGGCCAGGCTTTCTGTTGCGACGCCAGTTCGGTCTGAAAGTTTTCCCAGCATATCCATGGTGTTTATGCCGCCTTTTATAAAGTCAACAGCTTTAAAAGTAACGAAAGCAGTACCAAATCCGATCAGCGCTTTTTTAGCAATACCAAAAGACTTATCCGCCCGATTTCCAAACGTATCTAACTTGCCAGATAGCTTATCTACATCATCCCTAAATTTTGCAACATTCGCATTAAAATCTACGGTTACGCCAAAGGCCATAATTATTTCTCCTTACTATAAAATTAAATTAATTAAATGTGAACCGATTACATCAAGCACCGATTCAGGTTCAAAACTGCTTTTCTCTTTTTCCTCTGCCGCCAGCAAACCAAATCGATCCAGGTAAGCAGCTTGTGATTCAAATATTGGGGGGTCATTTGGGTCGATAGCAATGCCCTCAAAATCTCCATCTTTAGCTTTCGGATTAATTAAATTACCGTGTATGCTCTTAGCTGTGCCGTTGTAATATTTACAGTCAAATGAATCAATCCATGTGGCGGGTATGCCATATCTGTAAGAAGGTGAAACGCGTAGCACATCATGCTTTGCAACGCCAACGCCTGACAAACGCTTTCTGGGTTCTTTAAGCCCTTTAGCAAGATGCCAGTTTTTGTATTGACCATGCTCAGCCTTTGGTAATCTTGGAGCCTCAAACAGCCACCAACAATGCGGACGGGTTCCAGGCTTTATAAGCATCCAGCGTTTTAAAATTTCATTACGGTAGGCTGTCCAGAGGTCTTTTAATTCTCTATGTGGATAGGTTGAGCATTCCAATTCAAGCAGGTCGAATTGATCGATGCTATCTTCTGGTAAATCACCCATACTGTCATTCAGAAAATACCAGACTGTTGATGGAACATCAGATTTTTTAGTGCGTGACCGTCTTGTGCGTTTGGTCGGCATGGCTAGCTTCCTGATGGCCTGCCGACACGATCCTGAAGGGGCTCAAGATCAAGGTTAAGTTGCTTAATAGCTAATAGCATTTGATTTCTTGAATCACGTTCTATAGTGCATAATGGATGTGCTTTTGGTTGATCGAATCGATCAAAGACTACCAGGCCGGATTTCTTCAAAATAGCTTGAGCTTGCCGCATACGATCGAACGCCTCTAAGGCCGTCTGTAGAATCAGCATACCCGCTTCATCCGTTAGTTCGTATTCGAGCATTAGCTTTTCCCACCAATTTGCGGCCTCCTTGCTCAGCGTCTTGGGAGAGGCTGGCATCTCAGAATTTTTCAAAGCAGCATTTTTCAAAGTAATTTCTCCGTTTCATATATGTATTGTGGGGGCATCGCAATGCAGCAAGAGTGCTTTGAAGTTTTGACCACCCCCCCCCCTGTCTTTAGCTCTATTATATCGAATCGATACATTATCTGTTACCTATGATCATACAGAATGAACTGACTGAAACCTCAGCCGTAGATTTCAGGCAATCACTTTGCGTTAGGCAATTGTTAATCAAGTGTAACGGCATGATTACGCGCCATTGCCTCCGGTTGGCACGGTAGGCTAGCACAGGATCTAGCCTGGCATTATCGGCCTGCTCACAAGCCTGCATCCACCATTCTGAAATCAACCCAGGTGTAACACTGGCATATCTTTTACACTCAATCGCTAATGTCCTGAAGCTGCCTGCAACTTGCCCAACTTCTTCAGGATGAACGCTTAAGTCATAACCACCTGAACGTGTCTGCTCAAGATTGCGGATCAATCGAACACCAGTCCAGTCATACACAAGCCCAGCGAATTCGCGTTCAGCAGATGCGCCTTTTGTTCTACTGTTAACCATGCATGACCCTCCTTGAATTACTATAGGTTGATTGATGATGCTTTAGCGCTGCAGTCTCTAAGATTTCGTAAAGCTCTTCAGTACAAAATATGTCAGGCAGTTCTACTCCTGGCTCTAAATAAATTATTTCTATTTCCACGCTCTGCTCACAGCCTGGGTAAGTTAAGGTCATTGGCTCGTGGGGCTGATAGGCGTATTCAACTTGCAAATGGACACCTTGAACGGCAACGGTACACTGATAAGATTTCATGCAGCCACCTTGAAATTATGAAGCTTATAGATGTGTTTGCGTTTTCTATAGGCGCTGAATCCAAAACCACATTGATCAACGATATCTAGCACGTAAGCTTTGCTCTTGCCTTTAAATGGGCGGCGGCATCTACCGATGCTCTGGATAAGCCGGGTAGCTGATGGGTTATCTTTATCAATCGAGGCTGATACCGGAGCGGCAAATATCAACGCTGTTAAATGGGGTAGGTCTATCCCTTCCGATAATAATGACAGGGTGCCAATGATTAGTGGGGCGCTTGGTGCTGCGGCCATCCGTTCTAACCTAACTTTTGCGGGTAGTTGTCCATGCAGGACTAGGGGATTAATTTCAATCTCACTACACATTGAAGCTAATAACTCACAGTGTCGAACTTGTGCACATAAAATAATAGTGCCCATAATTTCCGATGCTTTCACGGCTCGATCAACAATAGCTAAGTTGCGAACCTCATCATCTACCAAGATATTTTGAAATTCTGTCCAGGTTTCCACTTTTGCATTGAAGGGAATCTTTATAGTTGAGATGTGAACAGGTAAAACCTTATCCTCTAATTCATTTTGCTTAATTTCAGAACAAGCATTTCCTAATGCTGCAAAGATCATAAATTCCAGATTGTCGCGGCGATTTGGAGTCGCACTAAGGCCGAACTTATACCGGCTGTTCAATCCGTTAATGACGGTGTAACACTGATTAGCTGGCGCGTTATGGCATTCATCGGTAATCACTAAGCCATAACGAAGGTCTGATAAATCCCGTTTCACTAATGTTTGCACCAGGCCAATAGTGATTTGATCGCCTTCCGTATTTTTTCCAGAGCCAATTAAACCCGCATCCAGCCCGGTAAATTGTTTTATGGCATCAATCCATTGCTGGGCCAAGTCTTTTGATTTAACCAGGACTAATGTTCGCTGTTTCAATTTTGAAGCTAAAGCAATAGCTGAAATCGTCTTACCTGCTCCGGTAGCAGCAACTAGAACACCACCCTCGGCCAGAATAGCATCAGCTACAAATTTCTGTTGATAGTTTCTAAGTTGGCCATTAAAGGGAATCTGAACGGGTACAGTTGTTCGTTTGTCGATGATCTCCGCATCTGGGTATTGCAGAACCAGAGTGTTAAGCATTCCAATAGGAACGATCAACCCTGTTTCTGTTTGGGTAGACAGGTTGATAAGCTTTGGGATTTTCCTGGCACTGTAGCCCATGCGTAATGCTTCTGAATGTTTTGGGTTTTTATAAATGCAATCGGCTTCTATTTTTTCCAGCACGACAGCATCTGCTATAACCTCGATGTGGTTTGTTAGATTCAGCCTCAATTACCCACCTTCTTGTTTAATCCACAATAGCTGTCGTGTTCAAAGTTAATATTTATAAAATTATTTTCCATTAGTGATTGGTTCTCTTGCCAGGTTTTAGCGAGAAGAATTTCCAAGTTATGTTCCATTTCTTTAAATGCTTAATTATGCGTCACACCGTTACATAACGTTACACCCCTATAGGGGTGTGTAACGTTTTGTAACGCTAAGGGTGTGCGACAAGGCGTTACAAAAGTAACGGTGTGTAACGGTATGTAACGCTTGTCAACTAATCGCATATTACCCACCAATATCCATTCATTGTTTGAATATGGTGTTTTCTTAGTGCATCCTTAGCTCGGTTAAATGCAGCCCGCTTGTTTTTCATTTCTCTTTCATCTGCATCAACATCAATCACGGGATAGGCTTCTTCTCGCCAATGGTCTACATGTACAACTTTCCTACCAGTGCCAATACCAAAGCCACCAAAACGTTCCGTAATTTCCTTGTTAGGTTTAACGCCACGCTGCTCTATTGCTCTGTCAAGCGCTGCCAGTATCGCTTCATTACGGCCTGTTAATCTGGGTTTGGATTTTTCACCACCTGGTTTCCACTCGGTTTCATTCAACACTATGGATTTAACAGCCTCGCCTTCACTGTCTACCCAGTCTATTTCCTGAGCGGCCATTTCAAACGATATACTTGGAGGTGGCGGCATATCCTTCGCTTTTGTACACTTCATGGTGATAATGTCATTTTGTTTGCTCACCTGATACTCTAAGTCCAGCGACCCATACAGAGAGCTGCTGCCACGGCCACGATTTTTTTCCGAATGCCCACTATGATGAACTAGAGCAACGGCGCTAAAGGGCAAAAAGTATCTATCAATATTTTGAATAAATTTAGACATATCCTGAGCACTATTTTCATCACCAGGACCAAAGGATCGAGCTAACGTATCGACTATTATTAACACTGGATTTAGATCGGCGATAGAATCAGCTATCCATGCAGCATTGACGGGATCAGTTAATGAACCTGGCTGTTTTGAAAAATAGATATTCTCAGCATTTCGCCCATATTTTTTTGCTAGAGCCTTAAACCTCTGACCAATACCATAGCCACCTTCGCCGAGAATTATGACGACATTTCCTTGCCTGGTGGGTTTGCCGCACCAGGAAATACCCAGGCCGATACAAAAAGCCAGGTCGAATAGCAGGAATGATTTTCCACATCCGCTTGCGCCAAAGAATTGGATAAGTGACTTCTCTAAAATGTATAAATACACTAAGAAATTTAATTCAGGTTGCTTGGCTGTAAACTCATCAACTGAAGCTAACTCAAATTTTGATTTACCTGGGTTGTTGGTAGACTGAGGGCTAATATTAATAACATCAGGCAACATGTCTAACCTCCTTCCGTGGCTGGTGGTATATCTTAATCATCTGCCGAACTGGAGTCCACCGCTGGCCTATTGGTCGCTTTGTGTCGTAAAAGCAGTATGACAACTTAACATCTTCGAATAAAGGCCTAACGGTCACCGATTCAGCTCCAGCGGCGAGCAAGCAACGAACTAACTCAATAATCAGCGATTCGCCGGGCCCAAAACTCCACTCAATCAAACAACGACATTCAGCGACCGGCCATTGCAAATCATGTGGCTGTTGGTCAGGTGTTAAAACCAAAGGACAAATGTCTGTACGTTGCTGCCATTCCTTTGCATCAGACCAAGAGTCTTGCCCAACACAAATAACCACTAAAAACGGAGGATTATTAAACTGCTGACGTGCTACAAGTTCTTTGCCGTAAGCGGGTAGCTTGTGTATAATTCTGTTTGTGGTGGTTCCGAAATGCCCTCTGCTCTGATTTGTGGTCAGGGTGGGGGGCGAATCACTAATCGGCTGTCGCATCAATATCTCCTTGCACTAACCTCTGCTTTAATCCTCTAACACCACGAGTAACTACGGTTTTAACTTCGCCGGTTTCATGATCTACTTCAATGTCTCGAATCTCATCGACCGATTGAAGACCCAAAATCAAATCTGGCAAATAAGTTCTAGCAAAGAAAGCCGCTGCTCTATAACGCAACATTAGGTCAGGCATTGTCTGCCATTTACTGCCACTTTTACCGTACCAGCCTTCCTTTTTTGCCATAGCAATTGATACCTCAGGGCCTGTGATTTTTTCTCCATTTTCTAGGTCAGTAACCCACACAAAACAAGTTTTTTCATCATCCTGACCTGTTAAATCGTAATGGATTTGACCATAGCGTTTAACGATTTGGGAAATAAAAAACTTGGCATCAAAACTCGGTTTACCGTGTATAACGTACATGGATTGCATTACGGCTAGTGGTGGCATATCCAGGCGTTTGGCGTATTCCATTGCAATTAAAACGTTACCAATATTGCCTTTGAAATTAACCGGTAAAAGATCACTGGTCATTAAAGCCTTAGCTTCTCGCTGTACCAGCTCAAATCGCTGGGTTTCTATATCTTGTGTTGCTATTATTTCATTCATGATTTCAGCCTTAATACTCTTGAATCAGTAGTTTTTGAATGCTGCTTAGCTATATCTGGCAGTTCATTTTTAAGCTTCGTTGAATCAAGACGGCTAGTGGTTTGAGTTTTCCAGGTAGCAAGAGGTTTACCGTCGGGAGCAGTCAAGATGCTGTTATCCTCAAGGTATGATTTGAGCTCCAGCTCAAGCTGATCAGATACACTTTTTATTTCAGATGAACTTTTCTTGGCTTCCTTCAGCAAATCAAGGACGCTTAAAATGCTGGGCGTAGCTGCAATACTTTTTCCTGAGTCGGTTGGATAGAGTTGTGAGATATCGCTCAATGTGGATGCTGGTGGTGGTATTTTTTCTACGACATGCTGCCAGAATTCACTCTCTTTATGAATAATGGTATCCGCCAATGACTCATCAAAATTAATGTTGTAGTGGCGAAATTCTTGGCCACCCAACAAAACACCAATTAAGGCTTGCCTAAATCCCGTGCAGATCATTTGGTGATGAACTTGCACAAGGTACGGGTCTGGCACTTGATCAGTTCCAGAGTCCC
>VAPK010233784.1_pt1 | contig 10846 bp, 10 predicted proteins | sample 3395031 | NCBI WGS metagenome assembly VAPK01 (sample SAMN08290443, study PRJNA428436) | hydrothermal vent metagenome | isolation source: Deep-sea hydrothermal vent chimney 1 | place: Pacific Ocean: Juan De Fuca Ridge
CACTATATCAAATCACCTTTAGTTCTGATAAAAGAAAAGATAATTATAAAGATGCCTTAGAAACTTTAAAGCAGTTTCCCAATGCGGCATTTGATGAAATGAAAAACTGGGGAGATACTTTACCATTTTCTTATTTTTTTGCAGCTATTAATGCTAACGAATTAGGACTTCAATTAGGATCTAAGTTTCCGGAAGCACTACAGCAATTAGAAATCAATAAATGGGTAGGTCCAGTACCTTCTGGTTTTGGATTCCATTTGGTTTATATTACAAAAAAGAAAGAACCAGAACTTCCCGATTTTGATAGTATAAAAAAAGATATTGTAAGAGATTATGAGTATGACAATCAAAAAGATATTAATAATTTGATCTACAAAGAGTTGAAGGAAAAATATACTATTGAAATCGATATAAAATCCAAAGATTTTGACCCAAAATTTGTAGAGTATTTACAAAAAGAAATAAATGATTAAATGACTTTATAACCAAATGACTAAATTAATTTACTTTCTTTTAATATTATTTACTTTAAATAGTTGGGCTCACGAAATTCGTCCTGCCTATTTACAAATTGTACAAACATCAGAAACCAGTTATAATGTGTTTTGGAAAGTTCCAAGTATGGGTGATGGAGTTCCTAAAATATCTCCTGTATTTCCTCACTTTTTTTCAATGGAAATATTGAATAGTCCTAATCAGATTCCAGGTTCTGTTATTTATAGTTATAAAATTTCCTCGGAAGAGCTGTTACAGGGAAAAATCTTAACCATCGACGGACTTAACAAAACCTTGATTGATGTTTTGGTAAATATTACTTATCTAAATGGAGAGAAAGTTACATTTATGTTGCAACCCAATAAGGATTCTGGTGTAATTCCGGGAAAATCTTCTACTTACGATGTTATTAAAACCTACTCAAAACTTGGTGTTGAACATATTTTATTAGGGATAGATCATTTACTTTTCGTTTTGGCTTTAATAATAATAACCTCAGGCAAATGGAGAATACTAAAAACTATAACTGCATTTACTCTAGCTCACAGTATAACATTGAGTCTGGCAGCCTTAGGATATGTGAACTTTCCAACCCCACCTGTTGAAGCAGTAATTGCGTTGAGCATTGTGTTTTTAGCAGTTGAAATTATAAAAAACCTGAATGGGGGAAAAACTTTAACCAGCCAAAAACCATGGCTGGTTGCTTTTACATTTGGTTTATTACATGGTTTTGGTTTTGCCGGAGCTTTGGCAAATATTGGTTTACCACAACAAGACATACCCTGGGCATTGGCGTTTTTTAATGTTGGAGTTGAAATTGGCCAAATAGCTTTTGTTTTAGTGGTTTTAGTATTTATCAAGCTACTTTCGTATAAAAAGAACTGGCCAATTTTTGTTAAAAAGATCCCTGCTTACGCCATTGGTTCCATGGCTGCTTTTTGGCTTATTGAAAGAGTGGTGCGGTTTTGGGAATAGATTATTTAAAGAAGTGCTTTTTTATTATCTGAAATACTTCAATAATTAGATAAGCAATAAACCCAACAATCAAGCCCACTAATAATTCAGAAAGTATGGATGGTAAGGTATGGAAAAAATCATGGACTTCCGGTATATTATGTACATACATACCTCCACCAACCAATAACATGGCAAGGGTTCCAACAACTGCCAAAAGTTGAATCAGTTTTGGTAATGTCCAAATAAGAGCTTTACCAATTGATGCATATACATTGTTGATTATTTTATTTTTATTCTTTGCAATTCTAATTAATTTAAATCCAACATCATCCATCCTAACCATCAAGGCTACAATACCGTAAACACCAATTGTTGCTACAATCGCAATTATCGATACAACTATAATTTGCATGCCTAAAGTTTCTTCTGTAACTGTGCCTAGAGCGATCATAATAATCTCAATAGATAAAATAAAATCAGTCAATATAGTAGATTTAATTTTTGATTTTTCGGCTAACAAAAGCTCTTCATCAGTCTCGGTTTCAATTATTTCTGAAATATCATGTTGCTTCTTATGAAAAAATGTATGAACTATCTTCTCAACCCCTTCATAACTAAGATAAACACCACCAATAAGTAAAACTGGTACAATAACTTGAGGAAGAAAAGCACTTAGTAAAAAAGCAAAAGGAAGAATTATTAATTTATTAATAAAAGAACCCTTTGTGATCTTCCATAAAACCGGCAATTCTCTTGATGCTCTGAATCGCGATGCCTGATCTGCTCCAACAGCTAAGTCATCACCTAATATACCAGCTGTTTTTTTTCCAGCCACTTTTGCCATGATAGATACATCATCCATAAGACTTGCTATATCATCTAATAATGCAAAAAATCCACTCATTTGTTTATTTTGTTTTGGATTGAATTTTCTTATTTCTTTTGTCTATGGTCATGGGATGGTGTGTAGCTAGTATAAACTATCTGGTATCTGGTATCTGGTAAATTAAAATTCATATATCTTTTTGCTCAACTTATATAAATGACAAAAATTTATTTTTCGTCTTTCGTCTTAAGTCTTACGTCTTACGTCTAACATCTTTTTATTCATGATGATAAGGCTCATTTTTTAAAATTGTAAGAGCCCTATAAATTTGCTCAACAACAATCAATCTTATCATTTGGTGTGAAAATGTCATTTTAGAAAAGGCCATTTTACCTGAGGCCTTTTGATACACCTTTTCAGAAAAGCCATAAGGTCCTCCTATCACAAAAACCAATTGTTTTATTCCAGAATTCATTTTCCTTTGTAAAAATTGTGCAAATTCTACTGACCTGAATTCCTTTCCCTTTTCATCTAACAATATTAAATTATCATCTGATCTTATTTTTTTCAGAATCAGTTGACCTTCTTTTTCTTTTTGTTCATTTTCGGAAATATTTTTAGTGTTTTTTATATCTGGAATAATCTCCAACTCAAATTTAACATAGTGTTTCAATCTATTTTCATAGGTTTGAATAAGTGATATTAGATTTTTATCGTCTGTCTTACCAATTGCCAAAAGTTTGATCTTCATTTACCTCTTTAATTTCATGGTAAATATAAAAAAAGTTATTTTTGTAGCATTAAAATTGACCCTATGATTAGCAAAGAACAATTCAATAAAGAACTTGAACAAATAATTATTAATGGTATTAGAGAAGATATTGGTCCAGGAGATTATAGTTCTCTTGCCTGTATACCAGAAAATGCTTCGGGCAAAGCCAAACTTCTGGTTAAAGAAAAGGGTATAATTGCAGGTGTAGAATTTGCGAAAATGATATTTAAACAGGTTGATGAAAAATTAAGTATTGAAATTTTTATAAAAGATGGTGAAGAGGTTGAGTTTGGTGATATTGTTTTTTATGTAAAAGGAAAATCTCAATCTATATTAAAAGCTGAAAGACTGGTATTAAATGCAATGCAACGAATGAGTGCAATTGCAACTAAAACCAGAAAATTTGCAGATTTACTAAAGGGAACGCAAACCAAAATACTGGATACAAGAAAAACAACTCCTGGAATTAGGGCAATTGAAAAATGGGCTGTTAAAATTGGTGGTGGAATGAATCACAGATTCGCTCTTTATGATATGATTATGTTAAAAGATAATCATATAGATTTTGCGGGTGGTATAGATTTTGCCATTGAAAAAACAAAAGCATACTTAAAGAATAAAAATTTAGATCTTAAGATAATTGTTGAAGCCAGAAGCATAGAGGAAATCAAGAAAATTCTTAACCATACTGATATCTATCGTATTTTGATAGATAATTTTGATTATGAAAAAACTAAAAAAGCTGTTCAAATAATTGGAGATCAATGCCAAACAGAATCTTCTGGGGGCATAACCTTGCAAACTGCAAGAGCTTATGCAGAATGTGGTGTCGACTATATTTCATCGGGTGCGTTGACACATTCTGTGAAAAATATGGATCTGAGTTTAAAGGCGGTTTAGATCTAGTAACTGTTAACTGAAAAAATAGCTTTTTGCTATTAGCCTTTGGTGTAATTATAGAAGGCAATTGGCATACAAGTTTATTCAAACTAAAAACTCATAATTCCTAATTCATAATTTTCATTGTAAAATTTCTTTTCTCTTTTTTCTCAGGGTCTAGAAATTGGTAAAGGGTTAATCATATAGGTTTTAAGCGAACGACTAATTCAAATACATAATTTTATGTGTTTTCTAACGCAAAGAGCACAAAGATTAATAATCTCAAATTAAAATTCACTACACTAGGTCAGATAGCTGATCTACAGCAACATACCTCTCAACGGTAAATCCTTCTGCATATGCTGCCCCAATCAATCTACCAAAATCTTGGGCTCTAAAGGTGATACTCTCTAAAAAATTCTCAGTAGCAATAGGTGAACTGGGTTCTTTACTATTTGGGTCATAGAATTGGGATTCATAAGCCTTTACAACTTCCATTTTTTTATGAATAAACTCACCTACATTAACTACAAAATCCGGTTCTAAATTTTTCCATTGTATGTAGTGGTATACATGTTTTGGTCTCCATGCCTCTTGTACCTCATCATTCAAACTCGTCTCGATCTTCCTTAATCCAGATAAAAAACTAGCATCAGACACCAGCTTACTTCCTTTGGCATGATCGATATGTCTGTCATCAACCGCATTGCACAAAACAATTTCCGGTTTATATTTTCTTATCATTTTAATTACCTCCAGTTGATGCTTTTTATCATTTACAAAAAAACCATCCGAAAAGGCCAGATTTTCTCTGATTTCAACTCCCAATATTTTTGCTGCATTTGCAGCTTCTTTATCCCTGATTTCTGCCGAACCCCTTGTACCTAACTCTCCTCTGGTTAGGTCTAATATACCAATTCGTTTTCCCAAAGAAATCTCTTTTGCAAGGGTTGCTCCACATCCCAATTCTACATCATCGGGGTGTGCACCAATTGCCAAAATATCTAGTTTTTTTATCATAATTTTTGTAATGCATTATCTAAATCATAGATTATGTCTTCCACATTTTCAATTCCCACAGACAATCTCAACAAACCATCAGATATACCTTGTTTATTTCTTTCTTCATCAGATAATAAAGCGTGAGAAGTTAAGGTAGGCATTAAAATAGTAGATTCTACTCCTGCCAAACTCATTGCAGGTTTAATTAGACCTAAGGCGTTTTGAAATTCCTTTGCTCGAAGGTTGTTTACCAATTCAAAAGACAGCATACCTCCATAACCATGCATCTGACTCTTAGCCAAGCTATGGTTTGCATGACTCTTTAATCCCGGATAATAGACCCTTTTTACAGAAGCGTGATTTTCGAGAAATCCTGCAACTTCTTGCGCATTTTTATTGTGCTTTTCAACTCTTACTCCTAATGTTTTCATGCTTCTTTCTAATAAATAACACATAAATTCACTTATGTTACCTCCTAAATTTTTCCCTTTGTTAAAAATTTTTTCAATATGTTCTTCTGTTCCTGCTACAACTCCTGCCAGTATATCACTATGCCCTCCCAAATATTTTGTTGCACTGTGCAAAGCAATATCAATTCCCAGATCTAAAGGGGTTTGATTTATTGGTGAAGCAAAAGTGTTATCTATCAAAGTTATGATATTGTTTTTTTTTGCTAATTTGGCTACGGCTTTTATATCTGTTATGGTTAACAATGGATTGGACGGTGTTTCAATATAAATAACTTTTGTTTTTTTATTGATTTCATACTCAAAATCAGCTATTTCAACACCTTTTGTAAAAGAATATTCTATTCCAAAGTGTTTAAATTCTTCCTGTACCAAATTATAGGCTCCTCCATAAATCTCATTTTGAAAAATCACATGGTCTCCTTTTTTTAAGAATGCAAATAAGCTAGTACTAATTGCAGCCATACCCGATGCAAAAGGCAATCCTGCTTCTGCATTTTCTAAGTCGGCTATTTTTTTTGCAATAACCTCTTGATTAGGTGTGTTAAAATATCTGGGATACCTAACTTTTTCAACATCCATAAAAGGATAAGAATTAGTCATGAAAATAGGAGAAATAGCTCCTCCAAACTGCGTATCTTTTATTTCACCTGTGTGAATACATTTAGTATGCTTTCCTTTTATAGTCATTTAATAATAGTATTATTTTAAACTTCCTATTAAATATAAATTTAATGCCATTCCAGATTTAATTCTTCCAACCTTCCATTTATAATCATCTTTGTTGTTCAACTCCTCTATTAACAATTCCATTTCCTTTACAGAATAAGTTCGCAAGGAAGATACTATGCCATCCCATAAAACAAAAATAGGCACCAACGGGATTAGGTATGTAAATATTATTCTCCCCAATTTAAACGGTCTAATGAATGGGGTGATTAATAAAACACTAATTGGTGAAAATACCATGGCAAAAATACTTGCTAAACTTCTCTCCTGCCCTTCAAATATTGCAATACTACTTTTACTATCAATTGCATTTTGTAATATTTTTTTAACATCCTCAGGCTTAAAATGGTGTAAGGATAAAAATTGTGTACGCAATCCTTTTAAATCAGCAGGTATATTCCTTGCATCAACTGGATAATCTAAATAATCGAAATTTTCACCTTGCTTTTTGGTATATTTAAATGCAGAAATATTAGGATATAGATCTGTCATTAATATTTTTAGAGATGGTTTTGATTTTTGTATTTCGCTAGCAATCCACAGCAAACCTCCACCACCACCAGAACCTAGATCTATTATTTGATCTGTATCACTTTTTTCTATCTCATCTTTTAATAAAGGAATAATAGGTTGAAACATTTTACCTTTATTGGTTAGAAATTGAAGAAAATCGGTCATGTAATTTCTCAAAAAAGTGGGAAACCATTTTTGATCTTCAAATTCGAATAAGTGTACTCGGCTCATATTATTGTTTGATATTGGGTATCTGGTAAATTGTATCTATTAATCTTAATTTTAGCCTTTAGCTATTTGCTCCTGGATTTTGGTTCTTGGTTTATTCATTCATAACTCAAAATTCATATTTTTTTTTCAGCTCTTATCTTTCTTTTCTTGCAGATTCTACAGATTTAAAAATTCGCAGATTTGCATTTAAAAAATGAATTTATTTGCTCAGTACACAATCTTCCGCCTTCCATTTTCCGTTTTCTGTTTAAAATCCAACCGCTTTATCATCACCTCTTGGATCGGCCCCTCCTTCTAATTTACCATCTGGCAAAACCAGTATGGCGTCAACTTTTCCTAATATTCTTGATTCTCCCTGATTTACATTATAACCTTTATTTCTAAGTCCTTCAAAATAAACCGTATCGAATCTTTTTTCAAATAAAACGACATCGGGTAACCATTGGTGATGAAATCTGGGTTTCGATACAGATTCCTGCATACCCATATCATATTCAATTACATTTAAAATATTTTGTAACACCGAGGTAATAATGGTAGAACCTCCCGGTGATCCTAAGATCATTTTTAATTTACCGTTTTGTTCAACAATTGTTGGAGTCATAGAACTCAACATCCTTTTTTCCGGTGCTATAGAATTGGCCTCGGCGCCTATTAATCCGAACATATTAGGTTCGCCCGGTTTCGAACTTAGATCATCCATTTCATTATTCAAGAAAAAACCACCTTCTTCTACATATACTTTTGATCCGAAAGCACCGTTCAAAGTAGTTGTAACAGCAATGGCATTCCCAAATTGGTCTATGATAGAATAATGCGTTGTTTGATCACTTTCTATAATTTCAATATTTCCATGAGAAACATCTGCCGATTTTGTTGCTTGATCCCAGGAAAAATTAGCCATCCTTTTATTATTGTAATCACTTGATTTTAAAATAGCTATTGGAATATCATTAAAATCAGGATCCCCAAGAAAAAATGCACGATCGGCATAAACCCTTCTCTCGGCTTCAACGATCAATTGAATATATTCTAGTGAATTATGAGGGTACTGACCAATATCAAATGGTTCAATACTTTTTAAAATTTGGGCAACGCATATTCCTCCGCTTGACGGGGGAGGCATTGAAATAATTCGAGAATCCTTATAATTAAAAACGATAGGATCTCTTTCTTTAGCTTCGTATTTTGCAAGATCTTCTTTGGTAATTATTCCACCTAAATTCTGAACATAATCAACCAAAATTTCTGCTGTTAATCCTTTATAGAATTCATCTCTTCCATTATCTCTTATTCTTTCAAATGTTGCAGCTAATTTTGTGTATCGAATGGTGTCTCCTTCTTTCCATTCTTTGTCTAAAAAGATTACCCTTTTGTTTGCTTCCTCAAAAAGATCACCATATCTATTAAAACTATTTGCTTGTTTTAGTGTAACTACCACTCCCCTTTTGGCAAGGTCGATGGCTGGTTGAATAAGATCTTTAAATGGTAATGTTCCATATTTTTTATGAATTGCAAATAACCCGGCAACAGTACCCGGAACACCAACCGCCATAGCACCTAAAGTACTCTTTTTAGGAATTACATTCCCCACTTCATCTAAATACATATCTCTATCGGCGGCTAAGGGCGCTTTTTCTCTATAATCAAAAGAACCAACCTTTCCATCCTGAGTTCTAAAAACGGCAAAGCCGCCTCCTCCAATATTGCCGGCGAACGGGTAGGAAACTACCAATGCTAAATCTGTAGCAATCATTGCATCAAAGGCATTTCCACCTTTTTTCAATATAGAAACACCAATTGAAGATGCCTCATGCCTGGCACTTACCACCATTGCCTTGTCGGCAATAAATCCCTTTTCAACTACTATTTTAGCTTGTTGCTCTTTACACTGTACTAAAAAAAGAACTACAGCTATTATATAAATTACTTTTTTCACTTGATTAAATTTTATATTCATGAGATTGAGTCGAACTCTTCTTTTAATTCTATTAATTTTTTGGCCGAAAAGTTACGTAACTTTTTAAAGAAAATTAAAAAATCTTCTTCAAAAAAATAATAATGCTCGTTTAGATCATGAATGGCTAAATTCATTTTTGATACTCCTTTTGTTCTTTTATTCATACCTATTAAAACTTTCTCAATACCCTCCTTTTTGGAATAGCTAGTCAACCAATCTTGTTTTTTCATAAAAGGATACATATATTGTATCCTCTCTGGAAGAGTTTCAAAATTATTTTCCAGGCTCAAATAGAATTGCTTTGAAAAGGCCTCTAAAGGGATATCAGAATAGAAATTCCAATTTTTTGCTAAGAAATGATCGTAAAAAATATCAATAATCACACCTTTATAATGTCCGTATTTTTTACTTAATCGTCTTTTACTTTGCTTTACAAGATCATGGTTATCTGTAAACCAATCTATTTGACGATGCAATAAAATACCGATTTGTATTTTTTGAGGAAATAATTTATACTTTTTCCCTTTTATTCCGTCTGCAATAAAGTTACCAATTTTAATATTTTCACAATCTCCTGAAAGTATTAAATGTGCCAGATAATTCATCTATTTACATTTTAAATATAAACTTATCTATATTTTTAATTTTTAGACAGGGAAAATAATACTTTCATACCATTTATAAGTATTTATTTAACCCGTAAGCTATTTTTCATTTGATGAGTTATTTATTTACATCTAATAAAGCAACAAAAATGAATTTTAGTTTTTTAAGCTATCCAAAATTGTTAATAATTCTGATTTGACCAGGTCGTAATTTTTAAATAATAAAAAATGGCTGGCATCTTTTACTGTAATTGCCTTTAGAAGACTATCATTTACATTGGCTGTCATAAAATACATATTTTTGTAAGGTACAATTTTGTCTTTAGTACCATGAAAATATATAATTGGTGTTTTTATTGCTTTCCAGTCATCAATCATTAAGGTCAGTTCATCTGCATGTGCCATTTTTTCTTTATCCGATACTTTCAAGGCTTTTGAAAACATCCATTTTGTGAGGTCCCATCTAACTAATTTAGCAATACCGAAATATTTTTCATCTTCCGGAGAAACTGCACCTGCTACTAAGACAGAATATTTAATTTCGGGATGCTTAACTGCCATTTTAGCGGCTATAGGTACACCGAAAGACCATCCTACTATAACAAGATTATTGAGATCATGCTCTTCAACAATAGTAAATATACTTTCCGCCTGATTTTCAATTGAAGTTTCGGCATTTCCGTAATCAGAATAACCATACCCCAATCTGTCAACAGAAATAAGGTTTGCTCTATTACTCAGGTCATCATCTTTTAAATAGTCAAAAAAATTATCACTTGTACCAGGTGCACCATGAATAAAAAGTATGGTGGGCAAATCATTATTGATTTTCTTATCTGCAATATATCTAATCGTTTTACCATTGAAGTTTGCACGATAGATCTGAGGTATTTTATTGACTTTTTTAAATGTTTTATTTACCCGTTTATCGCTTTCTTTAAATGACATGCACGAATGAATAAAAAAAAATAACATAAAATAAAAAAGTAATAAACTATTTCTTTTTTTCTTAAAATATTTCATTTGATTAATATTACGGCCAAATTTTCTATTGTAATTAATTCCGGGATTTAATTTTCTAAATAAACATTACTTACTACTTACTACTTTGCTACACTCTATTTTATTATTAATAATCTGATAACTATTTTTCATCAGGAGGATATTTACTGAATATTTTCTCAAAGGTTATCCTAAATTTCTCATTTTTCTCTTCAGGGCTTAACTTCATTTTTGTTTTCCCTTCATAGGTTCCCTGCCAGATCAAAGCATCTTTTCTAACATCAATAAGATCTATTTTGAATATTTGAGTTAATGAATTAGATCGAATCGGAATTCCTCCACTCATACCAACTCCCCCATTACTTCCACCAGTTCCAAGTCCGATACCAATGCTACTATTACTTGGAG
>VAPK010873968.1_pt1 | contig 10843 bp, 10 predicted proteins | sample 3395031 | NCBI WGS metagenome assembly VAPK01 (sample SAMN08290443, study PRJNA428436) | hydrothermal vent metagenome | isolation source: Deep-sea hydrothermal vent chimney 1 | place: Pacific Ocean: Juan De Fuca Ridge
AAGATGAAGAGCCTGGAAATGTGAAATTCGATAAAATTTCAAAATTGCGACCTGCATTTGAAAAAGACGGTGTTGTTACGGCTGCAAATTCTTCCAAAATAAATGACGGGGGAGCGGCATTTCTCGTTATGAGTGAAGATAAAGCTTTAGAATTAGGATTAGAACCACTTGTTGAAATTATAGCTCAAAGCTCGGCAGCTAAAGCTCCGATTGAATTTACTACTGCTCCGGCAGACGCAATAAAACGTGTATTAGACAAAGCAAATATGACAACGGATGATATTGATTTATTTGAAATTAATGAAGCGTTTGCGGTAGTTTCACTTGCCGTAAATGAAATATTGGGATTGGATACTTCTAAAATAAATGTAAACGGCGGTGCTATTGCACTTGGACATCCAATCGGTGCAAGCGGTGCGAGAATTCTCGTAACATTGATTCATGCAATGAAAAAACGCAACGCTGAGTTTGGACTTGCTTCCCTTTGTATCGGTGGCGGAGAAGCTGCTGCCGTAATTGTAAAAAATTATAAAAGTTAGGTGATATTATGGAAATTAAAAAAGTAGCGGTTATTGGCGGCGGTACAATGGGAAACGGAATTGCTCACGTTTTTGCATTGAACGGTTTTGATGTTTCACTTGTTGAAGTTAAACAGGAACTGTTGGATAGGGCAATAAGTAATATTACAAAAAACCTTGACAGGCAATTAAAAAAGGGAAAAATTACTGAAGAGCAAAAACAATCCGCACTTTCAAATCTGCATTTGGTTGTCGGTACTTCAAATATTTCTGAAGATACCGATTTGGTAATTGAAGCTGTAGTTGAAAACAAAGATATTAAACAATCAATATTTAAAGAATTAGAATCTAAAATTAAAAGTGAAGCTATTTTCGCTTCAAACACATCTTCTATTTCAATAACAGAACTTGGTTCTGCTTGCAGGGAAGATAGATTTATCGGTATGCACTTTATGAATCCTGTTCCTATGATGAAACTTGTTGAAATTATTAAAGGCTATTCTACTTCAACGAAAACTTTTCAGACTATAAAAGAACTTTCACTAAAACTCGGTAAAACTCCCGTAGAAGTTAATGATTATCCCGGATTTATTTCCAATCGTGTTTTAATGCCGATGATTAACGAAGCAATTTTTGCACTTTACGAAGGCGTAGCTTCGGCAGAAGATATTGATACGGTCATGAAACTCGGAATGAATCATCCGATGGGACCTTTAACACTTGCGGATTTTATCGGTTTGGATGTTTGCCTTGATATTATGTATGTACTGTACGAAGGATTTAACGACCCGAAATATCGTCCTTGCCCGTTGCTAAAAAATATGGTAGCTGCAAGAAAACTCGGAAGAAAATCCGGCGAAGGATTTTATAAATACGATTAACGATATTGTAAATACCGTATCTTAAACTATGTAAAAAAAAACTTTAACCACGTATATTTTTGTATGTGGTTAAAGCTTAATAATATTTTCCTTTTATTCTGTTCGATAAATTTATTAATAATAATTTTGTGAGAAACAATTATTTTTATACGAGAGATGCAGAATAAGCTATAACTTCAAGTAAAATATCTTTTTCAACTTTATTGTATTCTAACTAAATTGCATAAATCAAATTTCACTTTCTTTCAATAACATAATACTCAACTTGATATCAACCGACACAATTTTAATTTTAGATTTTGGTTCTCAATATACGCAGCTTATTGCACGGCGAATTAGAGAAGCAAATGTTTATTGTGAAATTCATCCGTATAATTTTAGCATAGAGAACATAAAGGAAATACAACCTAAAGGAATAATTATTTCCGGCGGTCCGATGAGTGTTTATGACGAGAATGCTCCGAAAATTGATACTGCAATATTTGATTTGAACATTCCAATTCTCGGTATTTGTTACGGATTACAATTAATAGCAAATCATTTTGGCGGGCGTGTTGAACCGGCGAAATCTCGCGAGTACGGAAAAGCGGAATTGCAATTGCTGAGTTACGCCGTAATATTTGAAGATGTAAGAAACAATGCAATTGTGTGGATGAGCCACGGTGATTTCATTACCAGACTTCCCGAAGGGTTTATAATCAGTGCCAAAACAGAAAACTCACCAATTTGTGCAATATCAAATCCATCAAGAAAAATATACGGTTTACAGTTTCATCCGGAAGTTGAACATACAAATGAAGGTAGAAAAATTCTAAATAATTATTTGTTCAAAGTATGCGAGTGCAAAGGAAATTGGACACCCGAAAATTTTATTGAATGGAGTGTTGAACAAATACGAAAAACTGTCGGCAGTAAATATGCAATTTGTGCATTAAGTGGTGGAGTTGATTCTTCTGTGGCAGCACTTCTTTTACAAAAAGCGATAGGTAATCATTTAATCTGCATTCATGTTGATAATGGTTTGATGCGTAAAAACGAAAGTGAAAAAGTTGTGAAAATGTTTGAGAAAAATTTTTCATTAGATGTAAAGCTTATTAATGCTTCCGGTGAATTCTTGTCCAAGTTGGAAGGAATTTCCGATCCTGAAAAAAAGAGAAAGATAATCGGCAATACTTTTATTGAAATTTTTGAACGAGAGGCAAAATCTTATTCAGATGTAGAATTTTTAGTGCAGGGCACTTTGTATCCCGATGTGATTGAATCTGTTCCGGTAAAAGGAACGTCAGTTACAATAAAATCACATCATAATGTTGGCGGTTTACCTGAAAAGATGAATTTAAAACTAATTGAACCTTTTCGTGAATTATTCAAAGATGAAGTGAGAAAAATTGGTTACCAATTAGAGCTACCGAAAAAATTTATTGAAAGACATCCGTTCCCAGGTCCCGGACTTGCAGTAAGGATTCTTGGTGAAATTACAAATGAGCGTTTGAAAATATTGAAAGATACTGATGAAATTTTCATCAATCTTTTACACGAACTGGGGTTATACAATCAAATTTGGCAGGCATTTTCTGTTTTGCTTCCAATTCAAACCGTAGGCGTTATGGGTGATAATCGAACTTATGAAAATGTAGTGGCTTTGCGAGCCGTAAATTCAACTGATGGAATGACAGCCGACTGGTATCACTTTGATTCTGATTTTCTTGAGATTGCCTCTAACAAAATAATTAGCGAAGTTAAAGGAGTAAATAGAGTCGTTTATGATATCAGTTCCAAACCTCCTTCAACAATTGAATGGGAATAGCCAAAGGTGAATAATACGGAAAATAAATTGAGAATGGCAACACAGTTTGAAGACGAAAAGAAATATCTTCATGCCCTGCAAATTTATGAACCGTTGGTTAATAATGATAAATATAAAAAAATTGCGTGTCTGCGTCTTTCAAATATTTATGAAAAACTAAATAATGCACAAAAAGCAAAACAATTACTTCAGCGTTACTGCGAAACTGAACCTGATGATTATTCAGTAAAAAAATATTTTGCTCACTTTTTGCTCCGCAATAAACTTTATGAAGATTGCCTCGCGGTGCTTTCGACAATTTCAAATGAAGAAAGCAGCGAAGTGTTTTTTCTTTCAGGTTATGCAAATTACAATCTTGGTGAATTTGAAATTGCTCAAATTAATTTTGATTCTTTTATCGAGAGTGAAAAAAAATCAGAATTATTGTTTGAGGCACACCATTATCTGGCAAAAATATATTTAAATCAGGGTAATTTGGAAGAAGCTGAAAAAAGTACGTTATATTCAGAAAAATTATTTTCGCAAAATGCTGATTTAAAACAGACGCAGGCAATAATATTTTATTATAAAAAAATGTATAGACACGCTTACGAAAAAATACGCAGAGCTTTGGCTTTGAATGAGGCGGAACCAAGTTATATGAAATGGGCAGGAAAGATTTTATTAAAAGTTGAGGATTATAAAAAAGCGGAAAATTATTTGAGGAATTATATCAATGTAACTGAACCCGATTCAGAATTACTTACGTTACTCGGTTCAGCTTGCTTAAATACGGCTAAAATGGAAGAAGCAAGGTCTCTTTTTGAGCAAGCATTAGAAATTGATCCGCTAAATGAAAATGCGAAGAAAGGGATACTTAAATGCAGTTAAAGCGATGGCAGTATTAAAAATTAAAGATCTACCTTTTGATGACCGTCCGCGCGAAAAACTATTGTTGCGGGGTGTTCAAAGTTTAAGCGATGCTGAACTACTTGCAATTCTTTTGCGTACAGGGCTTAAAGGTAAATCGGTAGTTCAAGTTGCCCAAGAAATATTACAAGAAGAAGGCTCGCTTTCTACACTGGCAAGCAAATCTGTAGAATCGTTAACTAAGTATGATGGGATTGGTAAGGATAAAGCTGCTACACTTGTAGCCGCTTTTGAAATTGTACGCCGAGTGGAATCAAACATTCAGTGGTATCAAAAGAAACGTATTACGGAGCCAAAAGATGTTGCTGAAATGTTTATTCCAATTTTAAGGGATGAAGTACAAGAAAAATTTGTTGTAATATGTTTAAATGCAGCAAATAACATTTTAAAATATAAAGCTATTTTTACAGGTACATTAAACTCAAGTGTGGTTCATTCAAGGGAAATATTTAAATTTGCTATTGAAAACAATTCGGCAAATATAATTTTAATGCACAACCATCCAAGCGGCAATTGTGAACCAAGCAGAGAAGATATTGCGATTACAAAAACAATTGTTGAAGCAGGAAAAATAATTGACATTAAAGTATTCGACCACATAATTCTTGCTGGTAATAATTTTAGCAGTTTTGTTGAGAGAAAACTATTATAAATTTTAGTATATTTAAAAATTAAAAAAGTTTACGAAACTCTTTATTTTAAGTAGTTGTATAATATTTCAAATAATTATCAATCAATCAGAGGATACAAATGAACAAAACTAGAAAGTCGCTCAGCCTCTTGTTAGCATCTTTATTTCTTGTGGGAACAATTGGAATTACAAGTTGTAGCGGTGTTAACGAGGAAGAAATGGCTCAGCTTGAAGCTCTAAGAGCCGAAGTAAGTTCACTACAAAAAGATGCTAATTATCTTAAGAGTGAAAAAACAAAGCTTGAACGTGAAATTGCAGAAAAAAATGCAAAATTAGCACAATGCGAAAAAGAGATTGCAAATACTAAAGCAAATCTAAACAAAATTGGTAAATAGAAATTTTAACCTAACGGAGGAAATAATGAAGAAATTATTGTTAAGTGTCTTAACACTTATGTTGCTTTTCTCTGCAAGTCTTTTCGCACAAGATAATGAAATGACATCAGAGCAATGGCAAAATGAAATTAATTCTTTAACTGCTAAAAAATCAGCTCTTACAAAAGAGATTAGCATGCTAAAGAGCCAAATAAATGATCTTAAAGAACAAAGTGCAGGAATAACATCTGCAGAAGATTGCCAAAATAAATTGTACACAACCGTTGAATCAAATAATGCAAGTGTTGACAATTTTAGAAATATGGTTAATGCACTTGCAGCTAACGTTGATGCAAGAACAATGCCCAAAAAAGATCGTCAGGCTGAATTGGATAAATTGCAGGCTAGTAAAATGAGTGCACTTCCTGAATTTTATGACATACTCCATAATCAACTAGGAAGAAAATTGGATGCTTGGGAAGTTAAACCTGAAGTTGTGCTTTACTCGGTTGTTCGTGGCGATAATTTATGGAATATCGCTAAAAAACCGGAACATTACGGAAACGGTTTTGCTTGGCCTAAAATCTATAGTGCCAACAAGGATCAAATTAAAAATCCTGATTTAATTTATCCAAAACAAGTTTTTAAAATCCCCAGTTTAACTGAAGAGGAAAAAGCAAATTACGATAAAATTAGAAGAAATTATAAACCGGCACCAGCTCAAAGATAATTTTGTTTAATTTGATATCGAAGAACATTATTTAATTATTAGCCCTTTTCATTTGATTGGAAAGGGCTTTTTTTATTTTTAGGAGGAAAATACGCAAACGGAAAAAGTATTTAAAATTGAAAATACGGATCAAATTTTACTGCTTGGTTTTAATGATGCAAATATAAAACCGATTCAAGACAGATTTAATGTTGCACTTACTATTCGAGGTGAGGAGGTTCACCTTAAGGGCGATGAAAAGGAAATTAATGCAGTTGAAAAAGTTTTTAAGGAAATGATTTATGTGCTGAACACAACCGGTAAATTAAAAGTTGAGGATGTTGTAACAATAATTAGTCTAACAGTTAACGGTAAAGAAATTGTAAGTCAAAGTGAATATGATAACATAGTTCTCTATTCGAAAAAAGATACGATTAAGGCAAGAACTCCTAACCAAAAAGTGTATTTGAACGAAGTTAGAAAAAATGATATCTGTTTCGCAATCGGTCCGGCCGGAACCGGCAAAACTTATCTTGCGGTTGCTTTTGCTGTTTCCTCGCTAAAGAAAGGTGAAGTGAAGAAAATTGTGCTCGCACGTCCTGCCGTTGAAGCCGGTGAAAGTTTAGGATTTTTGCCGGGTGACTTTAGGGATAAAATTGATCCCTATCTTCGTCCGCTTTACGATGCTCTAAATGATATGCTGCCTTCAGAGCAGTTAAAATCTTATGTTGAAAAAGATATTATTGAAATTGTTCCTTTGGCATATATGCGCGGCAGAACGTTGAATAATTCTTTTGTGATTTTGGACGAAGCACAAAACTCGACCGGAATGCAGATGAAAATGTTTCTCACTCGGCTTGGACCAAATTCAAAAGCCATCATTACAGGAGACACTACACAAATTGACTTACCTTCAAACACTCAAAGCGGATTAAAACAAGTGGAATCAATACTAAAAAACGTTGATGGTGTTTCATTTGTTTATTTTGAAAAGAAAGATGTTGTTCGCCATAAGTTGGTTAAAGATATTATTAACGCTTATGAAAAATTTGGAAATGGGAAAAATAAAAATTAGGGCATGTGTTCCTTCGAAAACGGAACCTTTCTTTTATTATTCGAATTCAATTTAAATAATGGAAGAGAGAAAACAGGTTACCAAATAGAATTTTGTTTATCAAAGTTTAACTCAAAAATAACAATCATACAAAAAATATTTAAAATTATTCCTACAAATTGAATAACTTTATAATTCTAAATTATGAAATTATTATACAAATAGAATAAATTAATTGGAGGTTATACAATGGCAGTAAAAGTCGGGATTAATGGATTTGGAAGAATCGGACGCTTGGTTTTCAGAAGAGGATTGGAACTGGGCGGTATTGAATTTGTTGGGATTAACGATTTAACAGATGCAAAAACTTTAGCACATCTTGTTAAATATGATTCAGTTCACGGAAAATTTAAAGGCGAAGTTCATGCTGAAGATAATCATTTGGTAGTAAACGGTAGCAAAATAAAAATTACTGCTGAAAGAGATCCTTCTAAATTAAACTGGAGAGAACTTGGAGTTGATGTTGTGATTGAATCGACCGGAGCTTTTAGAACAAAAGAATTGTGCATGAAACATGTCGAAGCCGGTGCAAATAAAGTTATCCTTACTGTTCCGCCAAAAGGCGATGTTGATGCAATGGTAGTTCTTGGTGTTAACGAAGAAGTTCTTACTGGCGATGAGAAAGTTGTATCAAATGCTTCATGTACAACTAACTGCCTCGCACCAATGGTTAAAGTATTAAATGATACTTTCGGTTTGGATAAAGGTTTTATGACAACTGTTCACTCATACACAAATGACCAGAGAATTTTAGACTTTCCCCATTCTGATTTAAGAAGAGCACGTTCCGCTGCAGTTTCAATTATTCCTACAACTACCGGGGCTGCAAAGGCAGTTGGAAAAATTATTCCTGAACTTGCCGGTAAATTAGACGGGATGGCAATGCGAGTTCCTACGCCAGACGGCTCAATTACTGATCTCGTAGTAATACTTAAAAAAGAAACTACAATCGAAGAAGTGAATGCTGCATTCAAATCTGCTTCCGAAAATGGTTTGAAAGGTGTTATGGAATATTCAGATGAACCGCTTGTATCGGCTGATATTGTCGGTAATCCACATTCAAATATTTTTGATTCCCTTTCCACAATGGTGCAGGGTAATATGGTTAAGGTTGTTGGCTGGTATGATAATGAATGGGGCTACTCTTCTAGGGTTGTTGATTTATTATTAAAAATTGGTAAGTAAAAAATTTAATTATTTAAATTTAAAGACGCAAAATGTCAATTGATAATTTGCGTCTTTTTTATTATTAGGGAAATAGGTGCGGCATGAATAAGCTAACAATTGATGATATTCAATTAAGAGGGAATCGTGTATTAACACGTGTAGATTTTAACGTTCCGTTAGATTCTCAGCAAAATATAACGGATGATATTCGTATTAAATCTGCTTTGCCGACAATTAATAAAATTATCTCGGAAGGCGGAAGGGTAGTGTTATTGAGTCATCTCGGGCGACCAAAGGGGAAAGTTGTTGCTGAAATGAGTCTCAAACCTGTTGCAGACAGATTAGCTGAGTTATTGAATAAGCCTGTTAAGTTTGCAAATGATTGTGTCGGCTCCGAAGTAAATGATCTAATAAATTCAATGAAAAACGGTGATGTTGTTCTATTGGAAAATTTAAGATTTCACGAAGAGGAAACTGACAACGATAAGGATTTTGCCAAGCAGCTTGCACAGTTTGGAGATGTTTATATTAATGATGCTTTTGGAACCGCTCACCGTGCTCATGCTTCAACAGAAGGTGTAACGCATTTTATTAAGTATTGTGCAGCAGGATATCTAATGCAGAAAGAGTTGGATTATCTTGGACAAGCTGTTGTCGAACCGATCCGCCCGTTTACTGCAATTCTCGGCGGAGCAAAAATTTCAGGCAAGATTGATGTTATTCAAAATTTATTTTCTAAAGTTGACAATCTTATTATCGGTGGTGGAATGGCGTTTACGTTTTTCAAAGCGATGGGATATGAAATTGGTAAATCGTTGTTGGAAACTGAAAAATTGAATTTGGCAAAACAGATTTTGGAAAAAGCAAAATCATCCGATACAAAATTACTATTACCTAAAGACGTGATTGTTGCAGAGGAATTTGATAATAATTCTCCTTCGGAAGTTGTTGAAATTAGTTCAATTTCTGCTAACAAAATGGGTTTGGATATTGGACCGGAAAGTATTAGAGAGTTTTCGGAGATAATAAAAAATAGCAAAACAGTTGTGTGGAACGGACCTATGGGGGTTTTTGAATTTGATAATTTTGCCAAAGGAACATTTTCAATCGTGGAAGCACTTGTTGAAGCTACGGTCAACGGAGCTGTTACAATTGTCGGCGGAGGAGATTCTGCGGCTGCTATAAAAAGAGCAGGCCTTTCTGATAAAGTCTCTCATGTTTCTACAGGCGGTGGTGCTTCTTTGGAGTTCCTTGAAGGCAAAGTTCTTCCGGGTGTTGCTGCCTTGTCTGATAGATAGAGACAGTTTAATTGTACAATTATTTAATTATTGTGTGCAGCATGGTTTTGTTTGTGATGAATTGAAACAAAACTGTTAATAGATTAGTCCAAAGGAATGGGTTTTGCTGATTTTTGTATTAAGAAAAATTAATAGTATATTAGAAATTTATTAGAGTAGGATTTATAGATGGGATACGGTTCAAGAGATTATTACAGACCTTCAGGTCTCGGCGGATTTTCGATGTTTCCGCCGGTTCTTAAAAAAATTATTATTGTAAATGTAGTTGTCTTTTTTATTCAGATGATTTTTGATAATTTATCTTTTGGAGGCACTCCGGGATGGTATATCTTAAATAGATATTTTGCACTCAATCCAATTGCCGGTGTTGACCAAGCGGGACAAGCATTTAATTTTCAAATATGGCAATTAATTACATTCCAATTTATGCACGGCGGCTTCGGGCATATCTTTTTTAATATGCTGATGCTGTGGATGTTTGGAATGGAAATTGAGAACATAATGGGCTCGCAGAAATTTTTAGTTTTTTATCTTGCTGCCGGAATTGGAGGCGGATTAGTACAGGCTTTTATTAGTCCGATTTTTGTTGGTGGCGGTGCTCCTACAATCGGTGCTTCCGCCGGTGTTTTTGGTGTGATGTTTGCTTTTGCTATGTATTTTCCTGATAGACTTATTTATCTGTATTTCCTAATTCCCGTAAAAGCTAAATATTTAATCGGTTTTATGGTTCTTATTGAATTTTTCTCTGTAGGAAACCAATCGATGGTAGCCCATTTAGCCCATATTGGTGGTATCGTGACTGCTTTTATATTTATAATGTTGGATCGAAAACAAAAAATTAATGTTAATAGCTGGATAAATTCATTTAAAAATTTGTTTTCAGGGAATAAAAAAAATCCCTATAATTCATTCAAAAACAAAACTTTCCGTTTTACAAAACAGAGTGATGGCGAAATACAAGATGCACAATTTTTTGATATAAATGATAAAAGTGGAAAAAGTAAAAAGCCAAGTCAAGAACAAATTGATCAAATATTGGATAAAATTAGTCAGAGTGGATATCAAAATTTAACGGAGAAAGAAAAGAAAATACTTTTTGAAGCTAGTAAATATGATTAAATTATCGCGATTAATAGTTGTAATTGTCGGTCTTTCAATTTTGATATCTGCATGCGCAGATAAAGAATTGATTGATAAACAAACAATGGCAAATGCGTATGTTGATATTTTAATTGTTAAGGAAAAATATCAATCTAACAGTGATTCATTAACGGTAAATCAAAAAAATATTTTTAAAAAATACGGTATAACCGAAAAAGAGTATGAAGCGACATTGAAATCATTTAAGTTTGATAAAGATGTTTGGACTGATTTTTTTAAAACTGTTTATTCAAGAATTGATTCGCTGAAAAGTAAAAAAGAACGATTGGCAAAA
>VAPK010210061.1_pt1 | contig 10841 bp, 8 predicted proteins | sample 3395031 | NCBI WGS metagenome assembly VAPK01 (sample SAMN08290443, study PRJNA428436) | hydrothermal vent metagenome | isolation source: Deep-sea hydrothermal vent chimney 1 | place: Pacific Ocean: Juan De Fuca Ridge
CCCACCATGATATAGTGCTCCCAGCTAAGCCATAAATCGGAATGGATGGTTGCCGTATTCAGCAAAAACTGAAAGCCATACTCTATGTGGTTCTGAAAATAGCGGTCGTAGCGGAAAAGTGGTTCGGCCAGTTGATGGTTTGCTGTTCCGTAAATGTTTCCCATAACGAGTTCCAGTGACTTGGCCATTTTGTACTGTACGCGGAAAATTGGGATTACCTGTGTAAAATTGTTGCGACCCGAATATTTCAAAAGATAGACGCCGGCATTTACTTTTATTCTCGGCGTGAAATAATACTCCAGCGTGGGTTTGACGTAAAAGCCCAGTCCGGTATAACCATAGGCAAAATTGTCAAAATATTCATTATTTTTAAAAAACGAACTGCTCTCGATCCGGAGATTCAGTGTTTTGCTACAGCTGTCATACAGTGGGACATAGGTCTGAAAAACAGGTGATTGTGCTTGAGCTTTTCCCGCAATGAAAAATAATATCAGGAGTACAAACCAGCTGGACTGATTTTTTATTTTTCGCAAATGGTATGTTACAACAGGTTTAATGATAATCAGTTATCTATTCTATCCTATAAGTAAACTTTAATATTTTATCCGAAATGGGAATAAGCTTTCCCATAAGTTTGAGCCGCACCGGATTAGACTGAAATATTTCCAGATTATTGTCATTTTTAAATTTAAGCATGAGACACCGGTCGTATTCTTTGGTAGAACCCGTATAATCAATACGCTTACCCCATTCTACCCTTTCAATGGTTCTGGTATTCGACTTCAAATCTTTGATTAACTTGTCTAACTCCGACCTTTGGGCAGGTGAAATATCTTTTTTGAATTTCACCAGAATAATTTCCCGGATACCTGTCTTTTTCCCAAACGGAACCATGGCCTGTGTTTCTGCAAAACCTATCAGCAGGGCAAAAACAACAAATAATACTTTCTTCATAATACGCTTCTTTTTGCGGCTGTAAACTTAGCAAAAAATGGTATTGGTAAGATAAGGTTCCGATAAATTATCCCGGGCTGATGTTTTCGTTACCATTACCGGAAGATTTTGTTGGAAAATTGTTTTTGAAAAAAAAATCAGCAATCTCAAAAAAAACAGAATAGCTTTAAATTTGTACATTTGGCGCAATTTAAAACTCGATTTTTATGAGACGATTGTTTTCGGCTACAGCCCTCGTGTTGCTTTTCCTTTTTTCCGGTTACACTCAGGCACAGCAAGTGTGGGTGCCTCTGAATCCAAACACCACTACCAGAAAATACACGACGTTGTTGTTTCTTATCAATAATTTCTATATGGATACGGTGAACATGCAACAACTCACTGACAAGGCTATTGTGGCTACCCTGAAAGACCTTGATCCGCATTCTACATACATCTCCAAAAAAGATTTGGAGCGTGCGAATGAGCCTTTGGTGGGAAGCTTTGAAGGTGTTGGTATTACCTTTCAGCTTTTTAAAGACAGTATTCTCGTGATTGCCCCGGTACCCGGTGGCCCATCGGACAAAGTGGGGATTATGGCCGGCGATAAGATCATTAAAGTTGATGGAAAAGATGCTTTCGGGCCAAAAATTACCAACGATTGGGTGATGAAACATCTACGCGGGAAAAAAGGGACCAAAGTGGTGGTAAGCATTTATCGGAAAGGTGTGAGCAGACTGCTTGATTTCACCATCATCCGCGATGTGATTCCTCTGGAAAGTGTGGATGCCGCTTTTATGTTGAACAAAACCACGGGCTACATTAAGCTGAGCCGTTTTGCCCAAAAATCAACAGATGAGTTTAACCTGGCTATCGACAGCCTGAAAAGGCTCGGACTAAAAAATTTGATTTTTGATCTTCGTGGTAACTCCGGCGGCTATTTGACTACAGCGCAGGGTATTGCCAATGAGTTTCTTGGCTCTAAGAAGCTGATTGTTTATACCGAAGGTCTTCACAGCCCGCGACAAAACCTCTATTCCTCACACACCGGTAATTTTGAAAAAGGCAAACTCATAGTGCTGATTAATGATGGCTCGGCTTCAGCCAGCGAGATTGTTTCGGGTGCCTTGCAGGACTGGGACAGGGCACTGCTCATTGGCAGGCGTTCGTTTGGTAAAGGACTGGTGCAAAGACCGTTTAGACTGCCCGATGGCTCTGTAGTCCGGTTAACGGTAGCCCGCTATTTTACCCCTTCTGGTCGCTGGATACAAAGGCCTTATAATCATGGTGTGGATGCTTATTATCGTGATCTTCAGGAGCGTATGAAGCACGGCGAACTAATTCATCCGGATAGCATCCATTTCCCGGATTCGTTAAAGTTCCATACGGCGAATGGCCGGACGGTTTATGGCGGCGGCGGTATTATGCCCGATATTTTTGTTCCCTGGGATTCGGCTCGCTATGATATGTTCTACTCTGAACTTATCCGCAAGGGCGCGTTCAACACATTTGTCAATGATTATCTGAATGATAACAGGAAAAAGTTACACAGGAAATATCCCGACACCAAAAGTTATATTGAGAAATTTGAAATTTCGCCTTCACTTTTCAATACTTTTCTGGCAGATGCCAAAAAGGCCAAAGTAAAGACAGACTCTGTTGCTTTGCAGCGGAACAGGGATTTTATTATGCTGCAATTGAAAGCACTTATTGCCCGTGATTTGTTTAATCAGAATACTTATTTCGAAGTGATGGCTCCTTCGGATCACGGTATTCAGAAAGCTCTGGATATGATGCAAAACGATGCTGTTTTCAAAAAGCTGAAAATTCAGGAATAGAAGACAGTAAGGTAGTATTTCCTTTGGCCTGGCTATGACATACCTGTATTTTTTTAATTTTGTTCACTACTTTCGGAAAGCCGTTGGCAGAATGCTTGGATAGTCATTTTGTGTAAAATATGCTTATGAAAAAAATTCTTTTTATCCTTCTAATTAGCTTTTATCCGCTTTTTGCCATCGCCCAGTTGCAAATACCGGGAAAACCGGCAGCATGGGATTATGAATTGAAAAGTACACCGCCGGTTATCCATGTGAATGTACCCGCCTCACAAAAGCAACTTATTAAGAAAAAGACAAATACACCGCAGCCGTTGTATGCCGGATATACCATTCCGCTGGTTGATAATGTGTTACAAAAAGGTGTCTGGCAGCTGCTGCCCGATGGGAACTTTGTCTGGCGGCTGGAGATTCAACTGGACGGGGCTTCGGCACTCAATCTTTATTTCCGGAATATAAAACTTGGACAAAAAGACCGGCTATTCATTTACAATTCCCGTAAAGGTCAGCTTCTTGGTGCTTTCAGCAGGCAAAATAATGGCAAAGAGATGGGAACGGCTTATCTGCAGGGAGATAATCTTGTGCTGGAGTTGGATTCCCCCAAAAAGTACGATATCCTGCCTTTTAAACTGACCGGTGTCGGTAATATTACCAACTATGCTGAAAAGAGTTTAAAAGATTTTGGTGATGCCGGTGCCTGCGAAATTCCTGTCAATTGCCCCGAAGGCGACAAATATAAAAATCAGAAAAACAGTGTGGCGCGGATTCTGTTGAGAGAGGGTAGCGGTCTGTTCTGGTGTACCGGCTCACTCATCAATGATACAAAAAGTGATGGAAAGCCCTATTTCCTGACCGCCAACCATTGCGGTGATGCCTCCACAGCAGCAGATTATGCACGATGGGTTTTTTATTTTAATTATGAATCCCCCGATTGTAGCCGCCCGGCTACTCAGCCCGCAATTCATGCTCTCTCGGGAGCACAGTTGCTTGCGTCTGCAAATTACAGTAATGGTTCCGATTTTAAACTCCTGCTTCTGAAAGACAAAGTCCCTTATGCTTATAAACCTTATTTTAACGGCTGGGATCGCAGTGGAAATGTTAGTGACAGTGGTGTGGTCATCCATCATCCTGAGGGCGATATAAAAATGATCTCTACTTACAAAACGCCACTTGTCCCCATAAAATATTATGGAACGACAACCGATCCGAATGCGGATTTCTGGAAGGTGAAATGGGCTGCAACAATATCAGGGCATGGTGTTACCGAAGGCGGTTCATCAGGCTCCCCGCTATTTAGTGGTAAGGGGTTGGTTGTTGGAACATTGACCGGTGGGGATGCATCTTGCAGCACACAAGATTCTCCCGACTATTTCGGCCGGTTTAGTAAACATTGGGATGCCAACGGGTCAGATTCGACAAAACAGCTGAAATACTGGTTGGACAAAGCACAAACGGGAATTACACAAATGCCCGGATTCGACCCGCTTTCTACCATCGCCATCGCCAACTTTTCGTCCGATGTCAACAAAACACCCGTGGGTGGCATCATCCGGTTTACCAACCTGTCCACAGGCCCTGTTTCCAGTTATTACTGGGAATTTGAAGGTGGCAATCCGGCTACTTCAACTGTGAAAACGCCCCCGGCTATTCAATATTCCCAAGCCGGAACTTTCCGGGTGTCGTTGTCGGTGACTTCTCCCGGTAACGTCAGTACAAAAATAAACTCTGTTTCCGTTCTTCCCGTAATCTATCCCAATCCCACAAGAAATGGTCGTATCCATATCCTGTTGGGGAGCTACAAACCCGAAAATATTACGATTTCTATTTACGACATACTGGGGCGCCGACTGGATATTTTTAAACCACAATTCGGTAACGATAATGTGGTTTTGCAGTTGCCTGACAACCAAAACGGAATGTATATTATTCGCTTGACAAACAGGCAGATAACTAATACTTACAAAGTTTTAAATTATCACAAATAGCACTGATGACTCAAAAATACGAATACCTTTTTTTCGATCTGGACAGGACGCTCTGGGATTTTGAGAAGAGTGCCATCGAAGCACTCCGGGAAATAATTGAAAACCGCGAACTCGCCGGAAAAGGAATTGACGACTTTAAAGAATTTTACAAAAAGTACACAGACCATAATCACAGGCTGTGGGATTTGTATCGCGAAGGTATGCTGGAAAAAGATATCCTGCGTTGGAAGCGTTTTCACCTGACATTGCTCGACTACGGCATTGATGACAAAACACTTGCCGAAACAATGGGAACAGACTATGTGGAAATCAGTCCGCGGAAAGTAAATCTGTTTCCACATGTTATGGAAACACTGGAATATCTTGCTCCAAAATATCACCTACACTTTATCACCAATGGTTTCCAGGAAGTTCAGGAGATAAAAATAAAAGAGTCGGGAATGGACAGGTATTTTGAAAAGCTGATTACTTCGGAGGAGGCCGGTGTAAAAAAGCCCGATCCCCGGATTTTTTATTATGCTTTGGAAAAGACAGGTGCCCTTTCCGACAAAAGTCTTATGATTGGTGATGATTATCCCGTGGATATTGTAGGTGCCCGACAGGTGGGCATGGATCAGGTGTTCTTTGATCCCGATGGCCTTTCCGTAGAGAATGATTGTACTTTTAAAATCGATGATTTGCTATCTTTGTGCGAAATATTATAAGTCAACTACTTGAAAACTTTGCTTTGATGTGCTATCTTTGCAGTTGTTTTATAATTAACCGGAGAAACCCGGCTCACCGTATGAGACGTTCTTACAGCTTTTTCGTTGAACAAGTAATATTATTTTAATCCTGGCTTATTATGAAAAAGGTTTATCTCTTTTTCCGGATATTTTTTCCGATGATTTTGGCTTTTCTGTTTTTACCCAAGTTTTCAAATGCGCAAAATGGCTTCATCTTATATGGCTTTCGTGATGTGCAACAAAGCAGTTTCTTGAATCCCGCTTTCACCTCCGGCGCCACGACAGTCGTCGGAATACCCTTCTTATCAAACTTTTCAACCGGATTGGTATCATCTGCCGGTGGGTTGAATAACTTTTTTGCCAGAAAATCGGGTTCCGATTCGCTTTATCTTGATTTGAGTAAGGTGATTAACAACAATCGGCCGGTGGATAAGATTACTGAGTTTCTGGACATGGATATTCTTTTTGCAGGATTTAAGGTGGGGAGTACCTTTATTTCTCTCGGAGTAAGACAGCGTGTTTTTGCACAAGCTATCCTTGACCGGGATTTGCTCAAACTGGTCTGGAACGGAGACTCCCAGTATGCGAACCAAACACTTGCCATGAATAATACAGCCGTGACGGAATACCATTTGTTGGATTATCATTTAGGAATCTCGGTTCCCATCGGTGACAAGTTCAGGGTGGGAGCAAGGTTTCATATTTTGCAGGGGCTATCCGATATCAACACGAAAAATAACGGGATAAGTCTGAAAACCTTGCAAAACAGCAACGGTGATTTTGAAATTCACGCTCGTACCAGCTTTTTGGTCAACACCTCCGGTTTGCCCGATTCCAGTAACTTTAATCTGCGCAACTATCTTTTGAATTTTAATAACCTTGGTTTTGCCGTTGACTTGGGCGTAGATGTTCAGGTGACAAAACGGATATGGATAAATGCCAGCGTATTAGACTGGGGGAAAGTTTATTACCGCAGCAACACAAAGACATACAGTCCGGCAAATGAAAATGTTAATTTTAACAGTGCCAAGATTGATTTTCATAATGGGAGTATTGCTGACACCCTGCAAAAATTATTTGATATAAAGGAGGAAGCCCAAAATTATAGTATTAAACTTCCCGGCCGGATTATCGTTGGTGGAGAATATTATACCAAAGACATGTGCAATGACTTTTCACTGCTATTTTCGGGTCGGTTTTTTAAAGATTATTTTGAACCGGCTGTTTCAGTTGCCTACACCCGGTTTGTCTCGGGGCATTTTTCTTTTAAGGCCAATTATACCTGGATTAAGGATGCTCCCATGAATTTTGGTGCAGCTCTGGCCGTGAACTTTTTTCCTTTCCAGTTTTATCTCTATTCTGATAATGTGGCCGGCCTTTTCCAATGGGATCGACAGAAGCATGTTCAGGCCGGTTTTGGTCTTAATATCCGTCTTGCTCCTCGAAATACGCGGAAGTCGCCCCACAATCCTGAAAATATCCACAATCTGCGTCCGGATATCATAAATTAAGAAAGCAGACAGCCGACCTAAAAAATAATTCTGTGAACTCCCAGTTCGTACTCCCGGTCGATGACCTCTGTGATTTTTTTATAATCTTCGGAACGGTTGACAAAATCGAGCTTGTTGGTGTCTAAAATAAGAATCCGCAAGTCTTTTTGCTGCTTGATAAATTCCAGATAACCGCCCTGAATTTTATTCAGATAATCATCCTGGATATTTTGCTCATAAGGACGGCCACGCATCTTAATGTTTGTCTGCAAGCGTGCAGTATTCACGTACAGATATACCAGAAGATCCGGTTTGGGAAGTTGTTGATAAATAATATTGAAGAAGCTGGTGTATAGCTTGAACTCATCCTGTGGCAGGTTCTGCCGGGCAAAAATCAGCGATTTTACAATGAAGTAATCACTGATGGTAAAGGTCTTAAACAAATCCATAGACAACAACTGGTCTTTCAGCTGTTGATAGCGGGCCGCCATAAACGACATCTCCAGCGGAAATGCATATTTTTCCGGCTCTTTGTAAAATTTCGGAAGAAATGAGTTTTCTTCAAACTGTTCCAAAATAAGATGTGCATTATAATCCTGTGATATTCTTGTGGCCAGTGAAGTTTTTCCTGCGCCGATATTTCCCTCTATGGCAATAAAATTATAACGCATAGACCTGCTTTTCTTTAAATTTCCATACTTTGCTGCCATCGGTGCAGCCATCCAGTAGCTGGCGGCAAGTCTTCTTTAAAACCGGATGAATTTTTGTCGGATCCACCTCAGCCATTGGCATCAGGGTAAAGCGCCGGTTGGCTATCTGAGCATGTGGAACAGTCAGCTCCGGCAAATCGATAATCTCGTCATCAAAAAAGAGCAAGTCAATGTCCAGCGTGCGGTCAACATATACTCCGTTTGTCTTTGTGGTTCGTCCCAGCAGTCGCTCTATTTCCTGTGTTTTTTTCAGAATTTCCAATGACTCAAATGTTGACTCTACACAAACCACCCGATTTAAAAAAGCCACAGAAGTCTCAAATCCCCATGGTTCAGATTCGTACACTGAAGAAACCGACATTATCTCTCCTAACGAATTGCCAATAAGTTCGATAGCTTTTTTGAGATAAACAGTTCTGGGATGAATATTGCTGCCCAGCAAAAGAAAAATCGTGTGCCTTTTTGCCATGATGCAAAAGTAACAAAATGCTTCTTTGTGCTGCGGGGAGACGGAACAAAATCTCTGGAGATTTTGCCGGTTTGTTTTTTCATCGGGACGTTTTCTTATTTTTGCCCACTAGAAAGAAAATTTTCATGCTGCTAAAACTTTCCATAAAGAATTATACGCTGATAAGTGCTGCCGAAATTGGCTTTCGTCCGGGATTTACTGTCATTACCGGTGAAACAGGAGCCGGGAAATCTATTATGCTCGGTGCTTTGTCCTTGATTCTTGGAAAACGTGCTGACCCTTCGGTACTCATGGATAAGGAGAGAAAGTGTGTTGTCGAAGGTACGTTTGATATCGGTGAGTTAAACCTTAGCCCTTTTTTTGAAGAAAATGATCTGGATTATGAATTGATAACCATTTTGCGGCGTGAGATTAATCCGTCGGGAAAATCACGTGCTTTTGTGAATGACACCCCCGTGAACCTGAATCTGCTGAAGACTCTCGGAAACCGCCTGGTGGATATTCATTCGCAACACCAGACACTTTTGCTCAATGAAAGTGGCTTTCAACTGGAACTCTTTGATGCGTATGTGAATCAGCCGGAGCTGCTGCATACCTACGAATTGTTGTATCGTCAGTATCGTGAAAGCCAGAGAAAGCTGGCAGGACTGCAACAGGAAAATGAACAATCCAAACGCGATGAGGATTATTTCCGCTTTCAGCTGAACGAACTGAAATCGGCTGCGCTGAATGTGGATGAACTGGCTGTGCTGGAGGAGAAAAGTAAGCTGTTGTCACATGCTGTTGAGATAAAAACGGCTGTTGATATGACTGTGAGCCTGCTAAAGGAAGAGGACACTGCTGTTTTGGAGCAGCTTGGCAGGCTAAAAGAGACTTTTGCCCGGCTTTCTGATTTTCACTCGTCTATTGCGGAGTTTGCCGAAAGGCTGCAATCATCATATATTGAGCTGACTGATTTGGCAGCTGAGATTGAAAATTTTGCTTCATTAAGCAGTTTTGATCCGGCAGAACTGCAACAGGTAGGGGAGCGGCTGGATACGCTGTATAGCTTACAACAAAAGCATCATGTGACGGGTATAAATGAACTTATCGCTTTGCGCGAAGAGTATAGTCAGAAGCTGGATGCTATCTACGGTTTGGATAAAGAGCTGGCAGCTGAAAAACAATATTTGGCAAATATTTCGCGAAAGCTGGAAAACGCAGCTTTAAAGTTACGTGCTGCACGAAAACAAAGGATTCCCGGTTTTGAAAAAGAGGTGGAGGCTTTGCTACAGCAGTTGGGCATGAAAGAGGCACAATTCCGTGTGCAGGTGGAGGAACTGGATACGTTTACCTCCTGTGGAAAAGAGGCGTTGACATTTTATTTTAATGCCAACAAAGGTGGCGAACCTGCTCCCATTGCCAAAACGGCTTCCGGCGGCGAGCTTTCGCGTCTCATGCTGGCACTCAAATCGCTGGTACATCAGGCCGGTGTGCTCCCTACCATTATTTTCGATGAAATTGATGCCGGTGTCTCCGGTGATATTGCAGGAAAACTGGGGAATATCCTGAAAAAAATGTCTGCACACATTCAGGTGATGAATATTACTCATCTGCCGCAAATTGCCTCGCGTGCCGATGTGCATCTCAAAGTTTTTAAGCGGATTGATAAGGACAAGACCATCTCCGAAATTGTACCGTTAGAACTTGAAGACCGTATCGAAGAAATTGCTAAAATGCTGAGTGACGAAGAGGTGACGGAAGTGTCCAGAGCTGCTGCCTCTGAACTATTGGATAAAGCATAAATTGTTTTACCGGAAAACAGTATTTCCGAAACTTGCTTTTATTTTCTTTTATCTTTGCCGCTTGAACTCATTCTAAATAATCCAAAATGGCATACAATTTATTAAAAGGGAAAAAAGGAATTATTTTCGGCGCACTCGACAGTAATTCCATTGCCTGGAAGGTGGCGGAGAAAGCTTATGAAGAAGGCGCAGTGTTTACTTTGAGCAATACACCTACGGCATTGCGTTTCGGACAGCTGAACGAACTGGCAGAGAAATGCCATGCGGAAGTAATTCCTGCCGATGCCACCAGTGTGGATGACTTAATGAATGTCTTTGAGAAATCTATGGAGATTCTCGGCGGTAAAGTCGATTTTGTCCTGCACTCTATTGGTATGTCGTTAAATGTCCGGAAGAAACGTGTTTACAATGATTTGAATTACAACTACTTGAATAAAACGCTCGATATTTCGTCCATATCTTTTCATAAAATGTTGCAAGTGGCGTTTAAACTAAATGCCATAAACGAATGGGGTTCGGTAATGGCACTTTCATACATTGCGGCTCAGCGTGTGCTTTACGGCTATAACGATATGGCTGATGCCAAAGCCTTGCTGGAGTCCATTGCGCGTAGTTTCGGCTACATCTATGGCCGGGAACATAAAATCAGGGTAAACACTATTTCGCAGTCTCCGACAAAAACCACTGCCGGTACGGGTGTAAAAGGCTTTGATGGGCTGATGGACTTCACACATCGCATGTCGCCGTTGGGAAATGCTGATGCCGAAGAGTGTGCAAATTACTGCATTGTCATGTTCAGCGATTTAACCCGAAAAGTTACCATGCAAAACCTTTATCATGATGGTGGCTTTTCCAGCATGGGGATGAGCCTGAAGGCGATGGCTATCTATAATAAAAGTCTGGGTATTGA
>VAPK011078531.1_pt1 | contig 10839 bp, 7 predicted proteins | sample 3395031 | NCBI WGS metagenome assembly VAPK01 (sample SAMN08290443, study PRJNA428436) | hydrothermal vent metagenome | isolation source: Deep-sea hydrothermal vent chimney 1 | place: Pacific Ocean: Juan De Fuca Ridge
GCAAGCGAGCCGATTGAATAGTCAGAATTACCAATAACTAGCGCAATGCGTTTCTCATTGGGATAAGACAGGGCTTTTACTTGGAAAAAGAAGATCAGCAGGACAATAGTTAAAGTAGATCGTCTTAGCTTTTTTCTCTGTCCGTGACCGACATTAACTTTCACAGTAAATATTATTATAATCAATAAATTGAGAAACTATAACGTAAATACTCGACCAACCTGCCTTTAGAGTTATTCTAAAATATAGTACCGAATGCAGAAGGAATTATCCAATATAAAAGGGTGGATGGAAAGATCTTGAATATCATCTGGCTACCCCAAAATCAACTCGTAACTACTGAAAACTCATTTCGAATGTTTTTTCCCAGAAACATAGTTCAATTAACTCAAGCAGAATATAATTTATTTCGAGTCGTTCACCGTTTCTAAACTATCTATAACCGTTAATGCAACATTGATAAAGTACCAGATTTTTATGCTCCTCTTGAAATGGTTTCGCCAGGAGCAAAAAGACCAGCCAGAATGTACAAGTTATTTCATGCACGTCTCTTATTCCAGGCGTGTTCTTTAGACGCGAGGATTTAATAAGTCCCAGATTTTGACTTGCTTTTTGGCTCCACAGAAGTGCTAATCGAATAGTTATTTAGCTCTTGCTATGTAACTGTTGCTGCAATACCGAAGACGGACAAAAAGACAAGTCAGTTGTTGAAGTTATTAAATTCTCGCTTCTAAGTCAATTTCGTAACAAGCTTTTCGTATGTAGCTTTCAAATCATCACCGAGTGATTGCGCGCCTGCAATCAGTTCATATGTGGTCTCTATTGCATCATCACTGATTTCATCAACTTTTTCTTTAAAAGAATTCCATGTTTCTTCAGCACTGTCCATCTCTTCCTTCGCTTCCATGCCGCCAAGATGTAGTTTCAGGTTAAGCTCATCGCGTTGCTGTTTTAAGAATTCAGAAAATTCTTTAATTTCGTCTTCCATACTCATAATCACACCTTCTTATTATCGACTGATTAATCCTCTTGTTTTCTACTCGCTATGTTGTCTGGTATTAACAGATGCAGCTCGCAGAAACCAGCCCATTATCAGCTTTATTTGACAAGATGACAATCATTTTAACTCTATAAGATGATTATCAAGTCAGCAAACCATGGATAACAAAAAATTCATTTTAAGCCGTCATTTTTTTTGCAATATTCCCACAGCAATGGCCATAGAATTAATCCATCACCAAATCTGCCAAGTACTTGCTGGCAGGTTTGGACTTGAGCACGACATGTGTCACCTGCTTCAGCATCCGGGAACAAATTTTGTTCTGGTTGTGCCAAATGCTTTTTATTCGTATCGACAATACGTTGTACATCTTCAATCCAGTATTGTGGTTGATCAGAATGATGATCTAATATTGACTGCATAGTCGCTATTGTTGCTGTCCGGGCGTTGAGAAGATTTTCTTCGATACCATCGTTTAATTTCTCAAGCTCTGCATTGGCAAGTGTACGATAGGTTTCGCCGAGATAACGCAAACGTTGTTGCGCAGATTGTGCAATGCACAAGTTTTGCACATTATTGGCAATATCCGCCAAAAATCCTAAAATACCCACTGTTTTCGGCTCATCCAGCTGTGCCGCATGCCATTGACGCGGTGGTTCTGGCAAATGCGGCAATCCCCATGGGAATTCAAAGATGGCACTGGATGGGTGTGTAAATTTGAGCAGGCGACTGAATAAATAATCTTCATTCCGATAACACGGCCCCGTGGGTGGAATCAGTTGCGAGCCATCAATACCAGTCAGTGTCGTCGTCATCAAAACATTTTCATTCACTACCCGGAAGCGATGGCTACCCAGCCATGTTGTCCGGTTATTACAATATTGCTGAAAGCTTTGATGATTTTCAGTTAAATGTTCAAACGCTTTGCCATCTTGTTGATAGACCCAAGTCATTGATGAGGTTCCCGGATCACCAAACGTGCCATTACGGGTCACCAATATTGTAGTTTCCGGCTTTAGACTTTCGCTATCTTTTGAGGTGACGCCATCCAGCGCATCGATCCCCAATTCTACGGCGGACAAATCATTGACAACTTGTCCCAATGATTTTCCCAGTACGTCAAGATGGCGTGTCAGTGGATCAAGGTCAGCTGATACCATTTCTGCGAACAGCTGGTCTCTATTCTGATAAAACCAGCTGTCTTTTGGTTCTGCCTTGAAATTCCAGCGATGTTGCATCTGTGGTGATTGATACGGCTGACACACGGCATCATCATCAAACAAAGCAAAGCGTTTGCCTGCTGCCAGCAAGATAATATGATTGAGCAGACGACCTCCGGTAAACACGCCATCAGACAAATCATCATGACGCGCCAGTAACCAGTTAATGGTGTCAACATGATCTGGAAATGCTTGAGCCAATTGCTTGAGAAAATCAGCTTGTTGTTGCATGCCATAGTATTCAATCTGCAAACCATTATTGTTTTCACAATCGTTGCAAATCACTTGATTTTGTTGCTGACTTTGAGTCTCTCTGGAATCATCCACTACAACATATCGATGTTGGTGCCCAAAGCGTTGTTGGTGTTGGCTCAAGCTGTCCAGCAAGCGTTTTAACTGGGTTGGACGATCACAGGTGCGAATAAATGTCCCAGCAAATGCAGCGGGTTGCCTGCCAGATATCTCTGCTGATCTGATTCCACCAAGCCATTGCTGCCCTGAGCTCATCACTCCTTGAGAGGTCAAATCCTTGAGCACTTGTTCCAGCTGGTTTTGATGTTCTGCGATCGCTGGATCCAAACTGACCAGATGTTCAACATGACTGGCAATGGTTTGGTAATGCACACAATTTTGAAGTAATCCGAAGATGTCTGCCGCTACCAGCACACGCATACCACTACGATGACTTTTCAACAAGACCGTAGCACTTGGCAAACCAAAACTGGAACACGGATCAAAAGCAATCACATCGGCTTCTGAGCCTGAATTACTTGTGCTTGTCATCGAAAGAGAAATGCCTGGATAGTCTGCCATTAAATTAACCTGTACACAGTAAAAAACCTGAAAGCATGTAATTGATCGTAGGGGCTCCCTTTGTGGGGATCCGATTTCCCTTGTAGGTGCCCGATTTATGGATACGAAAATCAACAAACAACCGCAGCAGGGCAATCACAAGGAATTGCCCCTACATAAAACTATGAAACAAATGCCTTAACCGTGCCAATAAATTCATCTCCACAACCGGTTCAGAAGATGTTTGTTGATGTTCTGCTTGAGTCATTAGCTGTTGCAGTCGAGATTGAGCCGCTTCGCGAATTGGTTTGATTGGGTCTTTGGCAATAAACGCACTGACCACATCCATATAATCAGGGTGCAAATCCAGCAATACATGCATATTGCGTTGGCAATGCGCTTGTTTCTCATCACCGAACGAACACGAGCCAACATGTACTACATACGCATCATCACATAACACATTACGATATTGAGCGTTGACTGCTCGCCGACAAAAATCATTTTCCTCTCCATAGCCACGGCCAAATGCTTGCTCGTTAAAGAGTCCGATCTTATCTAATAAGGTTTGGGTGATGTACATACAAAATCCAACTGCGGTGGGGATTTCCGGATACATTGGTTGAGTTGTAGCAGCGATCGCCTGGGCGACCAAATCAGGATTTTCCGGTACTGGATTATTCTTGCAAAACAGCGGAAACGAGCAGATTTCAGCATTGTTAGAAAACGGTGTAATTGTACCAATTCGACTATCTGACGCCATACAGTTTTTGAGCTTTTGCAGCCAGCCAGGTGTCACTAACGTATCTGAATTGAGCAACACCACATCACGATTACTGATTGCCATGCCGATATTAACTGTTCCAATAAAGCCGAGATTTCGCTGGTTTCTGATCACCTGGATGCGCTGATCATTCATTTGTTCCAGCCTGGCTAAATAGGTTCCAATACGCGGGTCTGGGGAAGCATCATCAATGATGATCAGTTTAAAATTTGCTTCGGTATTGCGCAATACACTGTTAACACAGTCCTCAACTTCCTGCGGGGCATTGTAAACCGGAACAATAATATCAACACAGTCAGTCACCACCATCATTGCTGCTTGTTGAAAATGCTGTCTCGCAGATAAACCAATGGTCTCTTCAACCAAAAACGCATGCTCAAGTGATATTCCAGCTGTAGTTGCAATTCGTCAATCTGACTGCTCAGAGTGCCGATTGAATCATCACGTATCTGTAATTGCTGACCAATTGCTTGCTCGCGAAACGCGACATTGCTGGTGCGCCGGGTTATGCCGATATCATGTTCTCTCATCAACGCTTCAAGCTCTTGTATCCTCTGATACTGCTGTTCGGCTTTATCCTGTTTCTCAACCAACCATTGATCGCGTTCATCGATGAATTGTTCACGCTGTTCTATTTGTTGAGCCTGTAATTCAGTTAAATGTTTGAGTTCTTCTATTTGATGTTGTTGACTAACAATCAGTTTCTCGCGTTCTTCGGGGCTTCCAGTATGAGCCTTGATGGTTGCATCGCGCACAGCCAATTCACTATCCCGCAACGCGATCAATTGCTTCAGTTCATCAATCTGTTGGGTTTGTATCTGAGATAGTTGCATCAAACGTGGAGTGAGTGCCAAGTAGTCTGCCGACATGGGGAATGATTGCGTCAGCAGTACACTACCACCGTTAGATAACCCTTCAAGTAAATAAGCAGGAATTGGCAATTCGAAATAACTGTCAGCAGAGCCGACCAGTACAACAGCAGTGTCTGGGTCTTCTGCCAAATTAGCAATTTCAATATTTTGCCGCGATCCGAGTACTAATAAAGTTTCGGTATTGCCATTCCATTCCCAGACTAAATGCCCAGTATCATCGTGTAATTTAATCGCATGAAGTCTGACGTATCCCGGTCGATCAGCCAATTCAACACGCAATGCACTACATGTTTTCTCCAAAGCAGGAATGTGCAAAGTCAATTGTTGTTTTTCTTCTCCGATCCGGCCTATCGCACTCACGCTGCGACTATGATCATAGCTTTGATTTTCGCAACGCCAAAATAACTGAGCAGCATAACTGAGCGACACCGCAGTGGAGTCGTCCAGTTGCTCTTCTTCAATCGGTGTCAGTGCTGCGTGATCATCAAATTCTACGTCCACAATAAACTGATAGGTTAAAGCATCCGCTCTGGAAACCAGCAGGTTCACAAGTTTGGGGGGGAAAGCGTCCGTATATTGATTGAATTCTGTCTCACCTGGATCAAGTTCGATTGGTTCTATCGAACGAATCCTCATACCACTTTCATGTAATAATTTATTGAGTGAATAACGTGTAAAAAAGCGTAAATGTGTGCTATCCAGCAACCCTTCTGAACGATATTCAAATGCACCTTCAATCAAATCGCTAACCAGTCCAATATGACTCACATTGGGTACAGACAATAAAATACTGCCATCTGTTTTTACAAAATCCTTAAGCTGAACCAGTAATTGTTGCGGTGAGCGTAAATGCTCCAACAAATCTGCACAAACAATCACATCGTATTGATCTGATAACAGGGTTTCCAGTGATTGAGTTTCCAGATTCGCGTTTTGAATATTGCGGTAGTAGTCTGAATGCTTGGTTTCCTGTAAGTTAAGGTCGATACCGTCCACAATACAGTTTTTTTCAGCGCTGAGATATTCCCCCAAAACACCGCTGCCTGCACCTAAATCCAGGACCAGACTATCGGCTGGTATTTTCTCGGCAATTGCAGTAATTGAATTTCTGGTTTTAGCATCAAACACTCGATAATAAGCATGTGACTCATCGACTGACTGGTCTGAATTATTTTGCACTGAATTATTGTGTTCTGCCATTACTAACCCCACTGATGTTTCAGTTGGCAAAACCCAAACTCTCTGGTTTGCCCCATAATCTGAAAGTGTGCTTCAACAGTATCAAACAAACGCATCCCTTCAGGATCCAGCGCATGCGCTTTAACGATGTAGCTGCCGGGTAACAGCACTAAATCAGGGAAATTGATTGCAAATTCATACTGATGCGCTTCCAGTCGCTTCAACTGATAGCCTGCAATCTCAGAAGTACTTCCATAAACAGGTGTTCCATCCGCACGCAAAAGACCAACCGCAACATTTGGATGACGGTCATCTGGTGACCGCAACAGGCCGGTGATTGACAACGTTTCCCCCAAACGATAAACCGGATCGATCACACTCTTGCCGTCTTGCAACAAATGTAATTCTTCAACCCGATACTCGTTGGCGGTCTCTATGTGCTGATTATCTTCAACCTGTTGTTTTTGTTGTTCCGTCTTTTTCTCATGATAAGCCAGATATTGCTGTGTGACATCAAACGCATCACCATACATATGTTGTTTACCATGATGAATCCAACACGCACGCCGACACAACTTTTGCACATGAAACATGCTGTGAGAACAAAACAACAGTGTTCCGCCTCGCTCACGGAAATCATGCAACCATGCTGTACACTTTTTCTGAAACGATTCATCACCAACGGCGAACACCTCATCGGTAATCAAAATATCAGGATCCATGGTACTGACCACAGCAAACCCCAAGCGCACTACCATCCCCGACGAGTAATGTTTAATTGGTTCATCAATATAAGAACCAATATCTGCGAACTCAATAATTTGTGGTGTTTTAGCCTTAATCTCTTCTCGCGACAAGCCCATTAAACCCGCAGCAATACGGATGTTTTCCCGCCCGGTATGTTCTTCATGAAACCCAGCGCCAAGCTCCAGTAATGCCCCCATCCGTCCATTCACCACCAGCTTGCCACGTGTTGGATTAATGACACCGGCAATAATTTTCAACAGTGTCGATTTACCCGCTCCGTTTTCACCAATAATACCTAGCGATTCACCGCGATAAAGATTAAACGAAACATCACTGAGTATTTGATGTTGCCTGGAAACCTCCCGACCGCGTAGCACTTGCCACAAAGCAGAGACCCGATCACTGGATGTTCTCAGCTTGGGATAGCATTTGGTAATGCCACTCAACTCAATCAGATGATCGTCTGAGTGTATACGATTCTCATCCATTCAAATGAACTCTTCAAAACGCCGGCTGCAACGCTTGAATAACTGATAGCCACACACGAATACAAGCAATGAAGCGACCAATGCAATCAAATCCATGGTCTCTATATTCCAATCACCCGCCAACATCAGCTCACGATAACGCCCAATCAGAAAAGCCAGAGGATTAAGCAAATAATAATCACGGTAACGTTCTGGAACCAGCGTTACTGAATACAATATCGGCGTTAGATAAAATAGAAACATCATCACCGAATTAACAATCTGACTGACATCATTGAGAAAAACCTGGAACGACGACAATACAAAACCAATGCCGATCGACATGACCATTTGCAACAACAAATACAAAAGAAAAATCGGCAACATCATGAGATGCAAACTGTAGCCCATCAGCGTCAACGCACCAAACACTAATAATAATCCAGCAATATGAACCAGATAAACGGCAATCACTGTAGAGAACACCAGAATCTCATGTGGAAATTTGATTTTCTTGATCAGAGAAGAGTTAGATTGTACAGATGTCACACTGCGCTGCAACGCTTCACTAAATGCCAGCCACGGCCATAAACCAATCGCCACAAACGGCAGAAAACCTTCACCTCCAAAATCATCCGAACGGATACGAAAAATAGTGGAAAATACAAAAGAGTAAATCAGCAACTTAATCACCGGTTGCACAAAAACCCAAAGTACACCGGCAGCACTACCAAGATAACGATTAGTCAGTTCACGCTTAAGAAATTCCACAAACAAATGAAAACCACTTGAACGTGCACCCGACTGCTTTTTTTTATGTTGCTTAATTGGTTTTACTTTACTCATGCAGAAGTTATCGAGTCTGGCTTATCGGAAAGCTCGTAGGCCGGATATGCGCAGCGCCATCCGGCAAAAAAGCTGTCGCACATCAACAAACGCCGGATGATGCTATGGCTTATCGGGCCTACGCTTGCTCGCTCATGATATAGAGGGCAAGTTGAATAGTTACATTTTACGTATACTTCGCGCGGTCACGGACGCGGTTTTCTATCGGTTGATTTTTGTCGCTAGACTGCGTTGCTGAAACAGTTGCGTAGCCAGCTATGCGCCCGTTTCAACGCCTTGCTATCGACAAAAAGCAACTCGCTATAAAATCCGCATCCGTGACCGCGCGAAGTATAACTTGTAATCTGTAACTGCTCAGATTGTCCTCTGTTTTGTTCAAGAGCAAGGCGAAAGCGCGGAGTTTACAGGTGTAAATGAGCACTTTCAACGCAACTATTGGACAAAATAGAGGGTAAGCTGAGTAGTGACCATTTTACTTTGATTGTTTTAGGGCATTATAAAACCCATCAACCGCTGCTTCATTAACCACATTCTCAGGATTGTTAACGATTGATTGCACGAGTTGTGACCACTCCTGACTCGCCAGTTCATTAAGCATTTTAGCTTTAATTACATCCTTTACCTCATCCAAAGCTAACTGACGTTGTGGTTCTATACGGTTAATCTTGACTATAAAGAAACCATCTTTGGTTTCAACCGGACTGATAACACCCGGGTTTTTTTCTGCAAAGATTGCGGTGTCCAGTTTTGCATCAAAAGTCCCGCGTTTTCTAAGTCCCATATGACCTTTATTGGTGTTTACAGCAGGGGCATCGGAATATTTTAGTGCCAGTTTTTCAAAAACAACGTGTCCACTTTTAACTTGTTGATAGACCAATTCTGATTGCTTTTTGATTGCCTCTTCTGAGTGTTTCAGTTTAGAAAGAAAGATCATTGAAACATCAACTTGTAACGGTGCAATGTATTGTTCTTTATTAGCAATATAGGTTTCCCTAACCGAACTTGAATAATCACTTTTTGCAAGTTCATCAAACAATGCCTTACGCCTTAATTTCACCATTGCATTGCGTCTTGCTTCTTGCAGTTTTTGCTTGACCATTAACTGCCCATCAAATTTTAATTCAGTCGCCTTGTCAGCCAACAATTTTGCAATACTCAATTTAGTTGCGGCTTGCTTCCACTGCGGGTTTGACTCATCCAGGTTGTTGATTCCTGCAAACCAAAGCCACATATTTACTTGCTCTTTGCTCACAAGTTGTTCATCCGTAGTGGCTATTTTACTTTCATAGTCCTTCCAGATTTGCTGTTGCCTTTGAGATGACAATTGCTCTTCAATCGTCTGTTGAACTGTAGAAAAAGGTTTTATTTTGCCTACCCGCTTAAGCTCAAAACGAATCACATGATAACCAAACTGAGTTTTTACAACCGGACTGATTTCACCAGGCTTTTGCATGGCAAAAACCGCATCTTCAAAAGGTTTGGCCATTTGCCCACGACTAAAAGCACCGAGATTTCCATTATTTGTTTGTGCTGAAGGATCTTCCGAATACTTTCGTGCCAAGTCAGCAAATGAAACCTTTCCGGAAATAGCCTTGGCTCTCACTTGTTCGGCAAGTGCTTGCGCTTCGGCATCAGTGTGTTTTTCAGTTTTAATTAAAATATGCGCCGCTTTAGCCCGATCCGGCACTTGATAGGTTGACAGATTCTGTTGATAATTTTCGCGCGCAGCTGCTTCCAGTGACCCACCGGTTTCTTTTGCTAACTTGCTAATCATTAAACGAGCAACCGTTGTTTGATCAATTAAACGCATCAACTGCTCGATATCAGACATATTATCAGGGACATTGCCTTGCTTAACCTGTTCGATCAGGTTCAACTTGACCCATTGGTTTTCAATATACTTATGAAATCGCTTAGAATTGCTCAGAATCGCATCCTGCGCCTCACGTTTACGTGCAGCAAACACCTGTTCTACATAAAAATCAGTAAGCCTGATGTCTTGCCTGGAAACAAGAGGGATTGGCGATTGTGTGGTTTTAGCAACCGCTGTCAGCAGAGGCATTAACACTAAAAAACCAACGATATATAACTGAATCACTCGACTCATTGAATACAAACCCCTCCTGAGGCCATACTAGTTAAATTAAATCAGCCTTAGACAGGTTCCTAACAAAATTAATTCTGCATTTTTCCCGAATGTACCTCAGCCTGTTCCGACTCATCAAGCAGATCAAAGTTCAGTGATTATCGACTATCAGATTGCTATTCATCAACAAGATCATTATTCCTGCTTTCCCATTTAGGAGTGCGCATGAAATAACTTGAATATTTTACATACGAGGAGCCGTCTAAGGAATGGGCACGAAATAAATTCGACAACTGGCGAAGCCATGCGTACTCAAATTGACTGTTCCTATTCAAGGCGCACAAACAGGCGCATAGTGAGCTATGTGATTGTTTGTGCAACGCAAAAGATGAGCAAAAAGACAAGTGGGTTATCGAAGTTATTGCATACACCTTCCTAAGCTGATAGCTATATTATACGCGTTATTTACAAACAGCTTATTGCTATTCAGCTAGCCCGCATTTCTCACCAGATGGTGAGATAATCGCGTAGTTATGTGGATTCGCAAGGAATTTTATCAAGGAGTGGAATAACAGTGTATATCCGACTGAATAAAATTTCTCGTGGACTCAAAATAAGTACCCGAGCATAATTAATTTAACAAATTTGCGCAGGTTTGTTTTTTATCTTCAAGGCACAGAAACAGACACATTGTGAGCTAACCAACTGTTTCAGCAACGCCAAAGATGAGAAAAAGATCTGTCATAAGAGCCACTTGCAAAACCATGAGATCACAAACGACTAAGATTGTGAATTAATCGTATTTTACGATTTTTTCACGGAATGGTTATCATGTTACGCATGAAC
>VAPK010133399.1_pt1 | contig 10837 bp, 6 predicted proteins | sample 3395031 | NCBI WGS metagenome assembly VAPK01 (sample SAMN08290443, study PRJNA428436) | hydrothermal vent metagenome | isolation source: Deep-sea hydrothermal vent chimney 1 | place: Pacific Ocean: Juan De Fuca Ridge
AGCATTTTAAACAATGCTTATTTTTTCCACAAATGTTTCAGAGGTTTTACTGTTGAATTTACCTCTGAACTTGCTCAAGTTAATTCGTGCTCATTCCTAAGAAGTAATTCGATATGAACTTATGAGTTTAAGGGATATTGAATCAAGAAATTAATTTGTTGCAACCGGGTGATTACCTTTATCCCACGCTAACATACCACCATCAAGATTAAATATATGTGGAAAACCTAAAGTTTGAGCGATACGAGCAGCCTTAGATGAACGCCCCCCACTACGGCAAACAAAAAGGTATTGCATCTCTTTATTTAACGACATAAGCTTCTTTTTAAAGCTTGTTTCATTAATCGTGCATAATTTAGCATGTTGGATATGACCTAATTGATCGTTAAATTCATCAGGGCGTCTAACATCAATAATGCGGAATGTAGATATTCTTTCAAGCACCTGTTTTGAGGAGAGATTGATAATAGGGCTATTTGTAACAACACCGACTAAATCAGAAACAGCCAGATTAGCCACTTCAACCTCATTATTAAGAATTTCAGTTTTGGATTTAGTATCATCGACTATTTTAGTAACTTCATTTGCTAATTTTTCAATGGCACCAACAGCCATAATAATAGAATTGACGGAAGGTTTTTCTGGCTCGTCATCAGCACCCTTAAAAAGGGTAATTAAGGACTGTAATGCTTGATCTACTGCTGAAGTGTTTTTTAGACTATCCTGCATATGAATTCTATTGATTTCAATAATCCCTTGCAGATTATCTCTAGCGGATACAACAACATCATCAATATTTTGAGAAACGCCTTCGCAGGTTTTAACCAATTCTTGCATTTCATGTGCGACGATGTTGATACCACTTCCATCTTTACCTAAAGACCCACCTAAAACTGCAGTATTTAATGCCAGCATTTTTGTATGTCGAGCAACATTATTAAGTGATTGTGTACTTTCTCTAATATTGTCAAATAAATGAATACTTTCTTCAATGCGGCTAAATTCTGTTTCCATTTTTTGTACAGTCTGGTTCAATTCAGAAAGAGAACTGTCTGCTTTATTAACGGATTCAGAAAGGGATGATTTTATGTGTTCACCCTCTGCAAAAACTTGATTAACTAGTTGGTATTGTTTTTGAGTAATATCAACAAGTGAGCTATTGATCTCTTTTATATTCTGAACAGTTTGTGTTGTTTTTTCAGCACTTTTACCTAATTTTTGTGTAATAGAAAGTAGTTGCTGGGTATTTTCAGGATTAAAATTAGACATATATCGTTTTCTTATATAGTTTACTTGCTGCAGTATGTGGTTGAATAGCTAAGGGTAGTCAATATTTGTATGATTGTCCCCAAAAATAGACGATGTTATCAACTGATTTATACTGCTTATATGACAGTTAGTATAGACGATAATTTATAATAGTTAAGTGGTTTATGTTATTAGATTGAAAGAAAAACATTATTATTTCTAGTGTTAATTGTTAATAGCGTTTTCTTTGAGAGACTCTACAATCAGACCTATACTTGCTCCGTCATGTTGCTCCATACCGAAAATGAGAAAAAAGACTAGTAACATGATAAATTAATTATGATTACGCTTATATTCTCCTATCTATTGTTTAAAAAAGCTGTTCCATGTTTACTATGAATCCTGATTTTCGTTCGTTATTTTTTTTGATTTTAGGGCTATTAATTCCCTCATTTGATTTAATGGCTGAACTATCAACAAGCCAATATGCCTCTCAACTTGTTTCACTTAGAAAATCAATTGAAACAACTAAAACAGAAAATCTTGAAGAAACAAGTAAGCTTCAACTTTTAAAGCTCTATTTTGAAACGGAAGACCATCTTGAAGATTTGGTTGCATTACAAGTAAAGGTTCAAATTTCTCAGAATCTATTAAAAGATCTGCCAAATAATATAAAGCAGCTAGAAAAAAAAATACTCATCGCAGAAAGGCAAATAAAAAATAAAAAGGATCAACATTTTTCTCGATTTTCAAATGAAGAGCTTGTTCAACGTCAGACGGATGAAAACATTTATCTTGAGCAATTAAATGCCTCAATACGTGCTTTAGAATTGCAACTGACAGAGCAGCAAAAACGCCCCAAAAAAATCCGTGAACAAATAGCCGAAACAAAAACAAATAAGGCGAATTTTGAACTAAAAAAAGCAAAATTTGCTATTTCCAAAAAGAATAAAAAAGTGCAGAAAGCAATTAATAATCTTGACGACAGCCAAGCGAGTGTGATGGATATGACACATATTTGGTTAGAGCTGGAAAAAAGTGTTATACCCCTCAACATTCAAGCACAAAAACTGGAATTAAAACATTTACGGTTGCAACATAAACAAATATCGAATCGTATTAAAGCTGTAGAAAATTTTCTAAGTGAACAGCGTGAAATAAAGCTGGATAAAGCGCAAACGGAATTGATTCAGGCTCAACAGCAAGCAACCAATAAACCCTTGGTGATTAAGCAGGAAATACTGAAAAATTTCAGGTATAACAAATTATTGATGGAGGTTGTTAAAAATCAAGAGCAATATAAGGAGCAGAAAAATGAAATTGATAGTCGATACGCGCGACTTGAAAAAGATTTTAAAAGTGCTGAGAAAAAAATAAATTTAGCGGGTTTAAGTCCTGCTCTAGGGAATTTATTACGTGAACAACGCAGGAATCTACCTTTAAGGAAAGACTATCAAAGTGAATTTGATAGTATTCAGAATGAAATAGCTTTAGTCAGCTTGGAATTGTTTCAAATAGAAGATGAAGATAAAAAACTGGCTGATACAAATCAAGCTGTTCAATCTCGCATAGATAAATCCGTGCCAAAGGAAACGGATAAAGCTGATATTTTGAAAATTCGTAAGGACTTATACTCACTATTAATAGATCAGGAGCACTTGGTTTTACAGTTGAGTTCCGAGTATCCCGAATATTCAAGAACGCTCGCCGATGTTGATTTTTCTTTGCATCAACTAGTCATTTTAGGTGAAAAATACAAGGAATATCTCGATCAACGATTACTTTGGGTGCCCAGTGCGCCATCAATTGATAGATATTTTATTCAAGGTTTAGGGGCTTCTATTTTATGGTTTATAAAAATTCCTCATTGGCATGGATTTGCTGAGGACATAAAAGCGAGTTTGCAAGCGAGTCCTTTTTTGGCTTTTTTAGGGCTTGCCGTTCTTATATTTCAATTAAAATTTAGAAACCAGATTAAAGCGGTCTATAAGGAATTGCTAGAAAAAAGCAGCAAAATTTATTCAGATCGATTTATCTTTACCTTTTATGGTCTTGGCTATAGCTTTCTATTAGCCTTACCACTTGCTTTTTTAGTTGCCTGGCTAGGCTGGTTAATTATGATTCATAGTCAAGCCGCACATTTTAGTCAGGCTGTAGGGCATGGTTTATTGGCTGCCTCAGTTCCACTTTTACTAATCTCATTTTTTCATCAATTATTTAGACCGGAAGGTTTCGTACAAATTTTATTTGGCTGGAAAGAAAAACAGACACGATTATTTTTCAAATTGTTGAGTTTTATGCGATTAGTTATCGTGCCGGTTGTCTTTATCGCGGGCATATTATCAAATGAGGCTTATGCTCAACACAATCATACGCTTGGAAGAATAGCGTTGATTATAGCCATGCTGGGATTGTTTTATATGCTACATCGACTCGCGCATCCAGATAAAGGTGTGGCGGCTGATTTTTATCAGCAAAATCCAGATAGCTGGATCACTAGAATGCGTTATATCTGGTATGGTCTGCTGATTATTATGCCCCTTAATATTATTGGTTTTGCAGTGTCAGGATATTTTCAGAGTGCTTTGGAATTACAAAGTAAAATGATCATACTGTTTCGGTTGATTTTTTTTACCGGGTTGTTGCATGAAGTTGTTATGCGCTGGCTTATCTTGGCTAATAGGCAATTAGCGCTACAAAATGTTAGGCAAAAGAGAAAATTACAGGAAGAAGCCCAAGAAAAAGAGGGTGAGAATGAAGAACCTATTATAAAGCTGGAAGAAGATGTCTTATTTGATATTCCAAAAATAAATGAGCAAAGTAAAAAAATACTGCGGGTGTTGATTGCTACACTTCTGGTCGTTGGTATTTGGTTAACCTTGCGAGATATTCTACCGGCTTTGGCTATTTTTGATACCGTTGAACTCTGGCAACACATGACTCTGGTTGATGGTAAAGAAACAGCTCAATCAATTACCCTAGTTAATATTTTTGCGATTATTCTTTACTTAATGTTGGCGTTGGTTTTTGTTAAAAATTTCCCCGGCTTGCTTGATCTTGTGTTTGCTGGCAGATATAGCATAACTGCAGGTGCGAGGTATGCGGTTGTACAATTGACACGCTATGGAGTCATTGCACTTGCCATTATAACCATCGCTAATCAGTTAGGGGGGAGCTGGGCGCAAGTTCAATGGCTAGTTGCGGCACTAAGTGTGGGCTTAGGATTTGGTTTGCAGGAAATTTTTGCCAATTTAGTATCAGGTATTATTTTGTTATTTGAGAGGCCTATCCGAGTTGGAGATACAGTTACAATTGGTGATATTGACGGTAAAGTGAGTCGTATTCAAATGAGGGCAACCACAATTGTCAGTTGGGATCAAAAAGAACTGATTGTACCAAATAAATCTTTTATTACCGAAAAATTGGTTAATTGGTCTTTATCAGATACGATTATTCGCATTGTGATTCCGGTCGGTGTAGCTTATGACTCTGATGTAGATCAAGTAAAAACAGTATTGGAACAGGTGCTCTCTGATAACCCGTCCGTATTAAAAGACCCTGCACCCGAAATATTATTTCTTGAGTTTGGTGATAGTTCTTTAAACTTTTCAATACGTGTGTTTATTCAAAATCTGGAGAAACGACTTCCGGTGATGAATGAATTGCATCGACAGATTAAAATTGCTTTCGACAAACATAATATTAATATCCCTTTCCCTCAACGGGATATTAATCTGCATTCAAATTTTGCTGATTCTTTTCAATCTACTAAGCCTTTATAGAGGATGTAAATAGGGAGCAAAGACATAGTCCTGTCAAAGAAAGTATTGCAATAAACCCTAAAATAGGGGTAGAATTTAGGAGATTTTTCAGCCTAAAATTCAGTTGTCACGAAATTTTCAGGTTTATATTAAATGTTTTCAAGCCAAGATTCGGGGGAGAGTCCATGCTAGTTACGTTACGTTATGCTACGTCTATTCTGCTGCTAAGCAGCCTGTTTTTTTCTAGTTTTGCCTATTCCACTTCTGTTATTCGTGGTCCTTATCTACAAATGGGAACCGATAAAACAATGACTGTACGTTGGCGTACCGATACCAAAACGGATTCGGTTGTTCGTTATGGCAGTAGTTCTGATAATTTAAATCAAACGGCGACAGTTTCTTCGACCGATACAGAACATGAAGTTACAGTCACTGGTTTATCACCATTAACTCAGTACTATTATTCGGTTGGTAGCAGTGATGAAACTGTTGCCGGTGGAGACAGTAGTTACCGATTTACAACTTCCCCTTCGGCAGATAATTCTACTCCTACACGCGTATTATTATTCGGCGACTCTGGCACAGAAAGTGATGATGCGGACGCTGTTTATAAAGCTTATCTTAATTACCCCGGTGCTGAAAATACCAATTTGTGGATCATGCTGGGTGATAATGCATACAATGACGGGACTGATAGCAACTATCAAAATGCACTTTTTAAAGTCTATCCAGAACTTTTGCGCAGAACACCATTATGGTCAACATTAGGCAATCACGATGGACACTCAGCTGATTCAAATAGTGAATCGGGTCCCTATTATGATATTTTCACTTTCCCACGAAACGCAGAAGCAGGGGGATTAGCCTCAGGAACAGAAGCATATTACTCATTTGATTACGGAAACATTCATTTTGTTTGTCTCGATTCTTATGGAACTGATCGGTCAGTCGGTGGAGCGATGATGTCATGGCTTGAGAATGATCTTTCTGTCACAAATAAAAAATGGACTATAGCTTTCTGGCATCATCCTGCTTATAGCAAAGGCTCTCATGATTCTGATTCAGAAGATGAACTGGTTGAAATGCGCCAAAATGCATTGCCAATTCTTGAAAAATATGGTGTTGACCTTGTTTTTTCAGGGCATAGTCATTCTTATGAGCGTTCATTTCTTCTCGATAGCCACTATGGTACTTCAGATACACTCAATTCATCTCATTTGATAAATAATGGTGATGGTCGCGAAAATGGCGATGGAGCTTATCAAAAAGCAAATCAGGCAAATGCAGGTACTGTTTATACAGTAGCTGGTGCTTCTGGTCATGCAACAGGTGGAGATTTAAATCATCCGGCAATGTTTTCTTCTCTTAATTTGGTCGGTTCGGTTGTCTTAGATATTACTAACGATCGTATTGATGCTAAATATTTGGGATCAGATGGTTCTGTGACTGATTATTATTCTGTTATCAAAGGGCAAAATTTTACAACATTCACGTCTACTCCAACGGTAGATGATAAGCCTGACAATTTAGAAAATGCTGCAACTGCAAATGAGCCAGACACGTCTAATCGTCAAAGAGGTGTTTCGTTAAACGGTGAAGGAACCTACGTTGCCAGTGATGATCCTAATAAGAACTTTGCTTCATCCAACGCAATCCTGGTCGATGGTGCTGATGATAACAATGGTGAGCTTGTTGGTTTAATTAAGTGGGATGTTACTAATCTTCTTGCTGGTATATCAGTAAATGATACAAAAATTGAAGTTGAAGTATTTGATACAAGTTCTGATAAATATAATTTGTATAAAGGAAATGTTGCCTGGAATAAAAGTAATGCAACGTGGAATACAACGTCCCCTTATTCAAACAGGGGAGAAAAAATTGGAAGCTTTACTCCTTCAAGTACGGGAACTCAAACTGTTTATTTAAATAGTGCAGGAAAATCCTTAGTACAGAGCTGGATCAATGGTGCTGCTAACAACGGCGTTATTATGATGTCTGGTGGTACTTACGACGATGGCGTTGATATGCATTCCGGGGCAACAAATCAGGCACCCAAGTTAATAATTAATCAGGGGGATAGTTCTGGTACTACACAGCATGTTACAACAAGTGAAAGCACTCCTGTAAGTAATGAATCTGGATCTTCTAGTCAACGTGGAGATTTTTTAAGCAGCGAAGATACCTATGTTGCAAGCGATGTTCCTGATAAGAACTATGGCTCATCCAAGGCAATTCTGGCAGATGGTTCTGATGATAGTAATGGAGAACTTGTTAGTTTAATAAAATGGGATGTGAGCAATTTTCCATCTGGTACCTCAGTAAACGATGCAAAAATTGAACTTGAAGTATTCGATTCAAGTGCTGATGAATATATTTTATATAAAGGAAATGTTGCGTGGAATAAAAGTAATGCAACGTGGAATACAACGTCGCCTTATTCAAATAGGGGAGAAAAGATTGGAAGATTTACTCCTTCAAATATGGGAACTCAAACTGTTTATTTAAATAGTGCAGGAAAATCCTTAGTACAGAGTTGGATCAATGGTGCTGCTAACAACGGCGTTATTATGATGTCTGGTGGTACTTACGACGATGGCGTTGATATACATTCCAGTGCAACAAACACCCCGCCTAAGCTCATTATTAATGCTAATGGCAACCTATCAGTTACTACGAGCACATCACCACAAGCTTCTACACCAAGCAGAACAAACGAAGCAGGTACTGTTGAGCTACAGGCTGGATTGAGTGGTTATAACGGTGTGCAAGATGCATTTATAACTGAAGGTGAACCTGATAAAAATCATGGCAGTGATCACTCAATATTAGTGGATGGCTATGATGATGCTCGTAAAGAATTAGTGGGTCTTATGCATTGGGATATTTCCTCAGTTCCTTCAAGAGCTAGAATAACGGGAGCTTCGTTGATCTTACATGTGCATGATGCGTCTGACGAAGAACATGCTTTACGTGAAATGAAGAGCACATGGTCAGAAAGTAATTCAACATGGAATAATGTTCAGCCACGAGCCAATCGGGGTACTACCTTAGGTAGCTTCACTCCATCAACGATCGGAAGTCATAAAGTTAATTTTAATGCCGATGGAATTGCATTAATGCAAAGTTGGGTAAATGGAGCTTCTAATACTGGTTTTACTATAGAAAATAGTGCTATGTATTATGGTTCTGATGGTGTCTATATACGTGCGAGCGAATACGAAACAAAATCACAACGACCCAAATTAACAATAACTTACGAATAATATAACTATATTAAAGGTATAAGGGGGGGGCTTCTTTTCCCCTTATATTTAGCACTAAGTTTAATATTAAGCTTCATGTACTCTAATACAATACTCAGCCTAAGTATTTATGTATTGTTAACTCTCCTATCAGCTCCATCCCTTTATGCTCATGGTCTTTCTCATCAACGGATGCATACATTAGATCATGAAATTGAGCGCTATCCGAAAGACCCTACCTTGTACATTAGACGAGGACGGATTTACCAAGAGACGAAACAATGGGATGATGCATTATTCGATTTTGAAACAGCATTACTAATTGACCCTACATTTTATAAAGCATTTTACTGGCAAGGTAACGCTTTGCTACGAAAAGGCGATTATGAACAAGCCGAGAAATCTCTCCAAAAATACTTGAACCAAAAACCTGATTCTCCCGCTGGACATAGTGTCATTGCAAAAGTTTACACGAAATCAGGTAATCATTTAAAAGCTGCTGATCATCTTGACCTTGCCATTAGCAATGATAACAATCCACCTCCACAAGTTTATCTGGAAAGAGCGAAAGTGCTGTTTAAAGTCCATCCGATACCAGATGGTCGTATCAATAGAGGCTTAAATGAAGCTATAAAAAAACATGGCTCGATCAGCACCTATTTAGAATTACTCATAAATCTAAATATTAATACTAAAAACTATCAACAAGCGCTTGTCTGGATAGATAAATTACCGGCTAATCTTAATAGGGCTCCCCGTTGGTTAATTAAAAAAGCTGAATTAGAGGCTCTAAAAGGAGACCAAAATAATGCGCTTAAATTTTACCAAATGAGCATAGAGAGTATTAAAAATTTACCTCAGCACAAACAAAATCTCCCTGTTTATGTTGCAATGCGTAAAAAATCTAAGCGAGGGATTGATCAGATTTTGGAGTTTCGTGATAAATAATTTACACATTTTGCAATTATTATTGTAAAGTTGATAAAGCTCATAGTTTAGAAAGGATTTTCCAAGAAAAAAATTAAGGTGTGCATTATTTCACAGCAATATTCTACTTTTAAAACCATACTATTTTTAAATAGTTTTTAAAAAGGAGTGACGCAATGACTTTATCAAATACACTAGCAACATCACAGTTAATAGGGCATGATGAGACAAGTAAACAATTAGTTTATCAAGCCGTTGAACTATTACTAAAATATAAATCAACGGTTCATGAATTTACCGATGAAATTATTGACTTTTGGTCTTTACCAAGAAGAGTTATGGCGCGTTACCAGTTTGATGATGCAGAGCAGCTAAATGAATGGCTAGATAATTTATCCTAATGAGTATTGATATTTAACAAGCTGATAAAGTAGAAAAAGTAAGTACAAAAAGAGTATATAATGAACGGTTTTTGAAACCGTTCAAACCAATGCCAGAAAACTCAATTTTTTCCCCTGAGTTACCGAAAGATAAGAATCAACCTTTATTTTGGACTGGCTTAAAAGGCTGTGCTGACTCATTAGCCATTGCGTCTGCAATAAAAAATGAAAATCGATTATTTGTTATTGTTACCCCCGATAATCAAACAGCGCTTAGATTAGAGCATGAATTATTGTTTTTCTTGTCTGGCGAATATCCCATTTTGCATTTCCCTGATTGGGAAACGCTACCTTACGATGTTTTTTCACCACTACCTGAAATTATTTCTGAGCGCTTAAAAACGCTGGCATTGTTACCAGAAACCAAACGAGGTGCCTTAGTCGTTTCAGTTGCAACATTAATGCACCGACTTGCCCCGAGAGAACACGTTTTAGCCCATAGTTTTTCCATAGAAGTTGAAGGAACCTTTAATCTTGAATTAAACCGGATCAAGTTGGAAAGCGTAGGCTACCAATGTGTTTCCCAAGTATATCAACACGCTGAATTCGCAATACGAGGCTCAATCATTGATTTGTTTCCGATGGGAAGCAAATTTCCTTATCGAATTGAACTGTTTGATGACGATATAGAATCAATTAGAACTTTTAATCCTGAAGATCAACGGTCTTTAGAAAAAATTGATCAAATTCAGCTGTTTCCTGCGCGTGAATTTCCTTTTACCGATGGTGCGATTAAACAATTTCGGCAAGCATTTAGAAATCAATTCCCCGAAGTCTCATCGAAAAATATATTGTATCTGGACGTATCTAAAGGCATTGCGCCGAGTGGGATAGAATATTATTTGCCTTTATTTGTTGATAAAACAGAAACTTTATTTGATTATTTACCTGAATCAACTGTTCTAGTCCTTCCCGAATCTAATCATGATTCAGCGGAGACATTTTATCAGAGTGCAGATGAACGTTTTCAGCAGCGTAAATACGATGTCGATAGACCTCTGTTAGAACCGGCTAAACTTTTTCTTTCAGCCGATGAATTTCAGCAAAAAACCGAGCTTTTTAGTCGGGTCACCTTAAGTTATCAAGCTAAAGAAAGGTCAGTATTTCATTGTCAATCATTACCAGAGCTTATAATTGACGGGCGGTTAAAAGAACCTGCCAAACAGTTATTATCTTTTGTCAATGAATTTACCGGAAAAATACTTTTTGTTGCTGAAAC
>VAPK010356557.1_pt1 | contig 10837 bp, 12 predicted proteins | sample 3395031 | NCBI WGS metagenome assembly VAPK01 (sample SAMN08290443, study PRJNA428436) | hydrothermal vent metagenome | isolation source: Deep-sea hydrothermal vent chimney 1 | place: Pacific Ocean: Juan De Fuca Ridge
GGATTAGGTATCAGTTATATGTATCAAGCCAGTATCTCTCAAGACTCCCCTTTTAAAATGGCAAAAGATATCAACTATAAAGGAGCGTACCTGCCCATCAAAGCGGTAGAGAATGACTTTAAACAGCGACTCAAATTTATGTTTGAGAGCATTGAATTTAAAAATATTGACATTGAAAAAATGAAGAGAGAGAGACTTTACTACCCCAACAAAAGATTTGAATCTTCCCCGTGGTAAATTAAATGAAGTAACATAGGAGAAAAAATAATGACAAAAAGTAGTGTAATAGCAAGCAGTATTGTAGCTAGCCTTACCATAGGTATGACAGGTTGTGGCGGCGGTTCTAATGATATCCCAAGTTTTGATGACTACAACAAACCCTCTGAAACTATAGTGACACAATCCGATCTCACCATAAGCACGGCAAGATTGCTTGATGCCAATGGAGTAGCAATTGATGCAATAAACAAATATGAAGCAGGAGAGACGCTACGTATTGAGTTACGTGTGAGCAATATTGGTACAGAAGCCGTACCGGTACTTGATGAGTACGTCTACTGTACAACCTTAAAAGACTACACAAATTGTAGTAAAACAAGTGCTACTGCATTGCAAATTCAGCTCGAACCCAATGAAAGTAAAACCTTTATTTTCGATACTGACATTACAGTAGAAAATATTGATGACAATACAAACTTTGGCTTAAGTATTAACATCGGTGAAGATAAAATAGATGAGCCAGAAGTCAATTTATATAGACCATCAGCATATGAAAATGATATTTTTAAAGAGCTTAAGTCGGACAATAATGGTATGAACGGATTAAAAATCTATGTTCATCAAACCGACATTAGAGTTGTCTCTGCACATATTGGGATTGACAATGGAACACAATTTAGCGAACGAAGCCTCGATAATCCTATTGCCATTAGCCAAGACAATGTTGAGGGCAAGTATATAGGTTTTTGCTATGTTATTCAAAATATTGGAGCTCATCGTTTTTATGACAATCGTTTTCATGATGCTATTGTGTACAACTCGGGTGCCTTTGGTGATGGTTTAGAGCCATTGATCTCGCCAAGTTTTGATTTGGCGAGCAATGAAACATCCGATAGAGTGTGTAACTATATTGAACTTCCTGTAAATAATCTCACCGAAGGAGTGTACACCTTAGAGGCTAATGTGAACTATTCTGGCGATACCAATAGTCACAATAATAGCAGCAATACACGTTATCAGATTGTCAGATAACACATGTTTTGAAATAGGTGATGCCTAAGCAGAAATTACATATATTTGATGCTTACGAGCATGATAGGTTTATGGTGATACTATAAATGCCCGCTCTAGCATCAAATTTTTCAACACCAATGTATTGCCATTAAGCAGTGCTGAGATGGAACTACTGCTGCTTCCATAAAGACCATTAGCAGAAACGCTATCATCATAAATAACCGCTCCTAAACGAATCTCTTTGCTGCTACTGTTGTAAGTATAGCTCCCTGCTTCAAATCCATCACCGCTACCGCCGTCAGCTTCAACATAAAGTAAGCGTCCGTCATCTAACAGCATGACAATGTTGGATGTATCATGCCATGTTGCTTCTATTGAGTTACTAACAGGCTGTCTGTAATATAACTCATCTTCGCCGTCTCCGGTACGCATAGAGTATGCATCTATTATAATAGTGATACTTTCATCAGGTATATTCTCATCCAAATTTGAACCAATATAGTCCATATCAAGCCATAGCTGTCCTGTGCTGCTCTCATAGCGGTAGGTTCCTGCTACTGCACCATCATTAGTTTTTTCATCATCACTATAGCGTGTCGCTATAAATGATCCATCTTCAAAAAATGAGAATGTGTTATACCCCTCAATACCTGCCCAATTCCCTACCAACAGCGCGCCATCGGCAGTAGAATCATCCAAACCTCCTATTTTTGCAATAGTAATAGAACTGCCGCTAACACGATAATCAATATTTAATTTACTAGAGTATTCAAAGGTGCCATTGCCGGCAACTCCTGCAAGTTTATAGGCAGATTTTTTACTCTCATTCGTTGAGAGCAGTACCCAGTCAAATTTTTGATTGCCATCACCATCAACATCACTTCCTAATGAGAACATATACCATGCAGGCGTTGGCGTTGCGATAGAAACTTCTTTCCATCCAAACACGTCACTGTCCGTCGGCGCATTACCTTGAAGCTGATAGGATGTCCCTTTTGACGTCGTAAATGCCCAGTCAAATGCTGACTCTGCACCACTAAAATCATGCTGTCCAAATGTCCCTGAAATTGTATACTTTTTTTGGCTCATTAAAGCATCTTCGGTCACTGTATATCCGTATACAAACGAAGAAAATAGTGTAATTGTAGTTAATAACTTTACTAAATACTGCATCACAACATCTTCCTTCTGTTTATTTCTCTCATGATAACAAGAGTATGATAATGATTTATTAAGTACTATCACATTATTTCACTTTTATGGATATATTCAATTTTAATGAAACTTTAAAGCTACGAGTTATATCATAGTATTGAGAACATAAAAAAGGATTAAATATGACAAAAGTTACTTTATCGCTTCTAGCAGCTTCAACGCTATTGTTAGCATCGCCAAGTCACAGTGGGGGTGAGTTTGCGACACTCAACACTTTCATTAATGATGTGATTGACAATACCAATCAGATTGACTTTGCAAATAGTGGTAAAACATTGGGTGCTACGGGTATTTTTGTGTTTGCTGAAGATGTTCAAGCTCTTGACATTGCACTTAGATACAACTTGAATGCAAATGTTGGTTTTGATGCGAGACTCCCTATTGTTAAAAACGATTTCTCTGATGAGACAGGTATTGGTGATTTTTCAGTATCGACTAACTACCATTTTGGACAACCTGAGAGTGAGTATGGCACTAATATTACTACACTGAGATATAAAACAAGTACAGGTGATGTTGATGATCGTTTAGGTACAGATGAGAGTGCCGTTACACTGTCACATACAATAGCAAAAGACCTTTCTAATGGATTCAGCTTTCATGGATTAGCAACCTACTCAATGAATTCGGGTGATATTGAAGATTCTTTTGCACTAATGGCAGGAACGTCACATCAATGTTTTTTTTCAGAAAATGTGACAACGAATGCAAAAATCACTTACTACAACCAAGATGACTTGAGTGCTGCAGATTTATGGATTCAGTGGAGCAGTACAAAGATTATTACTGATATACCGCTTTCTGCCGGCATAAAGATTCCACTTCTTAATGACTATGACGGAGAGGATCTTGACAAGACTGTTCTGTTTTATGTGAGTGCGTCAAACTTCTATTAATTACTACCTTGCTTCTCAAAGTTCTGCTTTGAGAAGTGTTCTATGATTTTGTTCTCATTGAGTCAGCTCCGTTTTTGCACCCTACCATTAAAATAAGGATAAGTAATAAAACAAATTAAACTTTACAGTTGGATTAAGAATTGCTAGTCTTAGTTATGACAATAACAGATGCAGAGATATTATAAGAACTTAACTTTCGCACCTAAGCTCAAGTGAAAAACGGTATCAAACCACCAAAACATCAAACTTATGATTGCATACAATTTTATTGTAACAAGCTCCTCAATAAAAGCCTATAAATAGGGGTATTAGTGTATAATTTCAGTTGTAAATTACTTCAATGAGAGCCTAAAATGATTGCTGCACAGCTGATAAACATAAAAGACATTTTAGAGTAAAGCAACTTCACAAAAAAAGAAGGAGTAGCAATACATTTAGTTGTATTGCACTTTTTGTATATGCTGGTGATGAATAAAAAGATAGCTACTTTTATGAAGCAAAGCGATAATAGCTAGAATAACTCTTTCATTTTTTACATACAATATTGTGAGCTATATCAATCGTATCAGTAATGAACCTCAAACGATTGGAGGTTTGTTTAGAGACCTTGAGTGTGAACTCTCAACTTTAGCTATAGCTATGCAAACTTTTATCGCTATTCTTGAGGAAGTAGCTAAGATTGATGATATTGTAAATAGAAATGAAGATTTAATCTTTATTATCACTGTACTGCAAGATGTCACTAAAAAAATGCTTGGATTTAGGTGCGAAAGTTAAGTTAGATTAACTCATTTTCTATTCATCTGCTATAATTGAACCAATATAATAGATTTGGAATAACAATGAATTTAACCCATTTAGATGAGAAGGATCGACCAAAAATGGTTGATGTTTCTCAAAAAAACCAGACCACACGTGTCGCAGTTGCTAGTGGTATTATAGAGATGAGTCAAGATGCTTACGATGCTATTGTAAGCCAAAAGAGTAAAAAAGGGCCTGTCATACAAACCGCGGTTATTGCTGCAATTATGGGAACTAAAAAGACAAGTGATCTCATTCCGATGTGTCATCCTTTAAACTTAAGTGGCATAAATTGTGATATTGATGAGCTTCCCCAACTGCCTGGTTTTAAAATGTATGTTAGTGCCAAACTTACGGGTCAAACAGGCGTTGAGATGGAAGCACTAACAGGTGTTAGTATTGGTCTGCTTACCATTTATGATATGGTAAAAGCGATTGATAAAGGCATGGTTATTCGTAATGTCCAGCTGGAGTCTAAAGAGGGAGGTAAGAGTGGAAGTTACAAACGATAGTCAAAAAAAATTAAAACTTGAATACCCATGTAACTGGACCTACAAAGTTATAGGTCAAGAACGTGAAGTGTTAGAGCAAGCAGTTCGTGATGTTATCTGTGAGCGTAGCCATTCACTTAAGCATTCCAACCAGAGTTGCAGTGGAAAATACCTCAGCATGAACCTTGATTTACTTGTACACAATGAAGATGATCGAAACTTCATTTATGAAGCTCTTAAAGCACATCAGAATATTAAAATGGTCTTATAAAGGAAAGCATAATGGATTACAAACAACTAGAACGTGACATTAAAAGCAGCTATAAAGCAGACAAGCACTCTACTATTGAAGAGCGCAGTAATGCACTACTTGAACATGTTGAAAAAGAGTGGAACATCACTATTGAGGGCATTACACAAAATGAGCTTAAAATTATTACTTCCGTTATTATGGAAGTGGAAACAAAAACTTTACATGATGAAGTTGATGAACTACTCGCTCAAAAAGAGCGAATTGAGCGTCAGCTTGATAAAAAAAGTGAAGCATTCCAACTTGCAAAATATGAGACTTTTGATGCCATAGAGAGCGCCCTCTCAAATAGTCCTCAAGAGACACTCACTATGCTGCACCAAATTCGTCTGCAGTCTATTGATCTTTTTGATATGCTGGCAGAGATGAGTGAATCAGCAATTATTACGGCACTAGAGAAAAATGAAGACATTGAAGAGACTCTCAAAGGTACCATTCAAGAGATTACAACCCACACATTAAATGAGAAAACACCCAATACTCTGCGTGTAAAAAGTATTCTTAGCACCATTTTAAATACTGCTGCCTTTGTTGCTGACGCCACACCTAACAACGCAACAGAGATTTTAAGAGGAACTCTTCGCGGGATTCGTTTGGGCTTAACAAAGTCGATCAATAAATTTAATAAGCAGCTGCTTTACATGCCGGATGAAGCCAAAATGATTTTAATTGATGACTATGCCTCACTACAAAAAGAACTCAATAATATTGACACACTATTTAAGAGTATTATTGATGAAGTTGCATCACAAAACTCGCAGACCATTCAAGATATTTTAAATGAAGTCTCTAATGACATTAAATATGATATGGATAAACTCATTCAAGTTGCTCAAGAAACGGCCGCAACAATGAAAGAACGCTTTAGTGATATTAAAGATGATGCTTTGCAGCAAAGCAGTAAAGTCATGAACTCCAAAACAGCCAAAGAGGCAAAACGTATGGGATTTTATGCGTGGAGTGTGGCAAAATCAGCAATTGACGGAGCCATCAAAGGAGCCAAAGAGAAGATGGACAAGTAGTGTCCATCTATTTACTGATCCTTCGCTAAAACAAACATATTCTCAAAATTGTTTTTAAAATCTTTACAGCGATTACAAATCGGATCACCGCCTTTATAAGGGTAGGGACACCGGCATTCGTGGCACATCACCATCTCATAATGCACCAACTCGCTGCCACGATCGAATGCAATGGAGACTAAATCAATACCCTCTTTCGTTGTAACCGCATCAGTTTTACAGATATCATCACAAATACCACAGCCGATACACTTACCTGCAGTAAAGAAAATACCTTGTTTATCTGATGTGGCAAAGAGTGCATCAGTGGGACAAAATTGAATACAATCACCACAATTGGTACAGGCATTAAAATCAATTTTTTTGTTAAAAAAGAGGTTATCAAATCCTTCAAAAGAGGTTATTGTAAATGACTCAATGGTCTCTTTGATTGAATTTTTTAAAATTGTATATTTCAGAGGCAATGCGGTCTCAACATGATGTTGATTGAGTGTTGTAATGGGTTTCTCATGGTCACCCTCTTTAATAACATCTTTTGCTTTAGTAAATGCCGTTCGAAATAAAGCACGTCTTGAGTTCTCTTCATCAAGATTTTCTTCAATAGTAGCAATCTCTTTTTCAAGCCCCACTTTGACCAAAAATGCATTGCTCTGCTCAATTTTTTGACGTATCGCCATCTCTACTTTTTTCTCGCTATTGAGTACACACCCTTCACAATGCGACATGTCACATATTGGTGTCTCATCGCTGCGAAGTGCCATTGAGATAAAATGATGTGAATCAAAAATACCAAGACATGGCGTATTTATTTTACATGTAAGTATTTTAGCTTCACTTTCATTAAATGCAAGCGTAAATGTATTAGGATCAAAGTTCTCAATATGTAGTGATTCTGTTGGACAACTTCCAATACATGCTGCACATTCAATACACTTATTTTCAAAGAGTGTCAACTTATTACGAACAAGAGCAAAAGCATCTTCGGGACAGAGTTCAATACAGATTTGACAGTCATTATGAAAATAGGCATTTCTTAAACATTCGGTAGCACTGAAACTAAAGAGCTCTTTTTTTTGAACGAAATCACTACTCGCCATCCGTGCACTCCTCATTTAAATACTCATAATCTGCCACTAAAAATTCAATCATAAAATCACATATGTCATGATAAAAAGGAGTTTGTGCCATACTTCGCATGCCAATCATATAAGGAATAACCCACATCATAATGTGCTCTTTCATAAAATCATATTGTGGCTGCATTTCATTTCTATAAATCAATGACTGCATAAAACCAAACTCTATGGAGAGATGATCCGGCGCCATGAGCTCCGTTTGATCCATATTCAACTCAAAGCCATATTTAAAATAAAATGCCATTACCGGATTTTGCAACCCAACCAACGTTTCATTCTTAAAATCTAAAACAAATGCTTCAACTGGCTGTGTATTGAGAATAAACATTGATGTAAAATCGGTATTAAGCTCATCAAGAATAGTCTCATCATCATACTCAAGCAACCAGGCCTTACTTGCCTCACCAATGGTCTCTAAAAGATTATTATTGGCTTTGAGATCAGCGATAAAACGCTTATCAGGCATATCACTCATAATACGAGATAAAAATGCATAGATATGGAGTCGATACTCTTTGTTCATAAAAAGTCCTAAATTAATATGGGGATTTGCAGCAGTACATTTCAAAGCCAAAAAGCTCTGAAACTAGAGACATCCCTTGAAGAATGACTTTTTAGGTGGTGGCGGTGACTTAAATTCATGTACAACAATAGTATTGATACTACTATCATATTCACCAGTTACTGATACACCATTACGGTTGATACCTATATCAAACTCTTTTCTATCAAGTTTAGATATATCAAGTTTGTAGATGATACCGTCATTATGAGAAAAAAGTACAAGTGGTGTCTTTTTATCGACTCCAGCTTCCGTTGTTTTATAACATCCATCACTGCCACAGACATAATTTTCCATATAACAGTCTTTAAAAGAACCCTGTTCTGCACACGCTTGAGTAGTTAAAAAACCCTCTTTTTCGAATGCGTCTTCATTAGCAAATGCACTCAGGGCCAGTGCAATAATTAAAATAGCTATCTTTTTCATTATTGAGCCTCCGCTTTCAATGTTTGCAAGTAAGCAACAATATCATTTTGGGTTTTCTCATCTAACCATGAGAAATCTGTCATTGTTGATGTACGCTTACCGTTGTCTAGAGTATACCATTGGTAGTTACTGTGCGCATTGCGGTTGTAACCCGGAACAATAGCATCTGATGGTTTGAGCAATGACTCTTTTAGGTATGCAGCAGTTGAGTAACCGCCAATATTCATTAAAGCCGGTCCCATTAAGTTTGGAGAATCAGTTGCTTCAATCTGGTGACACCCAACACATCCGTTGGTCATTGCAGCCTCTTTACCAGCTTTTGCATCACCAATTAGCTTACCCTCAAGAGCAGCAATAAGAGCATCACCGCCTTGTTTACCTTGAAGCTTTACAGAAATCCAAGAAGAGAGATGTTTCAAACCATCACGCCCCATCTTTTCACCATCCCATACAGCAAATGCTACAGGAATTGCACCGGCATCAAGGTTTACGTAGTCATCTTTCATGCTCCGTGACAATGTTCCTTGCCACTCTTTTGCAACATAACCAAGACGCGAATACGATGTGTTGGTTCCGTCTTTAATTTCTGTCATAGAGCGGAAGCCTTCACTTACAAAACTACGCTCATAATCATGGCTTCCAAGTTTTTTAACTTCTGCATCAAACTTAGCCAAATCTTTCCCAAAAAGATTTGTCTGATTTCGGTTTACTTGATGTCCTACATCGCCGTTACCGTTTGACTCATAAACAGATGTAGCCTCTTTTTGAAGATGAACGGTAACAGGACGCCCTTCAGAGCCCATACCAATATATGGAAGTGCTTCAGGATCACTAAAGTCATTAGCAAATTGTACGGCGAAACCATCGGCATATGATGTTGTGCTCAATCCTTCTTGAATATTCATACTGCCATCAGACCATTTGATCATAAATGCAATATTTTTATTGTTATAAACAGCAGCTACCATCGCTTTTTTAGCACGGTTTGCAGCATTGATCTCATTGGCATTTTTATCATTCATCTTAATCGTTGTCTGCGGATACAGTATTACCGGTGAAAACGTTGCTTTTTTCCATACTGCTGAGTCATATGACACCTTACTTAAATCACTACCAACCTTTACTGCTGTAACAGTCGCACCGGCTGCTAACAGCGATGAAACTACTAACGTTGATGCTAAAATTGTTGTTGCAATCTTTTTCATTAATGGTGCCCTCCCGGTGTAAATTCTGCACCATGAGTAAAGTTCATAGTGTATCCGGATTTAGTATATTTTCCTGCCGCGTAACGCGTATCAACCGGTGCTAAAGGATGTTGACCTTTCTCTTTTGCAACATTTTGATAGTACGTGTTATCAAGACGGAACATATCTGAGTGTTGATATGCAATTAAGATATCCATTAATTCACTCTCACCGGTCTCTTTACGTTTTTTCATCTCAGCTTTGAGTGTTTTAATCGCGCCATGAACTTCAGGTCCAAACAGTTTTTCCAACTCTTCAATCGGAACACGGCCTGAGCCTTCAATGATTTTACCGTCTGCATCAAACTTAACCGGTGATTCGGTTGGTGGTACATAGTAAACATTTGGTTGGGTTCCATAATCGGTACGAAGACCAAGTGCCACTTTGTACTTATTGACTAGTTTATGTACCTGTCCCTCTTCATCATCTAAGAAACCAACAAAACGGATACGCCCAACACACTGCTGCGCACATGCCGGTGGAAGTCCCTGCTCAACACGCGGAAAACATAAAATACATTTTTCAGATTTTGAGATTTTCGGGTTAAAATAGATTTTTTTGTAAGGACACCCTGCGATACAGTAGCGATACCCTTGACAACGATCTAAGTCAACCAATACAACACCATCTTGCTCCCGTTTAAAGATTGCGTCACGAGGACACGCACTCAAACAGCCCGGATTAGTACAGTGGTTACAGATACGGGGCAGGTAGAAGAAGTAGTTGTCTTGTGGGAAAATTCCCGTCCCTTCATCTTCATCCCAGTTTGGCCCCCATGTCGGTTCAACATTGGGCTCAAAACTTCCGCCAGTCATCAGTGCATCATAGTTATAATCCCAAGGCACACCGTAATCTGCCTCTAAATTAGGGATAACACCCGGTTGAAGATCACCGCTCGCGTCAAAACCACCGCCTAACTCCATCCAGTTTTTAGGATAACCCGTACCAGGATATGTCTCAACATTATTCCAATACATATACTCACGGCCATTACGATTTGTCCACTGAGTTTTACATGCTACGGTACATGTCTGACACCCGATACATTTGTTCAGGTCCATTACCATTGCTAATTGTCTTTTTGACATCTATGCTCCTTAAACGTTTGCTTTTTCATAATTTACTGCGCCATCATATGCGTACTGGTTACCATCCCAAAGACCACCAAATCTAAGGTGACCCCATCCATCAGCCATTTCAAGAAGATTCAATGCAGTAGGAACTACCTCATTGTGACCTTTGTTAAATTTATACATGTAAGGTTCCCAACCGTGCTCCATTACCAGACCATCAGCCGGAGATGACGATGATAATTTTGCCATCGCATAGAACTCACCAAGGTTGTTAAAAACACGGATTGTATCACCATCTTTAATACCTTTTGTCTTAGCTACAACACGGTTAAGTGCAATCGCCGGTACACCACGCTGAAGGCGTAAGAGTGTACGAGATGTTTTATAGTTTGAGTGAATTGACCACCTTGCATGCGGAGTCATCAATA
>VAPK010433398.1_pt1 | contig 10835 bp, 14 predicted proteins | sample 3395031 | NCBI WGS metagenome assembly VAPK01 (sample SAMN08290443, study PRJNA428436) | hydrothermal vent metagenome | isolation source: Deep-sea hydrothermal vent chimney 1 | place: Pacific Ocean: Juan De Fuca Ridge
TCCTCCGAACTGGCGGACGTGTATGCGTCGCTAACCCTGTTTAAGGATGCCAGCTATGAGTGGGAGAGTCTGGGTGAGCCCGGTCGGGCGGCCTGGACCCTACGCATGTTTGCTGCCGTGCCGTGCTGGCATCTTGGACATTACCGCGAGGCCCTCGATGCGCTGGAGCGCGCTTCGCTGTTAGTGGAGTCCAAGCCGGCCTCTCTTATCAAAACCTTGGGAATGGCTGCTCGCCTGGCCTCCATGGCCGGTGATCGAGGGCGATACTCAGCCCTGGTTGCTCAGGTTGAGGCCCTGCCGTCCGGTCATTCTCTCAGTTGGGTCGACGGTTTCGTGAGCTGGGCCGAGATGATGCTTTCATCGCTGGAAGGCGATGCTCACGGAACCCAGGTCGCTCAAAGCCGTGCCCAGACCTTGCTCAGACCACTCATGGACCATCCGACTGGAGCCCTGTTCCTCGCCGAGTGCTCCAATGCTTCGGCCCTCCTAGGTGAAACCGCAGAGGCCCTGCGGATGCTTGCCCGGGCCAAAGCGAGGTGTGAGGAGGCTCCGTTGGAGGTACATCTGGCGGAGATCATTGTGCATGCTCGGGTGGGGGAAGCAGAGCGAGTTCCTGGCTTGGTTGCCGAACTGGATGAATCCGGATCTCTGCCCTTTGAGCGGCGCTGGCGGGTCGAACTGGAGGCTCTGCTGGCTCATAGTCGAGTAGTTGGTGTTGCTCCCAACGAAGAGGTGCTGGCCAAGATCAAGCACCAGGCCAGCAACTTAGGTTTGGAGTTGTTGTGGGACCAGTTGCTGGAGAGGTTCGGTCTCGCACCGCGGTTGGCCGCCACCTCGACACAGATGATCCTGCTTGGATCGTTCTCGGTTGTTGCCGATCAGACCACCGACAGCAAGGTTCTTCCTCCCGGACATTCAACCCAGCTGATCAAGTACCTGGCTGCTGCTGGCGGCGATGTGCCAGTGGAAGTGGTGATCGAGATCCTCTGGCCCGACGGTGACCCAGACAAGGGCCGCAAGCGGCTACGAAATGTCATCAACCGAGCACGAGCTGCCCTTGGGCCCGACTCGGTCCTACGAACCGGCGATCTGATTCGCCTTGGTCCGGAAGTCAAAACCGACCTGGCTCAATTCCGCGAACTCGGTGGCCACGCGCTGACTGGGTCCGAAACAGAGACTGAGCGAGCAGTCAAAGCCGTTCGAGCCCTCAATCTGTACCAAGGCGAGCTCTTGCCCGACGATCTGTACAGCGAGTGGGTTGATGGTCATCGGGAAACCATCAAGCTCACTGCCATTGGCCTCTTGGATCTGGTGTTGGCCCACCCAACGACCGAGGTTGTGCCGTCCTGGCTGTTGGAGACTGCTGGCCGGGTCGGGGCCAAGACCGAGTCCTTGTGGGTCGACATCGCCCAGTTTGCTGATCAGCATGGAGCGATGGAGTGTTGCCGAGTAGCGGCCTTTCGAGCCGAAGCCGTTGCCAACGATCTGGGATACGAACCCTCAGTAGCGACCACAAAATTGCTGGCCAACTATCGCTAGCGGAGCTGGCTAAGCCAACTGGGCCTGCCTGCGGGGTGTCGGTTGTGGACACGTCGTTGCAAAAAGAAGCGAACCGCCCCCGAAGGAGCGGTTCGCATATCTGTTCATCAGGGCCAGACGAGCGCCGCCGTCAAGAGGGACCCGGTCTGCCGTGTTGAACAGAGAACATGACCGGCGAACCGGTCAGAGTCTGTGATCAGCCGACCCAGGTGCCGTTGGCGGCAGCGATGAGAGGAAGTCCGGCAATCGCACCAACGGCGAGAGCGGCGGAGATGGTAAGGCGGCGGGCGATCTTCATGGGATTCTCCAATATTTGTGCGGACGATTCCGAGCAGCCAGTGTCGGCCCCGGATGCACACAGATAATCGCAACGTCGTCCCATCATGGGTTCGTTGTTCCATGGGACGCGCGTGGGACGCCGAACGAAGCTTCGATCCTTTTCGGATCGTGATGCAACCGGTGAGGTGAGTGTCGGCCGATGAAGTTCAGCCTTGAGTAGTTCTTGAGCGCTTTCTTTGACGGACATTGGACAATGATTCCTATGGCTCAAGAGGTGCTGGCAGTCGGGTTGTCGGTGGTTGGGACGCTCTTTCAAGAAATCCAAAAGAATTTCCTGGAAACACTCATAGGTCAAACGACCTATGCCGATGGAGGGCGAACAAAGCCATTCCGAGACCAGTCAGAACCAATGACCGGTCGTCCAATGAGATATGTGTGGAGACAATCGTGAGCCAGCAGCAGCAAAGCCATCCAAGCCAACCAGACTTCGGTCGCACAGGGCTTGATCAGCTTGTCATCGACCTGACCGAGACTCGGATCTCTTTGGAGCTCTGCCAGCGTTGGCTACAAAACGCTCATGATTCTGCTACCGATGAGTCCTTCCGACGCCTGATCGGTGATGTCATGGGTGACTTGAACGATCTTGGTCCGAACCACGACGGCGTCATGGACCATGAACTGGAGTCACTTGTCCTCGGTGCCTTGGGATCTGTGCAGTCAGCCATGGAATTGCAAGCACAAGGCTGATCGCCTGTTGGCCTCGTGCCAACAAGTCTTGCCGATCTGCCGCGCAACGTAAGTGCGGCGAAATGAGTCCGCTGGTGCGATCTTGGTGGACTAGCGTGGATGTGCGTAGGCCCAAACGTGCCAACTGGTGCACAGCGTGAGTCAGAAGCACAGCGTGAGCCAGATACAGCTGAGCCAGAAAAACAGCGCAAGCCCGGAGAATCAGATGCTGATTGACACCATTCGAGACGATCTTAAGACTGCAATGAAAGCGCGTGATGCACTGAGCCTTCGCACCCTTCGATCGATCATTGCCGCGGTACAAGAACAAGAAGTCTCCGGTAAGGGAGCCAAGACGCTGGATGACGCCGGGGTCGAAAAAGTCATCGCGGCACAAGCAAAACGTCGGGTTGAAGCGGCCGAAGCATTTGATGCTGGCGGTCGAGATGAGAAAGCAGCTGATGAGCGCGCCGAGGGGAAGATCCTGGAGTCCTACCTGCCGGAGCGGCTATCCGATGACGATCTGGCCTCACTTGTAGCGGCCACGCTGGCTGAAGAAGGCCTCACCGTCAAGGCTGACATGGGCCAAGCAATGAAGGCAGTCAACGTTAAGGTTGCCGGTCGAGCCGACGGACGCAAGGTTGCCGAACTCGTCAAGTCGAGCCTGACGTAATCTGACCAAAAGTGTCCGCCCCAGTGGCGGTAGTGGGTGTTCTAGCCAGGAAGAGCGAGACCAAGCTGCTTGCTATGTACCTTGGCGACATTCAGAGCCAGGTGCTTCATGCGGTCGACGTTCTCGCCCTGCCAGTTGGCGTCCAGGGCATCGTGGAACAGTTCCAACCAGCGAACAAAGTGCTCGGCGGTAAAGTGCCGCTGGCCATGAATGTGAAAGTGGGCAGCCATTGGGTTGCCGTCATAGCCGCGGATCCCAAACAAGAAGCGGTTCCAGAAACCGGCGATCTTGGGAATGTGTTCGTGCCAATTGACCTGGGCGACTTCGTTGAACATCGGACCGAGCAGCAGATCCTGTGCAACATCTTGGTAGAAGTCTCGCAGAAACGCCCCGAGTCGTTCTGGGGTGTCGATGTCGGGAAGGCCGCTGGTGGTGGGCTCAGGGTTCGGGGTTGATCGCATGGTGACACGCACCATCTCTTTGTAGCGGCAAACAAACATGTCGGGAACAGCAACGGGAATCTTTGAAGTGGTCTGAAGTCACTTCTGAGACGATGGATCACCCTGCTAGTTCGCCAGCATGTGGTTGCATATCTTGGCAGTGAAGCCTCATGACTGGCAAAATCGGGCAAGATCGTTGTCTTGCGCCATCTATTGTCCTCGATTTTCCAGCGTCCGATTTTCCAGCGTCCGATTTTCCAGCGTCCGATTTTCCAGCGTTCGGTCTCCCAAGGTTCCTTTGCGCTGGCGTCGATGCTGGCTCTTGGTGTCGTCGCTGCGTCTTGTAGCGGCAATGGTGAACTCGGACCCGATGAAGCGGCGACCACCGGACCTGCGTCCTCGCAGGCAACGACTTCTTTGACCACGGCGGCAACGGTGCCCCCAACGACCGCACCCCCGACGACTCAGGCTCCTACCACCGAGCCAACGACGACACCAACAACTGAGTCAGCTACGACGCTCGCTCCTTCGTGTCCAGGAGTTGAACCCGGTGCCAGCACGATCACCGTCGACTCAGGCGGGAACAGCTATGAGACTCGGATCTACATTCCAGTCGGCTTCGAAGCTGGCCAGCCGACTCCTGTTGTGCTCAACTTTCACGGCTTGGGATCGACGGGAATTCAACAGGTCGCCCTCACCGATTATGAGTCCTTGGCCAAGAGTGAAGGATTCATCGTTGTCCATCCAACTGGACTAAACATCCCGGGCCGCGGCGCATCGTGGGAGTTGGATCAGACCGACATTCCCGGTCGAGATGACCTTGCCTACGCCAACGACCTCATCGATCTGATGATCGCGGACTACTGCGGCGACACCAACCGCATCTACTCAACCGGCATGTCAAACGGCGGTTTCTTCACCAGTCGCCTGGTCTGTGAGTTGGCTGACCGTCTTGCCGCGGCATCATCCATCGCAGGCGTGAGCCACTTCGATGACTGCAACCCCAGTCGAGCGGTCCCGTTTCTGGCGTTTCACGGCACCAGCGACAAGGTGGTTCCTTTTCTGGGCGGAACGTCCACTTTGGGTGACGGAGCGGCTGGGGACTCGACCTTTTTCGATCAGGTCATGCCCGAAGAATTTGCGGAGTTCGCCGATGACGCTGGATGCAGTCTGGAACCAGAGGTCAAGACGATCTCTGATGAAGTCACCAGCTTTGACTATGTCGACTGTGGCCTCGACACACCGATGAGATTCTATGAAATTACCGGTGGAGGACATACCTGGCCAGGCTCGCCGATTGGCCCGCTTTTGACAGCATTCTTGGGTATGACAACCGACGACATCAATGCCACCACGCTGAGCTGGCAATTCTTTAGTGAGCACACCCGAAACTGAGATTGGATCGACTGGGGTCGGTGGGGGTGAGGACTCAGCAATATGGACGGGCTCAGTCCTTTACCGGCGTCGAGTTCGATCAGAAAGCTCTCGTCGGGCATCGCGGTCGGCGTCGCGCTTGGCAATCATCTGCCGCTTGTCCACCGTCTTGAGCCCCTTGCCTAGGCCAAGTTCGATCTTGGCTCGGCTTCCCTTGAAGTAGATGGCCATCGGAACCAGTGTTAGCTGACCCTGGTTCACCTTGGAAGAGATCCGATCCAGCTCGTGCCGGTGCATCAACAGCTTTCGCTTGCGAGTTGACTCGGCTGAACCCTGGATGCTGGCCCGAGAGTACTGCGCGATGTTCAAGCCGATCAGCCACAGCTGGCCATCTTCAAATCGGGCGTAGGCGTCATTGAGCTGGACCTTGGACTCTCGCAGCGACTTGACCTCGACCCCGCGCAACGCGATGCCAGCTTCGTAGGTCTCGGTGATGTGGTAATTGCGGCGCGCTGTCTTGTTAGTTGCCACCATCTTGACTGACATCAGATGGAGGATACCGTTGCCGGATGCTCTCGCTGAGTCGACAGTCATGGTTGGAAATTCTCGCCGAAGCGTGGAGGGTCTATCCGCTGGAAGCCTGTGGTCTGCTCATGGCCGAGTCGGCTGGGTCCGGGCCGTCAAGTTTTGTGCAGGCAGGTCTCGACGAGCCAATCAAGGTTTTCCGGCCGATTCACAATGCCGCCCAGTCATCTCGGATCTTCCAACTGGATCCGATGGAGTACATGAAGGCCGAGCGTGGCGCCGATGACGCCGGTCTCGAAGTCGTCGGAGTCATGCACTCACATACTCACACCGCTGCCTACCCATCGCCAACCGATGTGGCCGAAGCAACGAAGCCCTTGGTGCCTCCGACCTGGCATTGGGCCATTGTGTCGCTTGCTTGGGGATACCCAGAACTGAGAAGCTTTCGCGTCACTGAAGGTCCAGGTGATAGGGCGACCAGATCGGGAATAGTCGAAGAGCGTGTCTGGTTGAATGGGTAATACTTGATAATCTCTATCAGATTTGTCAGGTATTGAATACAGTCAGACCGCACCCAGTCAGACCGCATTTAGTCAGACCGCATTTAGTCAGATCGCAACAAGCGAGTGTGACCGCGTCATCCACCTCCGAGGTTCCCATGTCAGAAATCAGTGTTCGTCTCCCCACCGTCTTACGCCCCCAAGCCAACGGACAATCGTCGGTTAACGTGACGGGCAGCACCGTGGGAGAAGTTGTCGACGGATTAGTTGCTGAATACCCCGATCTTGAATCCAACCTTCTCGATGACGGGGGTGCCGTTCGTAAGTTCATCAATATCTACCTGAACGACGAGGACATCCGCTTCCTGAAAAAGCTGGAGACACCGGTGGTTCAGGGTGACGAGGTCGCCATCCTTCCCGCTGTTGCCGGGGGCTGAACGGGGTGGCCGTTGTGCAATCCGTGCTTGACTTGATCGGCAATACACCGACGGTCGATGTCAGCCAACTGAGTCCCAGTCCCAACGTTCGGATCCTAGCAAAACTGGAAAACCACAATCCGACGGGCAGTGTGAAGGACCGGATCGCTTTAGCCATGGTGAACGCGGCGGAGGCGACGGGCGAGCTTGTTCCCGGCCGAATCGTGATCGAACCGTCCTCAGGCAACACGGGCATAGCCCTGGCCATGATCTGTGCCCAACGCGGCTACCGCCTCAAGGTCGTTCTACCAGAAAGCGTCACCGAAGAACGCCGCCAAGTCCTCGAAGCATTCGGAGCAGAGATTATTCCTTCTCCCGGGGAGGAGGGCTCCAATGGCGCGGTCCGATTGGCTCAGCGTCTTTCCGAGGAAAATCCGAACTGGGTATTTCTCTACCAGTACGGCAACGAGGCTAATCCTTTGGCTCACTTCGAAGGAACCGGCCCGGAGATCCTGGCTGACGTTCCCGACATTACGCACTTCGTCGCTGGGCTCGGCACCAGTGGCACATTGATGGGTGTTGGTTCCTACCTGAAGGAGCAACGGCCTGATATCAAGCTCTACGCGGTTGAGCCACCAAGTGGTGAAATGGTTGAAGGACTCCGCAGTCTTGGTGATGGCTATGTTCCCCCGATCTTTGAGAAGTGGGGTGGGGTCGAGTTGCTGGATGGGAAACGAATTGTCCGACCAACCGAGTCCATCTATTGGGCCCGACGGTTGATGGTTGAGACGGGAATCTTCGCCGGACTCTCCGCCGGTGCGGCTCTGGCTGGAGCAATCAAGGTTGCGGAGAGGCTGGTTGACGACGATTCAGCCGCTGCCAGCTTGCAGTCAGATCGGGCCAGCCTGGCAACCATCGTCTTTCTGGTGAGCGATGGCGCATGGAAGTACTTGTCGGCTGGGGTATATGGCCGCGAGCTTGGACACGATGACGTTGCGGAGGCGGCAGAGAAGCTTGACCAGCTGATCTACTTCTGAGCCGTCCTGCAAGGCACAGCTTGGTGTGGCCTCTCCAGCACTTCGCCCGGATCTTGTTCGACCGTCGGCCCCCGGTCAAGAACTGTCCCAGTGGGCCGCCGGTCGAAGTGCTGAACGTGAACATAGAGTCACTCTGCGTGTCGAATCCAGTAAGCGGGTAGATCCGCTCATCGGTCGCGTAGGCTGTCCCCGATGGACCGCCGACCGATCGGGATGTTCGATAGTGGGTTCGGTGGACTGACCGTTGCCCGGGCGGTCATTGACCTCCTCCCCGAGGAAGACCTGGTCTATCTCGGCGACACTGCTCGCTATCCCTATGGGGCTCGTCCCATTGATGAAGTCCGAGAGTTCTCTCTCGAAATTGGCCAGTTCCTGGTCAACACATTTGACATCAAGGTTCTGGTCGTTGCGTGTAACACGGCCACCGCCGCGGCTCTGGAGGATTTGCGAGAGGTCTTGCAGATTCCTGTGGTCGGTGTGATCGAACCCGGGGTTCGATCGGTCCTTGGGGCCTCGGACTCTGGACATGTTGGGGTCATAGGAACGGTGGCAACAATGAACTCTGGTGCCTATCAAAGTGCGATGCTGCATGCGGATCCGCTGATTGACCTAACCACCTGTGCGTGTCCAGGGTTTGTCGAATTTGTCGAACGGGGCACGACCGAGGGCCCTCAGGTTGAAGTGCTGGCTGAGCGGCTCCTCACACCAGTTATCGAGGCGGGGATCGACACCCTGCTCCTTGGCTGTACCCACTACCCATTCCTGGCCCGCACCATTAGCCAGGTCATGGGCCCGTCAGTTCTCCTGGTTTCTTCGGCCGAAGAAACTGCGTTCGCCCTGGCTGAGGATTTGGCCGAATCGGTACTGGCTCACCCCGATCAAGACCGGGTTGGTAGTCATCAGTTCATTTCTTCTGGAGATGTGCGAGCTTTTGCCGCCGTAGGCAGCAGACTCCTAGGACCAGAACTTGTTAATGCAGAAAGATGGAACCCACATGCGACCTGATGGACGAGAAACGGACGAACTTCGTCCAATGAGCTTCGAGCGAGACTTTACTGATATGGCCGACGGTTCGGTCCTCGTGAAGTTCGGGCGAACCCATGTCTTGTGTACCGCGTCCATCCAAGAAGACGTTCCGCGCTGGATGCGCAATAGTGGCAAGGGATGGGTCACAGCTGAGTACAACATGCTCCCGGGGTCAAGCCCCGAACGAATTCGTCGTCGCACGTCCGGGCGAGACCAAGAAATCCAGCGACTGATCGGCCGCAGTCTGCGGGCCGTGTGTGACATGAAGCTGCTGGGCGAACGCTCCATCACCGTCGACTGTGATGTTTTGCAGGCCGATGGTGGAACTCGTACTGCCTCTATCTGTGGCGGCTTTGTCGCGTTGCACGATGCCATCGCTCGACTTGGCTTGTCCAAGAATCCTCTGACCGATCATGTTGCCGCCATTAGTGTTGGCATTATCGATGGTGAATGCCGTCTTGATCTTCCCTACATCGAAGATGCCGGCGCCGAGGTTGACATGAATGTGGTCATGACCGGAGGGGCTGGCCTGGTTGAGGTGCAAGGCACCGCCGAAGGAGCAGTCTTCAGCCGCGATGAGCTCAATACCCTTCTCGATCTTGCTGAGGGCGGAATCGCCTCCATTGTTGAGGCTCAAAAGGCCGTGCTCAGCACTCCTCCGGCCGAACGAGCTTCGCGTCCATGAAACCAGATCTGTCCGTGAAGCCTAAACTGGTCGTTGCCTCGGCGAATCCGGACAAGGTTGCCGATCTGGTTCGGCTTCTTGGGGAACATTTCGAGGTTCTTCCGCGCCCTGTCGATGCCCCAGAAACCATCGAGGACCAGGACACCTTGGAAGGCAACTCGGTGAAGAAGGCGACCGAAATTGCTGAGTTCTCGGGGTGTGCTGCATTGGCTGATGACACCGGGCTCTTTGTGGCCGCGCTGGATGGTCGGCCAGGAGTGTTTAGTGCCCGCTACGCCGGCGAAGATGCCAGCTATCAGGACAATGTCGACAAGCTGCTTGGCGAACTGTCTGGAGTAGGGGATGAGGAACGGCTAGCGGAGTTTCGTACTGTCGTTGCCCTCATTCTTCCGGACGGATCTGGTGTGACTGGTGAAGGCAGCGTTTCTGGAGTCATTACCAGTGAGCCAGTTGGTGAACATGGCTTCGGCTATGACCCGGTCTTTGCCCCCGATGAGGGTGAAGGCCAGACCTTCGCCCAGATGACCAGAGAGCAGAAGCAGGAAATCAGCCACCGAGCGCGGGCTTTCCGCAGCCTGGAAATGGCCTTGGAGCAGGCAGGGCCCATTCTCGGCTGACCCGATCGGGTTCCGTCCCCTTGGCGAGCCGGTCGCTCACCTGTGGAGTGGGGGAACACCAATTGGGTTGGGATAGGGGATGATGCTTGATTGCCGCAGGTCGGCAACGACGGGGGCCAGTATTGATTCCAGCTCGCCATAGTCCTGGGCCAGCCGAGTGAAGGGGCCAGCGGCTAACACATCCGTGAGTTCTTCCACCGATCGGTGAAGCTCGCGTCCATTGAGTGTCGCCAGGACCGTCGTGCCGTCGGGCAATATTGTTCCGGTGCTCTCGGCCTGCTTGATCTGTAGCAGGCCGCGGCCAATGAGGCGCTGTCCAGCCTTGTCCCAGGCATTGTCATCCCACCCTCGGACCGACCTGACCGAATCGAGCTTGGTATCTGAGCAAGCCGAACGTAGAACTGTTGCTTCGCACGGCCCCAGCCCGTTGCTCACGAGGGCTGCGATATGGCCGTCGCCCCGATGCTCGCGCAAGATGGTGGTTGCGTGCCACAGTCGCCCGTAGGGATTGCTGGGCCACGGGAGGCTGGCATTGCTCAACCCGAGCGGACGAGGGTCGTCGCTGGTGACCTGGCAGGCGCTTTCCAGTATCTCGAATGCTCGTTCCAATGATTTGGTACAAGACTCTGCATCTGTTGTTGTGGCCCAAACGGTCCTCAATGCCGTTGCCGCACCATCTTGCCTGGCGGCTAGAGCCTCGGTCGGTGAGCAGAGTGACCAAACTGACGGCACGGCACGGGCAACGAAGTTCGGTTCGAAGCCATAGAAGAGCGCCGTGACCGCTGGCGCCGGTACCGGTCCGAGCGGTGCAGCTCGTCCAGCAAAGTACCCGCGCCAGAAGCCTCGCAAGCCAACCGCCTTGAACGCCTCGGCTGACTCCGGAGCAAAGTAGGTCAATGCGTGAATTGGCTCGATGAGCGTCCAAAGGTCCCGGGGTCCAAGCGTCACGGTTCTATGGTGACACGGTTCGGTGGTGACACGCGGCATGTAGCAGGGCA
>VAPK010022246.1_pt1 | contig 10827 bp, 8 predicted proteins | sample 3395031 | NCBI WGS metagenome assembly VAPK01 (sample SAMN08290443, study PRJNA428436) | hydrothermal vent metagenome | isolation source: Deep-sea hydrothermal vent chimney 1 | place: Pacific Ocean: Juan De Fuca Ridge
CGATAATGCTCCTATAGTAGCAATATTGCCACACTCATTTACAGCTTGCAAAATATTCCCCTCTGTTTTTAACATTGTTTTTGCAAGTGGCATCTCTATTTTTATTGCTTTGTCATTTTTTGATATAATCTTGGCAGCCATTAGTTGATTTTTTACTTGTTTTAATATATATTATGCAAAAATAATAAAAAATGATTATAACATCAAACTATAGACACACCCTTTTTAATGTGAAGTATTAAAAGCATTTTATAACTTTATCGGACTAAATAATTTGATATGAACCGACTCGCATTTACCTGTACATTTGTGTTTTTTTTGATTGCCAATACCAATTTTGCGCAAGACATTCAGAAATCAGTCTTTTTCGCCAATAACAATTCGAACTGGCTGATGTATAAAAACAACAACCAGGCTTTGTATAAAATAATTACGGACGAAGCTTTTAAATTACTGGATGAACGTGCTGCAAAAGTTTCAACGCTGAAATCAAAAGCAGACTGGACAAACTATAATAAAGAGCTAAAATCGAAAATTTTTGCCTCGCTAAATAAATTTGAAAAAACACCGCTCAACGCAAAAGTGACAGGGAGAATTGAAAAGAAAACTTTTAGTGTCGAGAAAATCATTTTTGAATCGCACCCCCAATTTTATGTTACCGGATGTTTGTTTCTTCCCAAAAACAGGCAAAAACCTGCCCCAACCATAATTTACTGTTCAGGTCACACCGACCTTGGATTTCGCAATGAAGTTTACCAACATGTTATTTTAAATTTGGTTGAAAAAGGATTCGTGGTTTTTGCCTTCGACCCAATTGGACAAGGCGAACGCTTGCAATATATGGATCCGGAAACCGGCAAATCGAAAATTGGAGGCCCAACATCGGAACATACTTTTGCTGGAATACAGGCCCTTTTAACAGGCACTTCTTTGTCAGATTATTTTATTTGGGATGGTGTGCGGGCAGTCGATTTCTTGGAAACCCGCAACGAAGTTGATATGCAGCGAATTGGAATAACAGGCCGTTCGGGCGGCGGAACACAATCTGCAATGATAGCCGCATACGATGAACGGATTTACGCCGCAGCACCGGAATGTTACATCACTAATTTTAAACGATTGTTACAATCAATTGGTCCGCAAGATGCCGAGCAAAATCCATATCATGCCATCAAATTGGGCTTCGATCATCCCGACTTTTTACATTTGCGCGCTCCAAAACCTTCGTTGATTGTAACTACCACAAACGGTTTCTTTAGCCAGCAGGGAGCACGGGAAACTTTTGCGGAAGCCCAAAAATCGTATGCTGCCTTTGGTAAACCGGACAACATTCAAAAGGTGGAAAGTTTTGGGGTACACGAATCCACAAAAAGTAACAGAGAAGCTGTTTATGCTTTTTTTCAGAAATTCCTGAAAAATCCCGGAGATAGTTCTGACAACGATATTGAACCTTTTTCGCTTGAAGATCTTTGGGTAACAAAAACAGGTCAACTGAGTTCTTCCATAAAAGGGGAAACAGTTTTTAATTTGAATAAGAAATATTTCGCTGCAAAGAAAATTCAAAAAAATAAACTGAAAGAGAAAGTCACAGAACTTGCAGGAATTCAACTAAATAAAAAACTTACGACTGCCGTTTTTACAGGAAAAATAAAGGACAAAAATTTCGGGATAGAAAAATATTTTCTCGAAAACGACAAAAATAATTTTGCACTCCCGGTTTATGTAATGAAAAATACGGCTTCAAAACCTAAAAAGATTTTGGTTTGGCTGAGCACAAAAGGAAAAGATCAAATTTTAGAAAAGGATATCAGAAATAATTTTTTGCAGGCTAACTACACAATTGTATCAGTTGACTTGCCGGGTACAGGAGAACTTTTTGATCCCAGTTTTAAAGGCGATGGTTTTATAAAAAAAGTTCCCTTTAACTACACTTTTGGAGCAAACCTCGTAGGAAAAAGCATACCCGGAATTCAGGCAGAATCTATTGATTTGTTGATGCAATTCGTTGAGCAGCAAAACGTCGATCAAAACAAAATAGATGCTTTTGTGGAGGAGGAAACAAATGCTGCATTTTTGCATTTTACTACACTTAAAAATCCATTTTCAAAAATAGTTTTAGTAAATTCATTAGAATCTAACTTCAATTTAATTGAAACTGAATATTACGATCCGAAACTTGCATACGCTGTGGTTCCGGGAAGTTTACCTTACTACGATTTCAAAGATTTAGTTTCGCTGCTTCCAGAAAATTCAGTTAAAATTTTTAATTCGGTAAATGCCTTGGGTGAAAATTCAGCAATCGAAATAAATAATTCAACAATTATTAAATTTTTGAACGGGCAATAATTTTTTAAATGCCGGTCCTCCGTGCAGATTCTCACGAAGTGATCTCTACGAAGAGATCTGCTATTAAAGAACAGCGGATCAGAATCCGCCGCTCCCGTGGGACTCGCCGATTCCGATCGGCGATTTAAAAACAGCGGATCACCACATTGTGATCCTTTCTGGAAATCCGCTGCACCCATCATTCTGCACTCCAACATCCTGGCCAGTCTTTCCAATCATGCACAAACCCTGCATTTACAGGATTATTCAATGCGTATTCAATGGTATAATATAAATGTTTTTCATCGCGAATGGTAGTGTCGAAACTTTCCTTTTGCCATAATTTACCTTCTCTTTTTTCCAGTTTATTTATTTTACTTGCCGAAAACCGTTTCACTGAATACAGAATATCCTGCAAATAAACCGGCTCTCCATTTTCATCTTTTTCAATCAATTGAAAAACCCAATGTACATGATTTGGCATAATACAAAAAGCGTGGTTCTTCAACTTTTTCCCTTCCCAAAATTTTAAGGTGTTTTTCAAAACTTCTAAATTTTTGGCGTTCGAAAGATTTATTTTCGGGTTTCTTTCAGCATCCAGTAAATCATCGTAGGCTTTTATATATCTTTTTCGAAGTGTATAATATTCTTTTCGAAGTTTTTCTAATTCGGGACTCGCGGATTCCGATCCGCGATTTATTCTTAACGGCGGATCGTCACATTGTGATCCATTCGAGAAATCCACCGATCTCACTGCACCCATGCCAATCTGTGATTTTAAAATTTCCAATCTTTGGGAATATTGTTTTAACGCTTTTTTAGGCACAGTATCTTTTAAACTCCAAGTTACAAAATACGCTTGTCCGGGTTGTTGAAAATGAGCAGGTTGTGTTTGTAGTATTCTTTCTTTTTCATGTGAGTTCGGTTTGGTACTGCAATTTATGAAAAAAAATGGGATGATTGATGCGGATTCCGATCCACATCATTAAAACGGCGGATCGCCACATTGTGATCCTTTCTGGGAATCCGCTGCACCCGGATGAAACAACGGATCGGCTCCGATGATTCTGGACATCGCACCAGTTGCATCCAACCAGCTAAATATGTTTATAAGCTAATTTAATGGATTGCAGGGCCGATTCCGGCAAACATTTATCTGTTTTTTCATGATTTACCAGGCAATGGATAAAATAATCCATCTCGCCGGAATATCCTTTTATAGCATCGCCCACAGGAACCTGATTGATATCGTTATCGGTAGCAATGATAATGTTTTCAGGGTTGCCGCTACTGTATAAAACGCTTACATTTTCAAAATTGGCAGAATACCCGGCCTGAAATGGAAAAGTTGTATGAAATGTATTTCCCCCTTCAATTTTTACATTTATTCCTGAATTGTATTTCCAGATGGCATTCAGGTAATCGTGCCTGCTTAATTTCCCGGGCAAACAGGTTGATTCAATCGAATCTGGTATCCCAATTGCCCACTGAACAAAATCGATATCGTGAATAAGCATATCGAAAAGAGCACCTCCAGAAGAGCCAAAATCCAGTTGTTTTTCTTTCCACTCGCCCCAAGCCGGAATCCCGGAAAACCGGGTCAGCGATAAAAATTTTAAACGCCCAAATTCGCCGGAATCAATCCATTTTTTCAGTTTCTTGTAAGGTGGCATAAAACGTACAACATGACCGATCATCAACAAAAGATTTTTACTCCGAGCAAGTTCAATAAGTTCTTCCCCTTCAGTTATATCAAGGCAAAATGGCTTTTCAAGAAATACATTTATCCCTGATTCAAGTGCAAGTTTTGTAAGCTTAAAATGAAAATTGGTATGTACTGCAATAATACAGGCATCCAGCTGCTCTCTTGCAAGGCAGCCTTCTAAAGTAGAATAAATGTGCACGTTTGAAATTTCATTTTTATTGAAAGTTCCGGTAGATAAATTCCCGACCTGTTCGTCCAGGTTTTTTCCGATATTATCAGGATTCTTATCAACTATTGCAACCAATTCCAATCCGGGGTTTTTTAGGATATTCATTGTATGTGTCATGCCCATAAAACCAAAACCGACAACCGCTACTTTTAATTTTTCCATTTTATATTCATTTTATTGTAACTTGTTAAAAAACAGCGGATCGTCACATTGTGACCCATTCGGGGAATCCGCCGGCTCCGGGGGACTCGCCGATTCCAATCGGTGAGTCAGAAACGGCGAATCGGAATTCGCCGCACCCGTCGAATCCGCTGCATCCACTTAATTTTTTCATCTAATATCAATTATTATTGTGACTTTTCCCAGAAAGTCTATTTTATTCAATATACAGTAACCATCCTTTTCGTGGCACAACAGTTATTTTATCGTTTGCTTTCCACTCTTTTGCAGGTTGAAAATCCTGTATTTCAGGAGCAACTAATTTCGCATTTTCCTGATTGATTCCCAGTTTCTCAAAATCTATTTTTAACGAAATACTTTGTGGAGTATCAGAAAAATTACCGATTGCAATCAGCGATTTTCCCTGTTTTTTGTAAACAGTTGCTTTTACTTCAGAACGTGTTGTTGTTATTGGCGGGTTGTCCTCCCAAAAACCAATCATTTTGGCATCCTGAATTTGAAATTTATCCCATATTTTCCAAACCGGACGTGGGTCGGCTTTTACTTTTTCTGACGACCAGGGCAAACGGGTTGTCATTCCAAACAACATTCCCAACCAACGGTTTCCACCGCCTTGCAACATATCCCCATTAAACCAAACGGAATTCCTGAAACTTCGACCAGCCAGTTTTCGGGCGACATTTTATTGTATTGAAAACTTTCGCCAAACCACAATTTATCCATGTACGGGAAAAACCCGGTGTATTGTGTTGCCGGTCCTTTTGAGAAACCTGTATTCGAATGTAAATCGAGCAGACAACCCGGTTTGGTATTGTCTAAAACTTTGCGGATGCGTTTCACTGTGCGGCGGTCGTACGATACATCGTCAAGATACAATCCATCGATACCGACATTTTTCACAAGCCATTCCAATCCTTCAATATAATAGTTGTACCAGCGCGAATCGCCAGGTGCATTTACAATCGACGCATCGGCACTTTTATCGGGAAACCATTGGTACCACAGCGGATGGTAGCCACTAATCAAATGTTCGCGCAACCAGGGGTAAGCTCCTCCCCTACCATTTCCAAGAATTTCATCGCCCAAGCTGCGGAGCGCCCAAATTTCGCTTGTGTAATTGGTGAGCTCGCGAATTGTATAATAGATTTTTACCTTTTGTCCTTTTTCGTGCATTTTATCAACGAACCACTTCATCGAATCGACGGCAATAAAAGGGTAATTTATATGCGGATTATAATTATTTGCATGATGAAGATTGACAATTTTAACCCCACTTTCCAAATCTTCATCCGACGGTAACGGGTTTCCTCCGTTGTGATAATAGCGGTCGGTAAACTGGCTTTTGTAATTGATATCTCTCACCGGGGTAATTAACATCGACCATTCAAAATCCAGTTCCTCCCCTTTTTTCAAATCGCGACTGCCACTGTAAACAATAGCTTTAAGCTCCTCGTTTGTGCTTTCAATTTTGAAACCGCCTTTATCGCCATTAAACCACGATTCAGGATATTCAGGATGGTACAAATTCAACAGCGGACCACTGTAATCGCTGCCGCGCAGTTCACACCACAATCCGGCATGAGCGCTTCCAATCCAGAAACTGTCGTGCGGACCTTTCCATTTTGCATTCTGGTTTTTAGGAACTGTCGTTCCAGGCAAATCCATTCCCATCATATATTTAGCCACTTTGCTTTTAAAGGGGATTTCCAAACGAATATCTTTTGCTTTTACAGAATTCAGAGCTTCTACTTTTAATTTGTAGTTGATAAAACCATCGGCTTCAATTGTTCCAATTTCCGAGATTTTAATATTTTCTGAAATGCTTTCCCAAGCCCCTTGCATAATACCCGTTTCATTTTTAAGCAATTGTACATTTTGCGGTTCAGAAAATTGCTCTTTGCCTTTTTCAGTTTCAATTACAAATGAAATCGGACGGTTCAAAATTTCCGTTCCTTTTACAACAATCGACCCAGGAAACCCGTTATTAGCCAACTTCATTTTCTTTCCGGTAAAGCTATAAGTTTTCTCTCCGAGAAATTTTATGGGCTGAAATGGGTTTGCAGGTTTATCATCAATTCCTAAAGTTGAATTCAACCAGCGAAGCCGCGAGTGCCTCCAGGTTTCGCCATCTCCACGGTCGGCTAAAATTTCATTGCTGATTTTTAATTTGATATTTATCGTTTGAGGTTCTGTATTTCCTGTAATAATTTTTACTGCTCCTGTATAATTTCCACCAGCAATATTTTCAGGAATATCAATACCAATCCAGAGAGGTTGAACATTTCCCTTTTCAACATCCACAAGTTTTATAAAAGGTTCTTCATAAGGACCAATTCCGCCCGTATTAAAACAAGTTAGCTTTGAAAGAGGAATTTCAGCTTCGCCGTTTTTCAAAGATGTGAATTCAACTTTTAAATCGTCCAAATCTTTTTGAGCGGCAAAAACCCCCAATTGAAAAGTGTAATATTCGTTTTTTTGAACTTCTCCTTCAAATTCGTTTGACGGGCCACTTTCAATCCATTTTTGTGAAATTTCATCCAACATTCGAATTGGAAGTTTCCGGCTTTCAGGAAAAACCAGAAAATCGTTTTTATGAATGTTCAACAATGGATTTTTTTCCGATTTTAAAGCAATTATTTCCATTGGGTAAAAACTGTCGAATGTGGTACGCGATTGAAATTCAAGCAATTTTGCTTTTGGAAGTTTTGAAATTTCAAGCTTGTCAAGCCAGCTACTTTCCGGTTCAATTTCCAGTTTTAAATAACCTTTGTTGTAGAACCCGTACTCTTTCTGAACCATGTAAGGCAGGTAATAGAAAAAGTATTTCCCAGTTTTTTCAACAGGGCCAAAAACCAATTTACAACGTTCGTTATCGACTTGAATGCGGTGAATATTTTTAATTGTATCACCGCTTTCGTGAATAATGATAAACTGTTTTGCATCCGGGTTTCTATCGTGGCGGCGCCAAACGAGGTTTAATGCAACGGCGTTGGCTGGTTTGTCTATTTGTAAAACTGCACAGTGGTTGCCCAAGTTTTCTGTCCATGGATTTTCAGGAATCGAATACCATTGTTTGTTCTCTGAGGAACAACTGATAAATAAAATTACAATAAAAAATGAAATATATTTCACAAGTATATAATTCAGTTTAATAATTAATAATCAATATTTTATGACTCTCATTCTTCTTCCTTCTCTCTTCGCAAAGAGAAGGGCTATGAGCTAATTGTCCTATTCTAAATTCTGTTAAACAGTTTTTAAAATAACCTTTTCGCCCGCTTTCATTTTAATTTTTATTATATCGCCTTCCAATAAATATTTTTTATCAACTTTAAATTTTCTTCCTGAAATTGGATTGCTCAAAACTAACATTCCCCCTTTTTCAGAATAAATTTCAACTTTCTCCATTTCTCCATTTTCCATTTTGGCTGAGATCAGAAACGCCCCCTGTGCCCTTAAATTATGAAACCTAACATCTTTCCAACTATCGGGAATAGCGGGGAATATTTTTATTACACCGGTGTGACTTTGAATCAACATTTCCTGAATAGCCGAGGCAAAAGCGAAGTTGCCTTCTAAAGTAAACGGTCGGTAGGTAAATTTTGAATGTCCGGCTTTGCACTGGTCGCCATTTACATGAAACGAGTTTTTGAGGCAGAAACATTCGGCAAAAATCCGCAATGCCTCAGCCGCCTTTTCCCCCTCGAAAGCGTGTGCATATAAATTCCCCTCCCAACTGTAGGAATATCCGCACCAATAATCGGGACCAACTTTTTCAAGATTACGCAAGGTATTTTTTATGATCTGCTTGTCGGCTTCCCCTTTTGAAAAATCAATTAACCCGAGCGGGTGAAATGCCATCAGGTGCGAAAAATGGCGGTGCGACACCACATACGGAACTCCGGGAGCAAAAGTCAATCCGGTTTCAGCATCAATATTAAATCCGGGCCATTCCGAAAGAACCTGTTTCCAATGGGCAGCATCTTCAGTTAATCCCAGTTCGGTAGCCAGTTCAGCCGCTTTTTCGTAGGTCCAGCGAATCAATGCCAAATCGAAATTGGTTGTTTCGGCAAACCATGCTTTACGTGAATTATTAAAAATTTCAGGACTTGAACTCATTATTAATTTCCGTTTTCCATCTTCTCCTTTAACCGCAATCTGGTCGAGAAAAACGGCCACATCTTCTAACCATGGATAAGCACGTTTTTCCAGAAAATCCCTATCCATTGAATATTTCCAATGCAAATAAAAGTGATGCCCCAGCCATGCAGCGACTGTTTGCCCCATTGAATATTGAATCCATCCGCCCATCGGTTCACCTTCCAAAGTGGCTACTCCGGGAACATTCATCCCTTCAACCCCAAAATAATCTTTGGTATATTTTTTAAATGCAGGTCGGTTTTTCCAAAGCCAGTTCAGAAAGCCTTCCTCTAAATCGAGATTATTCCCAGTGTATGCAGGCCAGTAACTTAGTTGTGTATTTAAATCGTTGTGGAAATCGCCTTTCCACGGTGGCAATTTGCCATTGTCGGCGGTCCAGACAGCCTGTAACGAAATGGGAGGTGCATCGGCACGGGCAGCCGAACCAAACTTGTACATTTCGAGGTAGTACTGTTTTTCCAAAACCGAATCGGGTATTGAAACCGACGATTTCGCCCAATAGTTTTTCCACCACGCCAAATGTTCATCCATAGATTTTTGATATCCCGAATTCTCTGCGGCAACCACATTTTTAGAAGCTTTGGGTGAAAGCTCCCATCCTTCGTTTTCCGATGAAACCGACCAGCAACCATTCAACTCGTTTCCACTGTTTTTCCATTCGGTATAAATTTGATACGCAAAACTCTCCCAACCTTTTTGATTGTATGTAAATGAATTTTTGCCTTTAATAATTTCGCCCTGTGGATAACCCAACTGGTTTAAATCGCCGATTGACTGGTCCGACTGACCACCATCGGCTTCCCGGTTGTAGGCAGGCGTTTTCATCTCAATTTTAATGGGTTTCGAAAGGTTTTCAAATTTGTACCAACCAACGGGTTTTTCACCATTTACAAAAGTGGTTAGTTTTGCACCGTTTTCCCATTCAACAATACATGTCGCAGTTTCAATATTGAGATTAACCGTTTTAACTTTCCCCAAAGCTTTTATATCAAATTCCAGAGCGCCAGCCGGAATTTTTGACGGAGCGGGCGACCTGTCGTACGGATTGTCGAATGCTTTTTGTACATCGGCATATTTATCGTCTTTCCAATGTTCATAAACATCTTTAAATTTCCATTTGTCGAAATCGATGTTTGCCATTGGGCGCAAATCCCAAAGGTCTGCGCGGTCGAGCGAAAACCGGAGTTTCCCATCTTTTTGCCAAACAAGGTTTCCGAGTATTCCGTTACCAAGCGGCATGGCTTCGTCCCAGGTTTGTGCGAGTTCGTTAAAAACAAGGCTTTGACTTTCAGCCGGAATTTGATTTTTTCCTACTTGTTTAGAACAAGAAAAAAGAATCGAAACAAATAAGATTAAAGGTAAGGTGATTGATTTCATTTTATTGGTTTTTGTTTAGTTATATTGACACCACAAAAAGTCATTCTTTTAAATTAAGGCACCCCACTACTGCCCTAATTCCTTTTTAATTTGCGATTCAATTTCTTCAGTCAACTCTTTGGGGTTGCGACCTTTCGGATCAATAGCAGGTAGAACGGTGTAAGTTAGACAGATACCCAATGAAAGCGGGTAATAACCTTTCTTTATAAGTTCGCTGTTGCCGTCGATAACCAAAGGTACAATTAAAGCCGATGGGGAATAACGGATCAAAGATGCAATTCCAGCATGTTGAAAATGTTTAACTTTCCCGTTTTTGCTTCGCGTACCTTCGGGGAAAATACTGGCCGAATAGTTTTCCTTTTCAATGTGTTTGCCCAGCTTCATAATTTCCATAATCGACTGGCGTGGATTTTTACGATCTATTAAAGCCGAGCCTCCATGCCGCAAATTATAAGAGATACTTGGAATCCCTTTGCCCAGCTCTATTTTCGACACAAACTTAGGGTGATGTTTACGAAACCCCCAAACAATGGGCGGAATATCGAAGGTACTTTGATGATTGGAAACAATGATTAAAGGATGCCCCTGAGGCAATTGCCCGAAACCTTTAAACCGAATGCGGGAGCCTATAATAACCAGTCCATATACCATAAAAAAATTCATAACATCAACCGATTTCTTGCGAAGTGGATAACCACCAATCCAACGGCAAACAATCTGAACCGGATGAAATACCAGTGCCAGCATACCGAAAAATAACAAATATACCGGCGACCATAAATAAGAAAGTACGCTTTTCATTTTTTATCAATTTGAGAAACTAAGACAAAAGAACAAAAAATATGGTAAA
>VAPK010144016.1_pt1 | contig 10827 bp, 4 predicted proteins | sample 3395031 | NCBI WGS metagenome assembly VAPK01 (sample SAMN08290443, study PRJNA428436) | hydrothermal vent metagenome | isolation source: Deep-sea hydrothermal vent chimney 1 | place: Pacific Ocean: Juan De Fuca Ridge
ACCGCCACCGCCACCGCCACTTGCTTCAGCGGAGGACAGTGTTGTCGATGTTGCGCCTAATACCGTTACCACCACTGAGGCCTGGGTGGTGCTGATCAACCCGGGAATACTGGCCGTCACCGTGGTCGTACCCGCAGCAAGTGGATCGAAAGCCACACCGCCCGCTGCTACCGTGGTGGGCGAATAGTAAAAGCCCGGTTGAATCAGTACGGTTGCACTACTCCCGCTGCTACTGGTCGTCACCAGCTGGCCTGCCGACACATTAGAGCTGGTAATGGTTGCTGTCAGGGGTGTGCCGCCGGTGCGTACGGCCTGTACTGCATTGAGAGAAGTATTCGCCGCATTGGGAACGCCCACCCTGATATAAAATGGATCGTTTGCTGATAGACTGGTGATGCTCGTTCCCAGACCAGTGGTTTGCAGGGCCGGTTGCACCACGGTGATGGTGGAGGTGCCGTCGATAAAGCCGGGCGCCAATACCCTCACCTCAACCGCACCGGTGGCCCCTTCCACTCCCTGCACGATGTAGTAGGCGTAAATCTGCCCGTCCGCCAGGGTGACATCAATGTATTCCGTGCCTGCTGTGGTGGCATCCGGGGAAATCAGGGCTATTGCCGGGTTACTGCTCTGAATGCGCACTGTTACCCCGCCGTGGTTAGTCGCCCCCAGCATTGCATAGATGCTGCTCGTCTGCAGGCCACTGCCCACCGTGGCATTGTTTACCGTAATACCCGGTGCAGATACGGTTACGTTCTCCGATGCATTAACGGTGCTGATAAAGCCGGGAATGGTTGCAGCAATAGTGGTAGCGCCGGTAGTGAGTGGATCGAAAGCCACGCCGCCCGCCACTACGCTGGGGGGTGAGTTGAACTGTCCCGATTCAATCTGTACGGTTACCGTATCCCCGCTTGTGCCGGTGGTTACCAGCTGGCCTACGGTAGAAGCTGAATTGGTAATGGTCGCGGTCAGGGGTGTACCGCCGGCGCGTACGGCCTGTATAGAGGAAAGACTGGTATTTGCGGCATTGGGAATGCCTACCGAGACATAGAAGGGATCGTCCGGTGACAGACTGGTGGTGTTCGCAGCCAGGCCGCCGATTTGCAGGGCCGGTTGCACTACGGTGAGAGTGGCTGTGCCATTGATAAAACCGGGCGCCGATACAGTTACGCTGGCGGTGCCGGTGGCCCCTTCCACTCCCTGCACGACGTAGTAGGCGTAAACCTGCCCGTCCGCCAGGAAGACATCAATGTATTCCGTGCCTGCTGTGGTGGCATCATTCGGGGAAATCAGTGCCACTGACGGATCGCTACTCTGAATGCGCACCGTGACCCCGCCGTGGTTAGTCGCACCCAGATATGCATAGGTGCTGCCCGTCTGCAGGCTACTGCCCACCGTGGCGTTGTATACCGTAATACCCGGTGCAGATACGGTCACGTCCTCCGATGCATTAGCGGTGCTGATAAAGCCGGGAATGCTGGCCGCCACCGTAGTCGTACCCCCGCCAAGTGGATCGAAAGCCACGCCGCCCGCCACTACGCTGGTGGGAGAAAAGTAAAAGCCCGGTTGAATCTGTACGGTTGCACTATTTCCGCTGCTGCCGTTTGTTACCAGCTGGCCTGCCGATGCATTAGAGTTGGTAATGGTCGCGGTCAGGGTCGTGCCGCCGGCGCGTACGGCCTGTACTGTATTGAGAGAAGTATTTGCGACATTGGGAATGCCTACCGAGACATAGAAGGGATCGTCCGGTGACAGACTGGTGGTGTTCGCAACCAGACTGCTGATTCGCAGGGCCGGTTGCACTACGGTGAGAGTGGCCGTGCCATTGATAAAACCGGGCGCCGACACAGTTACGTCGGCGGTGCCGGTGGCGCCTTCCACTCCCTGCACGACGTAGTAGGCGTAAACCTGCCCGTCCGCCAGGGTGACATCAATGTATTCTGTGCCTGCTGTGGTGGTGTTAGGGGAAATCAGGGCCACCGACGGATCACTGCTCTGAATGCGCACCGTGACCCCGCCGTGGTTAGTCGCACCCAGATATGCATAGGTGCTGCCCGTCTGCAGGCCACTGCCCACCGTGGCGTTGTAGACCGTAATACCCGGTGCAGATACGGTCACGTCCTCCGATGCATTAGCGGTGCTGATAAAGCCGGGAATACTGGCCGCCACCGTAGTCGTACCCGCAGCAAGCGGATCGAAAGCCACGCCGCCCGCTGCCACGCTGGTGGGAGAAAAGTAAAAGCCCGGTTGAATCTGTACGGTTGCACTACTCCCGCTGCTACTGGTCGTCACCAGCTGGCCTGCCGACACATTAGAGCTGGTAATGGTCGCGGTCAGGGTCGTGCCGCCGGCGCGTACGGCCTGTACTGCATTGAGAGAAGTATTCGTGGCATTGGGAATGCCTACCGAGACATAGAAGGGATCGTCCGGTGACAGACTGGTGGTGTTCGCAACCAGACTGCTGATTCGCAGGGCTGGTTGCACCACGGTGAGAGTGGCCGTGCCATTGGTAAAACCGGGCGCCGACACAGTTACGTCGGCGGTGCCGGTGGCACCTTCCACTCCCTGCACGACGTAGTAGGCGTAAACCTGCCCGTCCGCCAGGGTGACATCAATGTATTCTGTACCTGTTGTGGCGGTGTTAGGGGAAATCAGGGCCACCGACGGATCACTGCTCTGAATGCGCACCGTCACCCCGCCGTGGTTAGATGCCCCCAGAATTGTATAGGTGCTGCCCGTCTGCAGGCCACTGCCCACCGTGGCGTTGTATGCCGAAATACCCGGCGCTGGATTCACCGTCACATTGATGGTTTCCGGTGCAAGATTGGGCGCGCTCGCTGTCAATGCGGTGGTACAGGGCAAGGTGGCCGATCCGCCGTAGCTCACTGTCGCTGTCGTACTGACCGTACCTGCAGCAATGGTTACGGGGGATGTAGCAGAAACGCAGGTTGGATTGGCTGCGGTCAGGGTCACACCGATATCCGCCGGGGCCGCCATAGCGGTACCCGCGCTTTCAAGGCGTATATCAATATCCCGTGGGAAGCCGCTATTAAATCTTAATGAAGACTGGATGATATTAAGCTCCGCAGTCACACTGACACTGCTGGTGTCCGCAGCATAATTGGGATTGGACGCATTTACGCTGACTGTGCCGATAGCCACGCCACGCACAGTGGCATTGGCGGAAATGGCGCCTTCTGGAATCAAAATGGTTGGCGTGACTAACTCAACAATCGAGGTATTACTACTCGCCAGACTGATCACCACACCTCCAGCCGGGGCCGGATTAGGTGCGATGGTGACGGGCATACTTGCCGTCTGACCCAGAGGGATATTCAAGGTTGTGGGTATACTGATCAGGTTGACAGTCACACCAACCGCTAACGTGGCTTCTTCATAGCCGCTGGCATTACCACGCAGAGTAGTGGTGCCGGCTGCAATTCCGTTGACCGTGACCTCCCCGGTAGTACTGCCTTCAGCAATAAAGGTGGTGGCCGGTGGCCCAACAGTAAGAATCGATGTGTTATCGCTGGTTACGGTTACGGTGACTCCCCCAGCCGGTGCAGGACTGGATAGCGTGACGCCCACCCGGACGGTTCTGGTGACGCCCACCAGTTCAGTGTCCAGCAGAGCCAGCGCAATGCCGGGTTGTGAGGCGGTAATGGTTACAGATGCAGCCGTACTGCTGAGCAGACCGTCACTGACAATCAGTTCCAGTACATAGGCGCCGGCGAGGTCTGCAACAAATGTTGGATTCGCTGCTGTGGCATCAGACAATGCCGCGGTGCTACCAGAAGGTGTGGACGTAAATGACCAGCTGTAGGTGATGGCATCACCATCGGGATCGCTGGAGCCGCTACCATTCAGGTTTACCGTATCACCTACAACCACCGTCTGGCTCGATCCTGCATTAGCCAGTGGCGCAGTGTTAGTTGCTGTGATGATCACCTGATCCTGCGCACTATCCAGAACGCCATCATTGACTACCAGGCCAATTTCATACACACCTACAACATCGGGAAGCAGGCCGGGATTCATACTGGTGGGACTGGACAGGTTAGCGGTACTTCCTGCGGGCGCACTGAGCAGGGTCCATTGATAACTAAGTGCATCACCATCGGGATCAATGGAACCGCTGCCATCAAGCGCTGCGGCAAGGCCGACATGAACCGTTCGATCCAGACCGGCATTGGCTACCGGCGCCTGGTTAATGGTAATAACCAGCATAGAATCCGGTGCACTGTTCAACGCGCCATCATTGACGATCAATTGCACAACATAAGTGCCGGCGGCATCAACCGTGAATGTCGGATTCACCGTTGCCGGATTTGAAAGTGTGGCGTTGCTTGTTGCCGGCCTTGAAATAAACGACCAGGAATAAGCCAGCGTATCCCCGTCCACATCAGTTGAACCGCTGCCATCCAGAGTCACAAGATTGCCGACGTTGGCAGTTTGATCGGCACCTGCATTGGCGACTGGCGCCGAGTTGGCCGTGGTAATGGTGACCATGTCAGGGACACTGTCCAGGGCGCCATCATTAACAATTAGTTGTACAATATAGCTGCCGGCCACATCAACAGTGAATGTCGGCGCCACCGTATTTGCAGCGGACAATATTGCACTGCTCCCAGCCGGTCTGGCGCTGAAAGACCAGCTATAATTCAGGCTGTCACCATCAACATCACTGGAACCAACACCGTTAAGAGCAACCGTATTACCAACCAGTACGGTTTGATCCGGCCCGGCATCTGCGACCGGTGCAGTATTCTCTGTAACAATCGTTAGTGTATCCGGTGCGCTGTTCTCGGCGCCATCATTGACAATGAGTTGCACCACATAGGTGCCAAATTCATCGACATTAAAAGTCGGTCTCACTGCTGTGCTGTTCGACAATATTGCAGAACTACCCACCGGGCGCGAAACAAATGACCACTGGAATGTTAACAGGTCACCATCCACATCACTGGAGCTGCTGCCATCCAGAGTGATAATGTCTCCTACAAAAGCAGTTTGATCCGGCCCGGCATTGGCTACTGGTGCTGAGTTGGTTGTCGCGATCGTAACTGTATCGGGTGCACTGTCCAGCGATCCGTCATTGACGATCAACTGTGCGACATAGGTGCCCGGCAAATCAATGGCAAAGGTGGGATTGACGGAAGTTGTATCTGACAATACAGCTGTACTGCCTGCAGGTATATTGATCAATGACCATGAATAGGCCAGCGTATCTCCATCAACGTCAGTGGAACCACTGCCATCCAGCGTCACCATCGCCTCTACAAGGGTTGATTGATCCGGGCCGGCATCGGCTACCGGTGCTGAGTTATCTGTGGTGATCGTAACTGTATTGGGTGCGCTATTTAACGAACCATCATTGACGATCAGTTGTACAACATAGCTACCGGCGACATCAAGGCTAAAGCTCGGGTTTACCGTCGTAGTATCAGATAAAACGGCGCTGCTACCTGTCGGCCGGCTGATTAACGACCATGAATAAATCAGGGCATCCCCATCGACATCACTGGAAGCACTGCCATCGAGGGTGACGGTATCACCGACAAGGCCACTTTGATCCGATCCGGCATTGGCAACCGGTGGTGAATTATCTGTGCTGATCGTTATCGTATCCGGCGCACTGTCCAGAGTACCGTCATTAACAATCAGTTGTACAACATAGCTGCCGGCAATATCAACATTAAACGATGGACTATCAGAATATGGATTCAGTAATATGGCGCTACTGCCTGCCGGACGTGAAGAAAATGACCAGCTATAAGTTAGCGCATCCCCATCGACATCGCTGGAGCCGCTACCATCAAGAGTGACGGTGTTGCCCACCAATGTACTTTGATCAGGACCGGCATCGGCTGTTGGTGGTGAATTAAGTGTAGTAATGGTTACGCTGTCTGAGGTGCTGCTTACCGTGCCGTCATTGACAATCAACTGAATAACATAACTGCCTGCCACATCAACAATGAAGGTTGGGTTTTCCAGCCCCGGATTACTCAGTATCGCCGTGCTGCCCGCCGGACGTGAAGAAAATGACCAGCTATAAGTCAGCGCATCCCCATCGACATCACTCGAACCACTGCCATCCAGTGTTACCCCATTACCCACGAACGTCGTTTGATCCGGCCCGGCATTGGCTACTGGCGGTGAGTTATCTGTGGCAATTATTACCGTGTCCGGCGCGCTGTCTACTGTTCCATCATTGACAATCAGTTGGGCGATATAGGCGCCAGCTTTATCAATGTTAAATACAGGATTCACCGCTGCTGTATCAGACAAAACTGCCGCACTGCCTGCAGGTACATTAGTCAGTGACCAGCTATAAGTCAGCGCATCCCCATCGACATCACTGGAGCTACTGCCATCCAGCGTCACCGTGTTACCCACAAATGTACTTTGATCCGGTCCGGCATTAGCAACGGGTGGCGAGTTATCAGTAATGATAGTTACGGTATCCGGGGCACTGTCCGCCGTTCCATCATTGACAATCAGTTGGGCAACATAAGTACCCGGCTGATCGATGTTAAATACAGGACTCACTGCTACCGTATCAGACAGCACTGCCGCACTACCTGCCGGTGTGCTTATCAGGGACCAGCTATAAGTCAGCGCATCCCCATCGACATCACTGGAACCACTGCCATTCAGAGTAACCGTGTTGCCCACATATGTATTTTGATCCGGGCCGGCGTTGGCTACCGGTGCTGAGTTTTGTGTGGTGATTACGACCAGATCCGGTACGCTATCTACAGTACTGTCGTTAACAATCAATTGAGCGATATAGCTTCCGGGAACATCGATGGAAAATGTGGGGTTTACGGATGTGGCATTTGTCAATACTGTGCTGCTGTCTGCCGGGATGCTTATTAGTATCCAGTTAAAACTCAGAAGATCCCCATCCACATCACTGGAACCACTACCATCCAGAGTCACTGTATTGCCTACAAATGCAGTCTGATCCGGACCGGCATTGGCCACTGGCGGTGAGTTGCTGGTCGTGATCACCACTGTATCCGCTGCACTATCCACGCTACCGTCATTGACAATAAGCTGGGCAACATAGGTGCCGGGCAAATCAATAGTAAATACTGGGTTCACTGCTGCCGTATTAGACAGCACTGCTGCACTGCCTGTTGGTACATTAGTCAGTGACCAGCTATAAATTAATGAATCACCATCAATATCACTGGAACCACTGCCATCCAGTGTCACTGTGTTACCCACGAGTGCACTTTGATCAGAACCCGCATTGGCAACGGGTGGGTTATTGACCGTTGTTTGAATTTCCCCCAGAACAACGACCGAAAAATCAAACCGCAGAGCATCAGGATTATTGAATCGCATTTCCCGACTGGCTGACGTTTCCCCCGGGCTTAAAGCGCTATCACCCAGCAGGCTGTCATAGTTAAAATAGGGGCGACCATCAGATAACACACCATCCGCATTGGCTACAGTCACACCTGCGACCGTAATATTGTCAATAACTAACTGGATTGGGGTTAATAGTGTTTCAGTGGAGGTGTTTGTTATTGAAACATTGGTATAGGTTTGCAGGGAGGTATAGTCATAGATAGGCCGCGTTCGATTAACGGTCACACTGGTGGTGACATCTTCTGCCAGAACACTCAGGCATACAAAGAAAAGTAAAAATACCTGTAATATATAAAGTCTGCGTCTATTCGCGTATCCCATAACTGCACCCTCCCCAGGCCGGTCATGTTTAACTACGAATTCACAGCTTATCTTCTATACCTGACTCCTGTTGTCATTCTTCATGTTTACAACAAATATTAAGCCTATAAAACCAAGCATGAATAATAACCATGTATTGGGTTCAGGAACGGAAATTTCGGTAAGCTCCAAATTACTGATAACTAAAATCGAATCCGTCAGTGGAATTTTATTACTGTCAAAATCATTCCAGCCATACATCAGATCAAACACCACGGGTAATAGTGAACCAGAAAACGAGGTGATATCTTCTGAATAGGTGCCGGAAAAGATCTGTGACGCATTGCTGCTTGCGGCAGCTCCAACAGCGAATGAGGGTAAACTTAAATCATCGAGATAGAACTGAAAATAATCTTCATTGCTTGCTGCTACTGTCAATGTATAATCGAACACAAGATATTGTGAATTCAGCGGAACAGACAGACCACCCATATGGATCAATGAAACCGGGGATAAGACAGCGTCTTCTATTAATGTTGCGGACAATCCGTCGCTACTGACAGTGACTGTAGGATCGGCTGTAAATGTATTTAAGTTGATCATTAATGCCCATGCTCTACCCCCTAAAAGCATTAGCATTATTGTCAAGATCCACTTTGCAAGGTGAGGTGACGATAATTTCATAGCGATTCCCTCCGTCCTATTTTGTTTACTTTAAATTCTAGTAGACATAATGTGTCATTTCTACTTTAGTTTTGTGTTTTTTAATATGAAATTAGTTATAGATTTATAGTTAATCCAGGGTTGCAACTAGCATGCCTGTTGGTTAAGCAATAGCCAGCCGAAGAATTTTTTTAACCGGGCAGACGCTTCTGGAAACGAAGATACTCTTAACGACATGCTCACTTTTTTCCAGCGCACAAGTCACGTAGACTAGCGGGAGAACAACCTCTAAAAGACAAACTATGAGCGCTCCCTACTGGCTGAATCCACTTGATCGTGAAGACTTTCCTGATGTAGGACTGGCATTGCGAGAACCAGATGGGCTGCTGGCGATTGGCGGTGATCTCAGCATCGAGCGGCTGCTGGCGGCATACCGGCGTGGAATCTTTCCCTGGTACAGTGGTGAACAGCCTGTTTTATGGTGGTCGCCGGATCCGCGTTCAGTGCTGGCGCCGGAGAAATTACGGATTTCCCGCAGCCTGCGCAAGACTCTGAAAAAAAATCCCTTCCGTGTTTCAATGGATGAAGCCTTTACTGGGGTGATTCATGAATGCGCCCGGCCGCGCACCTATGAGTCAGGCACATGGATTACCGATGAAATGATGCAGGCCTACATACGTCTGCATGAAGCCGGCCATGCCCATTCGGTCGAATGCTGGCAGGGAGACAGGCTGGTGGGCGGGCTGTACGGCGTGGCGATGGGAAAAATATTTTTTGGTGAATCCATGTTTTCCCGCGCCAGTGATGCCTCCAAAATCGCTTTTGTCTATCTGGCTCGGCAATTGCAACGTTGGGGATTTGGCCTCATTGACTGCCAGCTCCAGTCTGCGCATCTTGATCGCTTTGGCGCCGAAAACATTCCCCGCAATGTTTTTATTCACAGCCTTGAACATTACATCGCTCAGCCCGATCATAGTGATCACTGGCTACTTGAGCCTAAACTGACAGAGGTTATCGTCCGTACAGGCGGGAAAATGAATGAATGATGAATTGAATCTTCACTCACTGCTGGGCGCACTGCCGTTTTATGTCACCCCGCCCCACCCCTGCAGTTATCTGGATGATCGGCAGGCGACCACCGTGTTTGTCGATCCGGCCTTTACGTTGACTATGCAACAGTACAGTCAACTGGCAAATCTTGGGTTTCGCCGTAGTGGCGAGCACGTTTATCGGCCGGAATGCAGACACTGCAAGTTGTGCATCCCGGTGCGCATCCCGGTCAATGAATTCAGGCCCAATCGCAGCCAGCGCCGCTGCCTCCGCCGAAATGAAGATATCAGTACAGGTATGGTTGACGCTGTTTTCCAGGAAGAACACTTTAATCTTTATCGCCGGTACATGTCATCCCGCCATGCCGGTGGCGGCATGGACAAGGATGATCCAGAGGCCTATCAAAGCCTGATTGCCGCCGACTGGTGTGACAGCGACCTGATTGAGTTTCGTCTGCAAAAAGAACTTGTTGCGATTGCGGTGGTAGATCGATTCCAGCAGGGGCTGTCGGCTGTATATACTTTTTTTGATCCGCAACGGGGGCATCGCAGCCTGGGCGTCTATGCTGTGTTGATCGAAATTCGCATGCTGCAGGAGGCAGGACAGGACTGGCTGTACCTGGGCTACTGGAACCCACAATCTCCCAAAATGGCCTATAAAAGCAGCTATGCGCCGCTGGAGTTTTTCGATCAACACGGCTGGCAGAAGCTAGAAACATTCTCACGCGATAAAGTTAAGGAATAATTATTATTAATCAATAAGTAACAGATTATTTATAAAGTTAATTAGAGATAATAACCCCGTTTAGACCAGCTCACATTTTTTAGCGAAAAGATTCAAAAAATCGTTTTCATGGCCGATACTTATAACAAGACAAACAGATACCAGCAGGAGAACCACCATGCTGAGCTTTATCTATCAAATCGCCCGCCATTTTGAACGGAAACATGGTTTTTCGCCCAACCTGATTCATCTCAATCACAAACAGTTTGAGTACCTGTGTGCGGAACTTGCCGAGATCCGGGGCCTGGATAACCTGAGTCGGGTACTGGGAATGGAAATTGTGCTGGAATCTGACCTGACCCACCCTTCGGTTAGCTGGTCGGCGGTAGACTGGGGCCACGCGGTGGCTGTTTGAGCGAGAAGGCCGTTTTAAGCCCGGATTTGTGAGGAGGTTCATTTCCCGCCTGTGAAATGTCTTTTGAATATTTCGCCTGTTTCAGGCATTATGCGCACCTGGTAAATTCAGGTCACAAACAGGCATTAACACCGAATGGCGAAAGAAGAACACATTGAAATGGAAGGTACGGTTAGCGAAACCCTGCCGAACACCATGTTCCGCGTAGAGCTGGAAAATGGTCACGTTGTCACCGCGCACATCTCAGGCAAAATGCGCAAACATTATATCCGTATCCTCACCGGCGACAAAGTCACCGT
>VAPK010368516.1_pt1 | contig 10827 bp, 13 predicted proteins | sample 3395031 | NCBI WGS metagenome assembly VAPK01 (sample SAMN08290443, study PRJNA428436) | hydrothermal vent metagenome | isolation source: Deep-sea hydrothermal vent chimney 1 | place: Pacific Ocean: Juan De Fuca Ridge
ACTCTCTCATATCGTCGGCTACTTTAAAAGCATATAGCATCTCATCGAGTTTGTCTAAAAGAGATTCTTGTATAAAACTTTTGTGGTTTTTGTCTTTTGTTGTTTCAAAATTACTCTCTTGTCTGTTGTAGACTGAAAGTTCAACCTTGTCTCCTGATGAAGTTTTCATACTAAAATCAAAACTACCCAAATACTTAGATGTTGAGGACATACTAAACATAACTTGCTCCTTACATTTATTATCGGCATAAACTTTAATATAAATAGATATAATATCTCAAAAAGGAGAATTTAATGGCAAAAGAACACAGCTTTGACATAACGGCCGAACTTGATAATCAAGAGATGAAAAATGCAGTAGAACAAGCCAAAAAAGAGATAACAAATCGTTATGATTTTAAAGGTTTAACATCTGATGTTACTTACAATGAACAAGCTAAAAACATCTCTTTACTAGCTTCTAGTGATTCAAAGGCAGATGCGATGATGGAGATTGTTGTCTCTAAAGCTATCAAAAGAGGCATCTCATCAAAGGCTATCAAAGAGCATAGCAGAGACCAAGTTGGAGGAGGAAATACTAAACTTGTTTTAGCTATTACTGATGTCATTGGAAAAGAAGATGCAAAAAAAATAGTAAAAGAGATAAAAGATAAAAAACTAAAAGTCCAAGCTCAAATTAGAGGCGAAGAGATACGAATTACTGGAAAGTCTATCGATGATTTACAAACTTGCATGGCGGTCATAAAAGAGATGGATATAGATGTGCCGTTAAACTTTACAAATCTTATATGAGAGATTTTCAAAACGAAGAGAATGAGCCAAAAATGACACCTGTCATTGATGGTTTTAGATGCAAAGTTTTGGTTTATGCTGTTTATTTTGGATTGAGTTTTTTACCAATTTTTGCAGGAGCTTATGTTTGGTTTTTTTACGATTGGTTGATTGCTATTGGGGTTGTTATGTTTTTGTATATTGCTAGCTCAATTGTTATAAGCAAAATTCGTCTAAGTTCATTGCCACCACAACTTAGAGAGAAATCACTCTCATCATATGAAGTGGCAAAATGGTATGTGCATCAGCATCTATGTTTTTAGAAATGCTTTTTTAAAATCTACTTTTAACCTCTTAAAAACTTTTTGATGAGAGCTATCTTTTATATTTGGTTACAAAATTATCAATTTTTGTTCCAATCATTTTACTTGATAGAATAACCATAAATATCAATAGTAAAATAGATCTTTTAAAAAAAATTGAAATTCAGACAAAAGTAGATTTTTGCTAAAATCAAATTTAAAAAGATTTGTAAAATGAAAGAAGATATCACTAAGCATATCGATCTTGTTGGTATAGAGTTTTGTAAGAATAAGAGAAGTGTGTATAATTTTACTTGGGAGAGATATAAATAATGAACGAAATGATAACAATGTCAATAAACCTGCATCTATTTATAATAGTAGCAGCTATTTTGCTTGCACTTTATAATATATATGCAAGCTATAAACTAGAAGACGAAACTATCTACATAAACAGGATGAAATACATTCAACCACAATACCTGATGATAATATCTGCAATAATTTTCACAGGTGTTACAGTTATGGCTGTAAGTTACTTTAATCTTCGCATCTCACTTGTGATTATGATTATCGCAGTTTTATGGATGCTTTATACAAGTATTAAAAAACATATCATAAGAAAAGATACAAACACAAATGACAAAGAGTCAATGCAAAATTTTAGAGAATTTGTTAAGAAAAAATATACCATAGATATAGCTCTTATGCTCGTTGTTGGTGTGGTTAGCTTTGCATTGAGATAGATATGCAATTTATCTATGATGAAGATGCATCTAAAGAGATTTTATATGTAAAAGATGAAAATTATCACTATCTTTTTAAAGTAAAAAGACTAAAACTTGATGATAATATAAACCTTAGAAATCTCAAAGATGGTATTTTATACCAATATAAGATAAAAGAAATTGGGAAAAAAAAGGCTAAAATTACAATAAAAAAAAGAGAATTAGATGTAAAACAAAACAGAAAATTCCTCCACTTTCTTTGGTGTATGATAGATACAAAAATTATCGAAAAAACTCTTCCTCAGCTTAATCAGCTTGGTGTTTCAAAGATCTCATTTCTTTATTGCGATAGAAGTCAGAGAAATTTTAAATTAGATTTAAAAAGAGTAGAGAAGATTTTGATAAACTCATGCCAACAGTGCGGAAGAAACGATTTAATGGAGATTGAAATTTTAAACTCAACAGAAGATGTTTTAGTAAAATATGAGAATTTTTCAGTTTTAGATTTTGATGGAGAGCATTATAAAAAAAATATCTCCTCTATCATGATTGGATGTGAAGGAGGATTTACAAAAAATGAAAGAGAGAAACTAAAAAATCATCAAAAAATAGGGTTAAATACCAATTTAATACTAAAAAGTGAAACAGCAATTTTAGCAATTGCTGCGAAACACTTGATTTAAAATATATTTTATGCTATACTTTGGGTTCCCCTCCCCCTATATGGCAGTAGGCTAGATTTATTTAGTCTACTGTTTTTTACAATATACATTTTATCTCCTCAGCGGAGTGCTCATGTGCAGATGAACCGCACTTTCTTGTTTTATCTCCTCGACGGAGTGTCCAAGTGCAGATGAACCGCACTTATTCAATTTGTTATTGTATTCCTAATCTTTATGGCTAAGTTTTATTTTAAGCTTAAAATAAACTTTTTTTAGTATAATTTCGCACTTTAAAATATAAGTCTTGTTATTAGATGCAAGATTATCAAGGAAAAACAATGAAAAAAGAGATTCACCCAGATTATATGACTTGTCAAGTATCGTGTGCTTGTGGTAACAGTTTTGAGAGTGCTTCAAACAAAGCAGAGATGAGAATAGACATATGCAGTGAGTGTCATCCATTTTTCACAGGTAGTGAAAAGATTGTAGATGCCGCAGGTAGAGTTGAGAAGTTTAAGAAAAAATATAACTTAAAGTAGACAGAGAGGTTGCTTCATTTTGTACCCACTCCTATTGGGAACTTGGAAGATATCTCTTTTAGAAGTCTTAGGCTTTTAGAAGATGCAAAGGTTATCCTTTGCGAGGATACTAGAGTTACCAAAAGATTACTACACTTACTAAAACAAAAACATCAAATTTTACCAAAAGTTGAACGATTTATCTCACTTCACTCACATAATGAAAAAAAGATTTTAGAAGAGCTTCCTCCTAAACTTTTTGATGATATTGTACTTTATGTTAGTGATGCAGGGATGCCTTGTGTTAGTGACCCTGGATGTGCTTTGATAAATTATTGTAAAACTCACAACATCCTATATGATGTACTTCCTGGTGCAAATGCAGCTCTTTTAGCTTATGTATCTAGTGGCTTTTGTGATACAAAGTTTCTCTTTTTTGGATTTTTATCTCATAAAGGCGGAGATAGAAGTGAGCAATTAAAAGAGATTTTATACAATGGATATGTCACAATTGTTTATGAAGCACCTCATAGAATTTTAAAGCTCATTGACCAGCTTTGCACACTTGAGCCTAATCGTGAACTATATCTAATAAAAGAGGCTACAAAACTGCATCAAAAAAGTTTTAGAGGAAGTGCAAGTGAGATTCAAACTATATTAAAAGAGCAAAACATCAAAGGTGAATGGGTAGTTGTAATAAAAAATGAAAAAAAAGAGTTAGCTATGATAACCATCGACGATATACTAAAATTAGACATTCCAAAAAAGCAAGCATCAAAATTGTTATCAAAAGTAACAGGTAAATCACCAAAAGAGTGTTATAATGACTTGCTTTAACAATAGGTTAACTTTTTTTTAGTAAAATACTCTTATGACACTATATGGTAAACAAATATTTTTCTATTTAACAAACAATCATCCCTCTCTTATAGAGGAGATCTATCTTGCAAAAGAGGTTGATAAAAAGCTGTTTTCGCAAATTGCAAAACTAAACAAGAAGATTATCAAACCAGATGCAAAAAAAGCACAAGCTTTAGCTCATGGTGGAAATCATCAAGGTTTTCTTTTGAAAATTAAAGATATAGCATTTGCTGATTTTAAAGATTTGAAAAGAGAGGACTTTTTACTCGTTTTAGTAGGAATTACAGATGTAGGAAATATCGGAGCAATTATACGAAGTGCTTATGCTTTAGGGGTGGATGGTGTTATTATTAGTGGATTAGCATCTATAAACTTAGAGGGTATTATAAGAACAAGTAGTGGGGCTGCCATCGATATGCCAATTGCTATGTTTAAAGATAGTGCAACTTTGATAAATGAGCTAAAACAGAGTGAATTTAAAACATATGCCGCTGATATGAGTGGCGATGATGTTAGAGATTTATCATTTGAGTCAAAAAAAGTACTGTTTTTAGGTAGTGAGGGTGAAGGCATACCAAATAAGATTTTAAAAATGTGTGACAAAAAAGTAAAAGTAGTCATGGAAAAGAGATTTGACTCGTTAAATGTCAGTGCAGCAGCTGCAATATTATGTGATAGGATGAGATAAAATATGGATGAAGATAAGAAAAAAAATGGCATTGAGTACTTAAAAGCACAAGGTTATAAAAAAATTTCAGCAAAAACTTTTATAAGTGATGTAGAGCTAGAACATTTTTTAAATAAAAACTTTACAAGTATCAACAAAACAAGAGCTTTAGGATTTATACAAATTTTAGAAAGAGAGTATAAAGTAAACTTAGATGAGTTAAAAATTGCCTATTTAGAGTATCAAAACTCAAACAAAAAACCTGAACCTGAGACACTATTTACAGAAACCCACATAGAAGAGAAAAAACTCTGGCAAAAGTACCTTCCTCTTATCTCCATCATAGTTTTACTTGGTGCTTTAACATACTATATGTTTAACTCCACAAACAAAGAGAAAGAGCTAAATATAGATAACTTAACAACACACATAGAAGAGAATAAAAGTGTCATAAAAAAAGCACAAAATAATATTGAAAAACTAGAGCTAGAAAAAGAGGTTAAAAAAGAGAACTCCATAGACGAATTAGAAGATGATTTAGATTTAGATAAAATAGTCTTAGATATGATGAAAGATAGAAATCTCACAAATACTTTTGAAGATGTTGATAAAAACCTAAATAAAACTCCAATAACCAACAAAACATTAGAGGTAAAAGCCATCCCCATAGAACAAACGAAGCCTATAGAAAAGATTGTACCTATTGAAAAAACCATACCTATCGCAAAAACTATACCAGTTTCTAAACCTGTAAAAAAAGTAAAACCAAATGGAAATTTCTTCATAATTCCAACACAAAAAGCTTGGGTTGGCATAATTTACCTAGATGACTTCTCAAAAAAGGACTTTTTAATCCGCTCTAAGCTAACATTAGACCCAAATCGAGATCAACTTATTGTTGTTGGTCATAAACATTTTATGATTTACAATAAAACTTATTCTGTTAAATTTATGGGAAAAGGTCCTGTTAGATTTATTTATAGAGATGGAGAATTAATGGAAGTTAGTAAAAAAGAGTTTATTAGAAGTGGTGCAGGTGTCGCTTGGTAAGAGTACTTATAATCTTATCTCTACTTTTTAGTTTTGCATCTGCTGCATCTCTTCAAGGTGAGCTTAAAAATATTTTAGGGAAAAACAGCTACCAAGCTAAAAAAAAGTTTTTGAAAATCATCTTTAAAGATGAGAGAAACTTCTATTTAGGTAGCAAGATTGATATACATAAAGTATTAAACACACTAAATGAAAATAATCTATTTCAACTAAATTTCAAATCAACAAGAGATCTTCATATTAGTTTTGCAACTGAACAAAACTCTCCACTTATTTTCTTAAAAATGTTACAAAACAGCTTAAATACTCTAGGGTATAGTGATATTTCAACTGAAAAAATCATGAAAGATTCAAGTGGTTTTTTATGGAAAATCAAGCTAAAAGCATCTAAAGCTATAGATCCATTTCAGTTAGCAAGTGAGTTAAACAGACAAAACTGTAATATCACTCAAATAAAAAGATACTCTAGTACAAACTGGAGATACAACATAAATATAAAAAATATAGACATAGTTCCAGAAAATACACCATACAATAAAAAAACTACCCTCAAAAAACCATTAAATCCATACTGGATAGATATAGAAAGGGCCAAAAGTTTAATCATAAAAAGTTCAAAAGCAAATAGCTGGCATCCTTATATTGTTTTTTATGATAGAGATTTAAAAATACTTGACAACATTTCAAAAGAGATAAAAAGCTATAATGAGAGCTTAAACATACCAAGAGATGCAAAGTATGTAAAAATTAGTGATGTTTACACTCTTGAAAACTTAAAAAGAGGATTAAGCATCTATATTTCAAAATAATTAAAAATGGATAAATATATAAAATGTTTGATGAGATACAATTTAACACAATAGATAGACTACCAAATTATGTTTTCGCAGAGATTAATGAAATCAAATTAAAAGCTAGACAAAATGGCGAAGATATCATCGACTTTAGCATGGGAAACCCTGATGGTCCAACACCTGAACATATCGTTGATAAGCTTGTAGAGACTGCAAAAAAACCTAAAAATTATGGTTATTCAGCAAGCAAAGGTATTTACAAACTTCGTCTTGCTATGAGTAACTGGTACAAAAGAAAATATAATGTAGATTTAGACCCAAACACAGAAGTAGTAGCAACAATGGGTTCAAAAGAGGGTTATGTACATCTTGTGCAAGCTATCACAAATCACGGAGATGTTGCAGTTGTACCTGAACCTGCTTACCCGATACACACACATGCTTTTATCATAGCTGGTGGAAATGTTATTAAGATGCCTTTGGAATTTAATGACGCTTATGAGCTTGATGAAGATGTTTTCTTCTCAAATCTACATAAAGCATTTAACACATCTCTTCCTCGCCCAAAGTTTGTAGTTGTAAATTTTCCACACAATCCTACAACTGTCACGGTTGAGAAAAATTTTTACGAAAAGCTTGTAGCTCTCGCTAAAAAAGAGAGATTTTATATCATCAGTGACATTGCTTATGCAGATATAACATTTGATGGTTACAAATCGCCATCAATTTTAGAAGTAGAGGGTGCAAAAGATGTTGCTGTTGAGAGTTTTACTTTATCAAAAAGTTACAATATGGCAGGCTGGAGAGTTGGTTTTTTTGTTGGAAATCCTAAGATGATTGGAGCTTTACAGAAGATAAAATCATGGTTTGATTACGGTATGTTCACCCCTATTCAAGTGGCAGCGACTATCGCACTTGATGGTCCACAAGAGTGCCAAGATGAGATAGTTGAAAAATACAGATACAGAAGAGATATACTTTGTGAAAGTTTTTACAATGCTGGCTGGGCATTTGAAAAACCAAAATCATCGATGTTTGTTTGGGCAAAACTCCCCCCTGAAGCTTCTCACTTAGGAAGTTTAGAGTTTACAAAACAGCTTTTAACAGAAGCTAAAGTAGCTGTAAGTCCTGGTATTGGGTTTGGAGAACACGGTGATCAGTATGTTAGAATTGCATTAATCGAAAATGAAAAAAGAATTAGACAAGCAGCTAGAAATATCAAAAAATACCTACAAAGCTTAAAGGGTAAAAAATAGATGGTAAATGTAGCAATTATAGGTGTTGGAACCGTTGGACAAAGTGTAGCTAAAATACTACAAGAAAATAAAGAACTTATATCTGCAAGAGCAGGCGAAGAGATAAATGTTGTAAAAGGTGTAGTTAAAAATCTATCAAAAAAAAGGGACACTTCCATACCTTTGACTACTGATATAGATGAAGTTTTAAATGATGACTCCATTGATATTATAGTTGAGCTAATGGGTGGAGTTGATGAGCCTTACAAAGCGATAAAAACAGCACTTACAAACAAAAAAGCTATAGTAACCGCAAACAAAGCACTTCTAGCTTACCACAGATACGACCTCCAAGAGATAGCCAAAAATATTCCAATTGGTTATGAAGCAAGTGTTGCGGGGGGAATTCCTATCATAAATGCACTAAAAGTAGGACTTAGTGCAAATCAAATTTTATCTATAAAAGGCATTATGAACGGTACTTGCAACTATATGCTTACCAAAATGATGAACGAAGGTGTAAGTTTTGATGATATTTTAAAAGAGGCTCAAGATCTAGGGTATGCGGAAGCAGACCCAACTTTTGATGTTGGCGGATTTGATGCAGCGCATAAGCTTTTGATTTTAGCTTCAATTGCTTATGGCATCGATGCAAAGCCTGAAGATATTTTGATAGAAGGCATAGAAGATATAAATGAGCATGATATGGATTTTGCTAAAGAGTTTGGATACTCTATAAAACTTTTAGCAATTGCCAAAAAATCAGGAAACAATGTGGAACTAAGAGTTCATCCCGTACTCATAAAAGAGTCTCAAATGATTGCTAAAATTGATGGTGTGATGAATGGTATCAGTGTTATTGGGGATTTTGTTGGTGAGACTTTGTATTATGGGCCAGGGGCTGGTGGAGATGCTACTGCTAGTGCTGTTGTTTCTGATATTGTTGAGATAGTTAGAGCTGGTCAGAGTTCTCCCATGCTTGGATTTAAAAAACCTCACCAGAGCCAGATATTAAAACTTTTACCAAGTGATGAGATAGAGAGTAAGTATTATCTAAGAATGAGAGTAGTTGATAAACCAGGAGTGTTAGCAAATATCGCAAGCATATTAGCATCTTGGAAGATTTCAATAGAAACAATTTTACAAAGAGAAGTTGAAACAAACAACAAAGCTATGCTTCTTTGCTCTATTCACACCTGCAAAGAGAAACAGATAAAAAGTGCGATAAAAGAGATTGAAGCACTAGAAGCATTAGATGATAAAATATCTATGATTCGTATAGAAGATTAAAAGTTGAGTAGAGAAAAAGGAGACTTTGCAGAAAATAGAGCTATATCCTATCTTCAAGAGCTTGATTTTTTAGTGATTGATAAAAACTACTACTCTCGTTTTGGAGAGATAGATATAATCGCTGTAAAAGATAAAGTGTTGCATTTTATTGAAGTTAAAAGTGGGAATTACGACCCTATTTATAAGATATCCCCCTCCAAAATATCCAAAATTAGCAAAACTGCGGAGATTTATATTAGTAAGAAAAAGATAGATATGGATTTTTGTATAGATGCACTAATAGTTAGAGAAGATATAGAATTTATCGAAAATATCACACTATGAATAATTTTGACAAACTAAAACTATCACCAAATATGCTCCAAAACCTAAAAGATATGGATTTTGTCAAGATGACTGAAATTCAAGAACAAAGCCTCCCTCATAGCCTAGAGGGTCTTGATATCATCGCACAAGCAAAAACAGGAAGTGGCAAAACTCTAGCATTTGGAATACCTCTTTTGCAAAATATAAATGTAAAATCATTCCTCATACAAGCACTCATACTCTGTCCAACAAGAGAGTTATCAGACCAAGTAGCAACAGAACTTAGAAAAATAGCAAGATTTCAACATAACCTAAAAATTTTAACTCTAAGTGGCGGAGTACCGATGAGGCCACAGATAAAATCTCTCGAACACGGAGCCCATGTTGTAGTTGGAACACCAGGAAGAGTTCAAGACCATTTAGGAAAACAAACTTTAGACTTATCAAAAATAAAAACCGTTGTTTTAGATGAAGCAGATAGGATGCTAGATATGGGATTTTATGATGTGATAAACCATATTTTACAATCAGTTCCTAAAAAGAGACAAACTCTACTTTTTTCAGCAACTTATGAAGAGAACATAAAAACCCTAAGTAAAAATATAACAATAAATCCAAAATTTATAACAATTAAACAAGAAGAGAGTAGCTCTCATGTAAATCAAATTTTCTATAAAGTTGAAAAAAATGAGAAATTTGAAGAGCTTTTAAAAATACTAAGATTTTATAAACCACCATCTTCAATACTCTTTTGCAATACTAAAATAATGGTTCAAGAGATAACCAATTTATTACAAGATGCAGGATTTTCTGCACTTGATTTGCATGGAGATTTAGACCAAATAGACAGAACCGAAACACTCATACAATTTTCTAATAAAAGCTGTGCTATCTTAATTGCCACAGATGTAGCTGCAAGAGGACTTGACATCAAAGAGGTAGATATGGTTATAAACTATGATTTACCAAGAGATATTGCCAGCTACACACACCGCATAGGAAGAACAGCAAGAGCAGGAAAAAGTGGACTAGCCATCTCACTCATAAACAAAAATGACCTACAAAAGATACAAAACTACAAAGAAGATGCAGAGATAAAAGAGCTAAAAACCATAAACCCTGATAGTGATATAAAAATCACAGCTCCTATGAAAACACTCTGCATAAATGGAGGCAAAAAAGATAAACTTAGAGCAGGAGATATTTTAGGTGTGTTTTGTGTTGCTATTGGGCTTTTAAAAGAGGATATTGGGAAGATTGACCTTTTGGATAGATATACTTATGTAAGTATCAAAAAAGAGGTTTTTCAAAAGGCTATAAAAGGTTTGCAAAACACAAAGATTAAAAAGAGGTTTTTTAAGGTTTGGAGTTTATAAATATCAAAAATAAAGAAGATTTTTTAATCCTCATTTAGATAGTTTTTAATATATTTGTTATAAAAATCTGTAGGTGTTAAAATCATTATTTCCGAAGCTATAAAGTCTTTTATATTATTGGTAATAATTAGCTTTGATTCTACTCTTTTTGCACAAAAGTATTGTACCCCATCTTCAAAATCTTTAAAATTACTATCTAAAGAGTCACTTGCAGATTACAAAAACAACCCACAATTTAAGCTAAAATAAATTAAAAAAAGCCTATCA
>VAPK010147166.1_pt1 | contig 10826 bp, 11 predicted proteins | sample 3395031 | NCBI WGS metagenome assembly VAPK01 (sample SAMN08290443, study PRJNA428436) | hydrothermal vent metagenome | isolation source: Deep-sea hydrothermal vent chimney 1 | place: Pacific Ocean: Juan De Fuca Ridge
CTTGACACACGAATTCTGCGCCAAGTTAAACATCCAATATTTCAGCAACATACAACGAGTAAACAAATTTATCATAAAAATAAAATCAGGAAACTTCATTACTATACTAATTTGAACGTACGTACTTTTTTGATTTTAAAGAAAATTTCGTGCGTTTGCCCTGGAGGATGACGTGGTGACTCCTATTTGGCCACATGTTGAGCCACACCGTGCCAGAAATCATAAGGGGATCTGGAACCCATTTCCAGAAATTATAGAAAATAAAGGACGGGGCATTAGATATGCAGTTAGTCATATCTTGAGAAGGAATAAATTCTACAATCATATTCCAGCGAATGTAGTAAGACAACGAATACCAAGAAAAATATGGCGTTCTTACTTCAAATTTTGTGTTGAAAGAAATCCTTGGGATAAAACATTATCTCATTACCACATGGTAAATTATCGTGCAGGCGGCAACATTTCATTCGATGAGTATATCGAAAAAGGGGAGTTTTGTATCAATAATCGACTATATTGTGATGATACGGGAGGATTATTAGTAGACAAAGTTATCAAGTATGAGTCACTTATAGATGAGTTGGGTCACGTTTTCCAGGAATTGGGTATACCGTTTAACGGTTCGCTTGGTGTAAGAGTAAAATCAGAATACCGAAAAGATAGAAGACCATATCAGGAGGTATTCTCTATCGATCAAAGAGCAGTCATCGAGAAAGCATTTATGAAAGAAATTGAAATGCATGGCTATGTGTTCTGAAGCACGGCGCATATCGGGATAGGGACGGCCATCGCTGACCGCCCCTCCCACACCACCAAGCATACGGATCACGTACTAAGGCGGCTCGGCTGATCAGAACAGTGGGGGGGACGACCTTAAATAATTAAGCATTTTGACATGGAACATATTCGGGAGTATGTTACAGACATGCCAAGGATAGCCCGCTTAGATACTCCCGGTCTCTTGCATCATGTCATGATCAGGGGAATAGAACGTCGCAAGATATTCAACGACGATAAGGATCGTGAAAACCTCGTTGAACGGCTATCTGTTCTCCTGTCTGAAACCAAGACCCAATGCTACGCATGGTCATTTTTACCGAATCACGCCCATTTTGTGTTAAGAAGCGGTCCGGCAGGTATTGCAGCTCTGATGCACAGATTGCTTACAGGGTATGCGGTATCGTTCAACCGAAGGCACCGGCGCCATGGACAGCTTTTTCAGAACAGATATAAGTCCATTATATGCCAGGAAGATGCCTATTTGCAGGAACTGGTCAGATATATTCATTTGAATCCTCTACGGGTACGGATTGTGGTTGATTTGCCGGCTCTGGACAGCTATCCCTATTGCGGTCATAGTGCCTTGATGGGAAAGACAAAGAGGGAATGGCAAGCTACGAAATATGTTTTAGGTTTTTTTGGCAGAATGGTTGGCGAAGCGAGGAATAGTTATGAGTCCTATGTTAAAGAAGGCCTTTCCCAGGGGAGGCGGCCAGAGCTGGTTGGAGGCGGTCTGATAAGAAGTCTTGGTGGCTGGGATGAAGTGAAAAAAATGAGGCTGAGCGGACAGGATCGCATCAAGAGCGATCAACGAATATTGGGGGATAGTGACTTTGTAAGTGATGTTCTTTCGGAATCGGAAGATCAATTTTCCCGGGACTATAAGCTCAAAATCATGGGCTATGATTTTGAAAAGGTTGTTGAGAGAGTCTCCGGGGTATTTCGGTTGGACAAGGATTACATAATCGGAAGAGGGCGGCAAAGGGCTCGGGTTCGGGCTCGGGATTTACTCTGCTATTGGACTGTGATTGAATTGGGAATGCCCATGGTGGATCTGGCAAGGAAATTTGCCATAACGCCCGCCGCTGTAAGTTACGCAGTTCAGCGAGGAGAGAAAATGGCAAAGGAGAGGGGCTATCAACTGGAAGGTTGATTTGTTTGAATATTTAAGGTCGTCCCCCCGTTTCCCCTGTTTCCCTGTTTTCTTTGTTGGTTGCGGCAAACAGCCGATCCAGCTGCTCAATGGACAGAATATCCGGGATCCTGGATGTCTTCGGCGGTTTGATCAGGGGAATGTCCTGCCAGGCCTTGTCCAGTACCCTGGAGTAAAAGGAACTTCAGGCCATACAGATCGAGCTTGACCGTGCTCCAGGAATGACATTCCAGAAGCTCGTTGAAATAATCAAGCAATTGATCGGATGCAAGGTTGTCAATCCGGCAATTGAAATAGTTATCGATACGCCTATTTGCCCTTGAGTAGGCCTCAATGGTCTTTGGCTGCATTCCTCCTAATCTCAGGTATTTCCGGTATTTCCGGTAATGCCTGTTGAACTGCGGATCATTGAGCATGTTGGTGTTAATTGTAACCTCCTCTTTGTAGTAATTGACAGGAAAAGCAAATGACTTGCATTGCCGTTTTATTTTTATTACTACAAAAACATAATGTTACAAATAGCAGACGAAAATTTACTCGGATTGTCTGCCGCGCAGCGGCTTCGTCCAACAATCTCCCCTTACGCCTCCCGTAACACAAGGCAGGAGGCAGAGACCTTGAAACAGATGAAAGAAATAAGAAATTTCAGCATAATAGCCCATATCGACCACGGAAAATCGACCTTGGCCGACCGCATGATCCAACACTGCGGAATGGTGACCGACCGCGAATTCCAGAATCAACTGCTGGACTCCATGGACATTGAGAGGGAGCGGGGGATTACCATTAAAAGCCAGACCATCTGTCTGCCCTATACTGCCAAAGACGGCAAAAGCTATACCTTGAACCTGGTCGACACCCCGGGGCACGTTGATTTCAGCTATGAGGTTTCCCGTGCCCTGTCCTCCTGCGAGGGGGCGTTGCTGCTCATTGATGCCGCCCAGGGGATTGAGGCGCAGACTCTGGCCAACCTCTACCTGGCCATGGAAAACGACCTGGGGATTGTCCCGGTTATCAATAAAATCGACCTGCCCTCGGCGGAACCAGACAAGGTTGCCGCCCAAGTCGAGGAAGAGCTTGGCCTGGAGGCCGATTCCATCCAGCGCTGCTCCGCCAAAACCGGCGAGGGTGTGGACCTGGTTTTTGAGGCCATTGTCAACCTGCTGCCCCCGCCGACAGGCGATCCGAACAAACCCCTCGAAGCCCTGATCTTCGACGCCCGCTATGATCCCTATCGCGGAACGATTATCTCCTGTCGCATCTTCAATGGCCGCGTCAGGCCGGGAGACCAGATCCTCTTCATGTCCAACAACGCTGAATACAGGGTCGAGGAGGTGGGCTTATTCCATCTCCACCATGAGGCGCAAAAAGAACTCGCAGCCGGCCAGGTCGGCTATATCATTGCCGGCGTGAAAACTGTTTCCGACACCCGCCCGGGCGACACCATCACGCTGAAAAAATCCCCCTGCGCCGCTCCGCTTCCCGGCTTCAAGGAAGTCCAGCAGGTGGTTTTTTCCTCTATTTATCCCATTTCGACCGATGAGTATGAGGACCTTGCCAATGCCATGGAAAAACTGAAACTAAACGACGCCTCCCTGACCTTTCAGAAGGACTCATCCATAGCCCTTGGTTTCGGATTCCGCTGCGGTTTTCTCGGCCTGCTGCACTTGGAGGTCGTCCAGGAACGGCTGGAACGGGAATTCGGCATTTCGTTAATCCTTACGGTCCCCTCGGTCCGCTACCAGTTTTATCTGCGGGACAGTGCCAGGCTTGAGGTGGACAATCCAGCCCATTTTCCCGATCCGGGCAGCATAGAACACGTTAAAGAGCCCTTTATCAAGGCGACGATCCATATCCCGGAACGCTACATGGGCGTGGTCATGAATCTGTGCATGGAGCGCCGAGGTGAAAAAACCGATTATCACTATCCCATGCCCGGACGGATCGAATTCACCTGCGAACTGCCGCTGGCCGAAGTGATCTACGACTTTTACGACCAGCTGAAATCAATAACCCAGGGATATGGTTCATTTGACTATGAACTGCTTGACTATCGGCCCAGCGACCTGGTCAAACTCGATATCCTGGTCAATGGTGAAAACGTGGATGCCCTCTCCCAACTGGTTCATAAAACACGGGCGCGGGAACGAGGATTAAAAGCCTGCGAACGGCTCAAAGAGGAAATTCCGCGGCAGATGTTCAAAATTGCCATCCAGGCCGCAATTGGCGGCACAGTTATTGCTAGGACGACAATCTCGGCCCTGCGCAAGGATGTCACGGCAAAATGTTATGGCGGCGATATCTCCAGGAAACGAAAACTTCTGGAGAAACAGAAGGCAGGGAAAAAGAGAATGAAAACCGTTGGCAACGTGGAAATACCACAACGGGCGTTTCTGTCGGTACTCAAATCAGAACAATAACAATCGGCAGCCCTTACTAGCCGACGTAAACATTCGGGTTCTTGCCCGGGAATGGCCTTTTTTGATAAGCTGTAAATGTTTGAATAGTGCCCCAGCCAAGCCTGCTTGCGAGCTATATTGAGTTATATGTATATGTGAACAGATAGACTTCGAGCGGGATCGGGAAAAATGGGGGCCAGCCAAATATTTACTAGCCGACAGCCTTTAACTGCGGACAATGAGCACCCGTGACATCCACACCTTTCTGACTCATGATGCTCAGGATTTCTTCCTTGCTGAAAATAGAATTTTTCTGCTTGATCACATAAACGATACAATCTCTGCAGATATTAAAGGAAAATGAATCAATCTCACCCATAACTTCCCAGCATGGCCGGTCGGCTTGATACGCAGGACACCGCGTGACCTGTTCGGGTTGACACTTCATAATCTCCCAACAGGGCCAGTCAGATCTCAGAGACATCCTACCCTCCTATTTTCGCTCTTGATCATCTAATATTTTTCCAGGTTACAATAGAAACCTGGAAAAAATATCTGAAACAATTGCTACGAATAAATTTACTAACAGCTTTCTCCATAAGATGCAAGAAAAGTCTGCAAGGCCGTACAGCCCTGCCCGGTCTTGCCGGAGAAGAGGATCCTCTCCTCGGGTCTGACGGTCAGCGCAGCGTCCAGTGCAGCGGCATTCTGCAGTTGTTTGTTGCGTGAGAGCTTATCCGCTTTGGTATAGATGGGCAGGAAAGACCGGCCCTGATAGCGCAACCATTCCACCAGTTCCCGGTCCTGGATTTTCAATTCATGGCGCAAATCAATGATCACCACGACACAGACCAGACGTTCGCGATGTTCAATGTAATCGATAATAAGCTTTCGCCATGACGATCGTACTTCTTTGGAGACTTGGGCGAAACCGTAGCCGGGCAGGTCAACGAGATAAAATTGATCGTCGAGAACAAAAAAATTAAGGCTCTGCGTCTTGCCCGGACGGGAGCTGATTTTAACCAGGTTGCGGCGGCCGACCAGGCGGTTGATCAGGGTGGACTTGCCCACGTTTGACCGGCCGGCAAAGGCGATTTCCGGGTAGATGGATTCCGGCAGCTGCCTCATTTTGAAAACGCTCTGCAGGAAGCTGACATTATTAAAATTGGGAGCAGGCATACGGCCTCTCAGATGACTTTATTGAGAGTATATTCAACAATGCCTTCCGCGCCGGCCTTTTTCAACTTCGGTACCAGGTCACGCACCTGGTGCTCGGAGATCACGGTTTCCACCGAAAACCAGTCCTGCTTATACAGCTTCGCCACTGTGGGCGCCGTTACACTGGGCAGCATATCGACCACCTTATCAAGCATGCCGAGCGGCACGTTCATCTTCAGGCCGACAATACAATCAGCCCGCAGTGCCCCCTGCAGCAGCATGGAAATATTTTCTATTTTCTCTCTTTTCCATACATCATTGACGGCATCTTTATTGGCGATAAGCTGGGTATTGGACTGCATCATCTCATGGATGATCCGTAAGCCATGAGCCCGAATGGTGGCTTCCGTCTCCGTAACCTCGACAATGGCATCGGCCAGGCCGGAAACCGCCTTTGCCTCGGTGGCGCCCCAGGAAAAAACAATATTCACGACAACATTACGCTCGGCAAAGAACCTGCGGGTCACATTGACAAGCTCGGTGGCAATCGTCTTGCCCTCCAGATCCTCAACCTTTTTTATATCTGAATCTCCGGAAACGGCCACGACCCAGCGGGTCGGTTTTTTGCTGACCTTTGAATAAATCAGATCGGCAACGACCTCGACATCCGAATCATTCTCCATGGTCCAGTCCTTGCCGGTTATGCCCGCATCAAGCATCCCGGATTCGACATAACGTGACATCTCCTGGGGTCGACAGATGAAACAGGACAGTTCCGGATCATCAATTTCAGGAAAATAATTGCGGGAAACCAGTTTAATCTGCCATCCCGACTTGGCAAAAAGCTCGATGGTGGCCTGTTCCAGGCTCCCCTTCGGTATTCCTATTTTCAACACGCCCATGTTTCCTTCACCTTTTTTTATTTCACTTATTTTTCACTTTTTACCGTAAACCTGTTCAGGATCAAAGACCGGCTCGCAGTTGACAACCAGACGGTCTCCTTCAATCCGGCGGAAGAAACAACTGCCGTAGCCCTTATGACAGGCGGCGCCGCCCTTCTGTTCAACCCTGTAGATTACCGTATCCTCATCGCAGTCAACCAGTATTTCCTTTACCACCTGCACATGCCCGGAGGATTCACCCTTTAGCCACAGCTTGTTCCTGGACCGGCTCCAGAAATGTCCCATGCCGGTTGCAAGCGTCTTGTGCCAGGCCTCTTCGTTGATATAGGCCAGCATTAAAACCTGGCCGGTGGCAAAGTCCTGAACAATAGCTGGCAACAGGCCGTTTCCGGCTTTGGCGAAATTGAGTTCAATCATAATTCCTTCCCGCTTGTCTGTGGGCCGGCAGGGGCAGCCGTCGCCTCTGGTTTTGCAACATCCTCTTTGCTGTTTTCACTGTTTTTGCTGTTTTCTCTGCCCATAAAATGAATGATGCAGGATGTCCTGAACTTACAGTAGTCACCCGGATGATGGCAATAGGCATCCTCGGAAGACATCTTTTCCTTGTATTTGGCGCATTCAAGTTCCATATTCATTCCAATCCAGATTCTTTAATTCTTTAACTGGCTATGCACATTACTCAACCGGCCACAAGATGTAGTATGTCCCTTAGGAAGTCAAAAGCCAGAGGGTTATTATTTTACAGGTTAATGCAGCCGGCCGTTAATTGCGCCCCTGTCCCACGCAGATCGATAGTGGGAGGTAGACCACAATATATTGTATGTGGGTGAGTTAACTGCATACCCACTATTCTTTATTTACAGATGGAGGACATAATTAGTAATCGTTCACCGGGAGCGCGCAAAACATGGCGGCCTTCTCTGTCCTGTAAGCGCTCAGCAGTGCCGTAGATGCAAGAAAGAGGTCTGTTCGCCATACTGAACTTATGCGGACAGGCGATGACAAAGCAGATGCGGCGCGGCTGAACGCTTACCATAATTATGCCCTGAACCATCCTTTGTCAAGATCAGCCATGGGCTTCAGGCCATATTGTCGAATAATATACCACTCTACAGGATGGTCATCAAACATTTCAGCCATTCAAATAACCGGCCCCGGGGAAAAAATAACCGCAGCCGGACAAATGGTCCCGGAGTCTCCACTTCATCCCGCCTGCCGCAGAGGATTATTTTTTTGGCGCATAACGCCGGAAACGGGTAAACGTTTCGCCAATAAAACAAGAATGATACCGGGATGATATTAACATGGGAATCTTTACTGTTGTTATTTCTGATGGCCTCGTAAAAAGCCTGAATCCATACTGCAACGTCATTCCCACGCAGGCGGGAATCCAGTAATATTAACGAATTATGGATCCCCGCCTACGCGAGGATGACAAATAAAATGACTTTTTACGAGACCATCATTTCTGGCGGTTTTATAAAAAGTCATTTTATTTATAGTTGCAGTATGGATTCAGGCTTTTTACGAAGTTGTTATTCCTGGACAAATAGAATAAAATAAAAAATTATAGATGACCACATTGTCGCACAGAACCGATTGCGAGCTTACAAGATCATAAGATAGAGGAAAAAATTATGTCCTGGAAACCTGAAACCATGGCCCTGCATGCCGGCCATACACCTGATATCGCCACCCGGAGCCGGGCAGTACCTATTTACCAAACGACAAGCTTTGTTTTTGCGGATACCGAGGATGCCGCGAGCCTGTTCAGCCTGAAACCCGAAGTCTGGGCGCCCCGGCTCAATCTCGACCAGGAGGGACTGCGGCCGACGGATTTTGCCCCCGAGGCCACCGGCAACATCTATACAAGGATCATGAATCCGACTACCGATGTGCTGGAGAAACGAATGATGTACTTGGAAGGAGGAGTCGGCGCCCTGGCCACCAGCTCCGGTTCGGCGGCCATCACCTATGCCCTTCTCAACATCTGCCGGGCCGGCGACGAGGTGGTCTCCGCATCAAGTCTCTATGGCGGCACCTATAACCTCTTGCGTCATACCCTGCCCCAGTACGGCATCCGGACCACCTTTGTTGACGCCGGCAGGCCGGAAAGCTTTGCCGCCGCCCTCACTGAAAAAACCAAATGCGTATTCGTCGAAACCATCGGCAACCCCCGCCTGGACACGCCTGATCTGAAACAAATCGCCGCCATCGCCCACCAGGCCGGACTCCCCCTTATTGTTGACAATACCGTGCCGACCCCGGTTCTCTGCCGACCCTTTGCTTTCGGTGCCGATATTGTCGTCCACTCTCTGACTAAGTTCTGCGGCGGCCACGGCAACAGTATCGGCGGCATCCTCGTCGACAGCGGCAACTTCGACTGGACCGCCTCGGACAAATTCCCCATGATGACCGAGCCGGACCCCTCCTACGGCGGCGTGGTCTGGAGCCAGGCAGTCGGCAAGGCCGCCTATATCATCCGGGCCCGGACCATCCTGCTCCGCGACACCGGCGCCTGCCTGTCGCCGTTCAACAGCTTTCTCATTATCCAGGGCCTTGAAACCCTGCACCTGCGGATGGAGAGGCACTGTCAAAACGCCATGGCAGTAGCCCGTTTTCTTGAAAATCACGACCAGGTCGACTGGGTCCTCTACCCAGGTCTCGACGGCCATCCCACCCATGACCTGGCTGCGGAATATCTCAACAACGGCTTCGGCGCCCTGGTCGGCTTCGGCATCAAGGGGGGACTGGAAGCGGGCAAAACCTTTATCAACAACCTCAAGCTCTTCAGTCATCTGGCCAACATCGGCGATTCTAAAAGCCTGGCCATCCACCCGGCATCCACGACCCATTCCCAACTGACCCCCGAGGAACAACTGGCCGCCGGAGTCAGCCCTGATTTCGTCCGGCTGTCGGTGGGGCTGGAGCATATCGACGACATTGTCGCCGACCTTGACATGGCCCTGGCTGTAGCCTGAACCGGCGCCAAGATTAACCGACACACCACAGGAGCGCGGCAATGCCTTCATCCCATAACCAGGAAGAATTAATACGATTGCTTGATATCGTCGCCAGACTGCGCGGCGATGACGGTTGCCCATGGGACCGCAAGCAGACACCGGAAAGCATCAAAAAATATCTCCTTGAAGAAACCAGGGAGCTTGCCGAGGCCATTGACAGCTCCGACCCCGAACATATACGGGAAGAAATCGGTGATCTCTTCTTTATTCTGACCATGCTGACCACCATGTATGAAGAGCAAGGTCATTTCGGCATTGACGAGGCATTGGCGGGCATAACCGAGAAGATGATCCGCCGCCACCCCCATGTTTTTGCCGGCATAAAAACCGGCACGGACCAGGAACTCCGGCGGCAGTGGGAAGAAATCAAGGCCGGGGAGAAGGCGAACCAGGCATCGACCTGAACGGCCTCTTCCCTGCCAATTTCACGCATCTCCAGGGCCTTACCGTATCCGCCCGCCCCGGCCGCAACAAGCAAGCCGAATGATCAAAAGGGGCGCCCTGGCATTCGCAGCTCCTTGTCATCCAGCTTCCCGGAGCTACCCCATCAACCGTAGACTCAGGCTGCAGCTTATCTCATAAGCATGAAAGAACCCTTCACTCCCTCAATAACCATCTGCGTCCCGATTACGGCAAGGATCAGGCCCATCATCCGGGTGATTGCTCCCAAAGCGCTGGTGCCGATGAAGGTAACGAACTTCTCGCCGAAAACAAAAAATACGTACGTTATGACACAAAGAACAGCGAACATGGCAATCGTCATGACCATATCACTCAGACCGCCGCGGGCTGAAAAATTCATCGCCGTTGCGATCGTGCCCGGCCCCGCGAGTATCGGCATTGCCAATGGAGATATAGCGACACTGAGCGCCGCTTCCCGGTGTTTCTGCTTGTCTTCATTTGACTGATGAATGCTCGAGGGATGACCCTGCAGCATATGAAAGCCGATCAGAAAAACGATCAGACCGCCGGTAATCCTAAAGGCGGGCAGAGAGATGCCGAACAGCCCGAAGATGACCTTGCCCGCAACGGAAAAAACAGCAACGATCAGGAATGCCAGCAACAGCGACCTGAGCGCTATGGTCGCAGACATCTGCTCATCATCGTCACAGGTGAGGCCGAGAAAAACCGGGACATTGGCTATGGGGTTCATTATGGCGAAGAACCCCATGAACACGGTCATTGCGTGAAGTAGAATGCTTTCCATTTTTTGTCCGACTCCTTACCGGATATTGATGTGCGGGACGTGGCGGCAACCGGCCCCGAGGGAACGGAAACACTCGATTCATACGGCCCTTATTGTCCGGCCGATAATTGAATGCTGACGGTCTCGTAAAAAATCATTTTATTTGTCATCCTCGCGTAGGCGGGGCCCAATAAATAATCCACTAAGTGCCTGTAAGAAAATAAC
>VAPK010354498.1_pt1 | contig 10825 bp, 10 predicted proteins | sample 3395031 | NCBI WGS metagenome assembly VAPK01 (sample SAMN08290443, study PRJNA428436) | hydrothermal vent metagenome | isolation source: Deep-sea hydrothermal vent chimney 1 | place: Pacific Ocean: Juan De Fuca Ridge
AGTTTCAATTGTTTTACCATAGAAACCAATCCATTAGCTCTAGTGGGAGATAAATGCTCTTTAAGTCCTATTTCATCAATAAAAAACGGTTCCGAATCCAGTATGTCTTTAGGGCTTTGATTTGAATATAGTCGAAGTAAAAGGGCAATTATTCCTTTTGTTAAAATAGCATCACTATCTGCAGTGAAAATTAATTTATCATCTTTATAATCGGCATGTAACCAAACTTTAGATTGACATCCTTTTATCAAGTTATCATCCATCTTGTTTTGCGGATCAATTAATGCTAATGATTTCCCCGTTTCAATAATATACTCATATCGTTCCATCCAATCATCAAAAAGCTCAAAGTCATCAATAATTTCTTCTTGTATTTCTTTAATAATCATTTTTTAAACTTATTTTTGCAAAAATACATAAATTGTTATTACATGGGAAAACTTTTAATTGTTGGGACGGTAGCTTTTGATGCTATTGAAACACCTTTTGGGAAAACAGATAAAATTTTGGGCGGAGCTGCAACCTATATCGGGTTATCTGCTTCTCAGTTTGGTATAGATTCTGGAATTATTTCTGTTGTTGGAGGAGACTTTCCACAAGAATATCTAAATATGTTAAATAGTAAGCATATTGATACTTCAGGAATTGAAATAAAACCTGAAGGGAAAACTTTTTTTTGGAGTGGTAAATACCATAATGATTTGAATACAAGAGATACTTTAATAACCGATTTGAATGTATTGGCTGACTTTAATCCGGTTGTTCCGGATAAGTTCACCGATTGTGATTTTCTTATGCTGGGTAATTTACACCCTTCTGTACAAATGTCGGTTATAAAACAAATACCCAAAAGACCCAAGTTGGTTGTCTTAGATACCATGAATTTTTGGATGGATAACACTTTAGAGGAATTGTTGGAGGTAATAAAGAAAATAGATGTAATAACGATAAATGATGAAGAGGCTCGTCAGTTGAGTGGAGAATACTCTTTAGTAAAAGCAGCAGAAAAAATTCACAGAATGGGCCCAAAATATGTGGTGATAAAAAAAGGTGAACACGGTGCTTTATTGTTTCACGATGGAAATGTATTTTTTGCTCCAGCCTTACCACTTGAAGAAGTTTTTGACCCTACAGGTGCAGGAGATACTTTTGCAGGAGGATTCGTGGGTTATTTAGCTAGTACTTATGACATATCTTTTGAAAATATGAAAAGAGCGATTATTTTTGGCTCAAATTTAGCATCTTTTTGTGTTGAAAAATTTGGGACAGAAAGAATGGAAAATTTAAGTCAGAGAGAAATACAAAACAGATTAAAACAGTTTAAAGAATTAACCCAGTTTGAAATAGAATTAAATTAAATTTGATTAGTTTTTAGTAAACATGAGTGACGCTATTAAACATGAATGCGGAATTGCTTTGGTAAGACTATTAAAGCCAATTCAGTTTTACAAAGAAAAATACGGAACAGCTTTTTATGGCATCAATAAGATGTATTTATTGATGGAAAAACAGCATAATCGTGGTCAGGATGGTGCAGGGTTTGCCAGTATTAAATTTGATGTAGACCCAGGTACAAGATACATAAGCCGTGTGAGGTCAAATGATCAGCAGCCTATTCAAGATGTATTTGCGAAAATTAACGAAAGATTAAATAGTGTTTTACAAGAAAACCCAGAAAGAGTCGATGATCTCGATTGGCAAATCAAAAACCTTCCCTATGTTGGTAATTTGTTTTTAGGACATGTGCGCTATGGAACTTTTGGAAAGAATGGTATTGAAAGTGTACATCCATTTTTGCGCCAAAATAATTGGAAACATAAAAATTTAATAGTTGCCGGTAATTTTAACATGACCAATTCTGGAGAATTATTGCAAGAACTTATTGAATTGGGTCAGCATCCAAAGGAAAACACAGACACAGTGACCGTTATGGAGAAAATAGGTCATTTCTTAGATGATGAGGTATTGGATTTGTATTATAAGTTCAAACAAAAAGGAATTAGCAAAAAAGATGCTTCCCCTCTTATCGCAAAAGAATTGAATATTCAAAAAATATTAAAAAGAGCCTCCAAGAATTGGGATGGAGGTTATGCTATGGCAGGTTTAATTGGTCATGGCGATGCTTTTGTCTTAAGAGATCCGGCAGGGATAAGACCTGCTTATTACTACAAAGATGACGAAGTTGTTGTAGTTGCATCAGAAAGACCCGTTATACAGACAGTTTTCAATGTTAAAATTGATGAGGTAAAAGAAATTGAAAGAGCCCATGCTCTAATTATTAAAAAAGATGGCTCTGTTAAAACTGAACAGGTTCTGGATCAGTTAGAAAACAAAGCCTGCTCTTTTGAAAGAATTTATTTTTCTCGTGGCAGTGATGCAACAATTTATGAAGAAAGAAAAAACTTAGGAAAATTAATCTTTCCAAAAGTATTGCAAAACATTGGGTATGATTTGACCAACTCGGTTTTTTCATATATACCTAACACAGCTGAAACCTCTTTTTTTGGGATGATAGATGCAGCCGAAGAATATTTAAATAAGCATAAATTGGAAACTATATTGAAAGGGAAAAGAAGTATTTCGGCTGAGAAATTAACCGAAGTCCTTTCAGAAAGACCAAGAATAGAAAAAATAGCTATCAAAGATGCCAAATTAAGAACCTTTATTGCCGATGATAATAGTAGAGATGATTTGGTGGCACATGTTTATGATGTTACCTATGGAGTTGTTAAACCTAACGACAACTTAGTAATTATTGACGACAGTATTGTAAGAGGAACAACGCTTAAAAAAAGTATCATTAAAATATTAGATAGATTAGGTCCAAAAAAGATTGTTGTGGTCTCTTCAGCCCCTCAAATTCGTTATCCAGATTGTTACGGAATTGATATGGCAAGACTGGAAGAATTTATTGCCTTTCGAGCGGCTCTTGCATTGTTAAAAGACACCTGCCAGGAGAATATTATTGATCAAATTTACAACAATTGTAAATCTAATATCAATAGTGAGGAGCCCGAGAATTATGTAAAAGCTATGTATGATCCGTTTACCGCAGATCAAATTTCGGATAAAATAGCAGAGTTGTTAAAAACAGAAGAAATTAATTCTGAAATAAAAATAATATTTCAATCTATTGATAATTTACACAAAGCATGTCCCGATCATCTTGGAGATTGGTATTTTACGGGTAATTATCCCACAAAAGGAGGTATGAAAATAGTAAATAAGGCCTTTATTAATTTTTATGAAGGAATTAAGGAAAGAGCATATTAATACCTGTACAAATAATTAAATAAGTAATTTGATAATGATAAAAATAAATAAGATAGGGATTCCAATTGTATTGATGATATTGGTTTTCAGCTTTACTAAATGTAAAACCCAAAATGTAGATCAAAAAGTACCTTTCCGTATTTCAGAAAAAGTATATTTCTACTGGGTTGGTGGTAGAAAGGGTTCTAGCGGAACCACAATTATCATAAAAGGTGTACAAGAAACTACTAACTTGTACTTTCCAAATATTTATTTTCAAAATCACAAATACAATTTAAAGAATGAAATAAACGATGATGGTTTTATTTTAACCGCTAATATTTCTGAATTGGTCAAAGAGGGTCTCAAAATGGATGCAGACCCTGTAGGGGAATATGGAAATAAACCTCCCGCCACCAAAAAGATACCATTTGACTTAGAAAAAAATGAAGCAGTGTTGGTTTATGCTATCAATGGAAAAAATTATTACCATAAAATAACAGGCATCAAACAATTAGAAACAGTAAAATACCCTTAATATTTATAAGTTAGCACTTAAGCCAACAGACCCAACACTACCTAATTCGGCATAGATGCCAATTTTTTTATTGATAAAATACTTTAATCCCACATAGCCTGAAAGCCCGATATCACCTCTCGATAAATAACCTAGTTCTACACCTGGATATATATCAAACTGTGGAGGTAAATCCATTAAAATACCAAGGTGAACATTTGATCTGGCATAGATAAAGTAATCATTTTCGTCATTGTTGAAATAAAATGATGAACCTAAACCAATTGAAAACAAATTACTCAATCCATAATCATAGGCAACTTTGATTCCGTTTCCGTATCCATAGATATTATAACCAATACTTACCTTGCTATCTCCCTTTCCTTCAAAAGACTGTGATTGAATTTGAGAAATAGATATACAAATAATAAATATGATTATTAAATTCTTCATAGCAAAAGATTAATAATTTAATGTCTATTCTATAACGTTAAATAAAGATGAAAAGTATCAGGAAATCTAATTATTTTCAAAAGTGTTTTAATAAAAAATTAACATTTTTTTCCCATTTTATAAGAATTTTGGCACGAAAATTGATTCTTCTGTATAGACTAAGAAAGCGAAAATAAATTTAACAATAGATTAAGATATTTTTCAGAACTAAGATATTTTTTTATGTTTTCTTAGCGGTATAAAACAGACATAGTGAGAAGTTGTTTTATATAGAATGCAGGTTTTTGATTTAATGATGTAAAATGAAATATTTCTTCAAAAACAAACAACAAAAAAAGATTGTAATCGTTTTAATTTTATAACGACAAAAATATTCAAAGAGATTTAAAATAAGGTTTGGTTAGTTGATTTTGGTTGATTTATTTCAACCAGTCGTCGCCCCGAGAGATCGGGGCGATTTTTTTTACTTTTCACCCGGTGACTTTAAGCCACCAGGCGAAGATTTAAAAATCAAATTTAATACCCTGTGCCAAAGGTAATTCAGCAGAATAATTTATTGTATTAGTTTGACGACGCATATAAACTTTCCAGGCATCAGACCCAGATTCTCGTCCGCCACCTGTTTCTTTTTCACCACCGAAAGCGCCTCCAATCTCAGCACCAGAAGTACCTATATTCACATTTGCGATACCACAGTCGGAACCCGAAACTGATAAGAAATTTTCGGCATCTCTTAAATTATTGGTCATAATAGCAGAAGAAAGACCTTGCACAACCCCATTTTGTATATCGATTGCATTTTCTACACTTCCACTGTATTTTAGCATGTATAAAACAGGAGCAAAAGTTTCGTGTTGAACTATCTCAAAAGAATTTTTTGCCTCTGCAATAGCTGGCTTAACATAACAACCACTTTCATATCCTTCACCATTTAAAACGCCACCTTCAATAACTAAATTACCACCTTCTGTAACCACTTTTTCCAAAGCGGCTTCATACATTTTAACCGCATCTTGATCGATTAAAGGACCAACATGATTATTTTCATCTAATGGGTTTCCAATTCTTAATTGTTTGTATGCCGCAACTACTGCATTTTTAACTTTATCATAAATATCTTCATGAATTATTAATCTTCTAGTTGATGTACATCTTTGGCCCGCTGTACCAACCGCTCCAAATACCGCTCCGATCACTGTCATTTCTATATCTGCATCAGGAGTTACAATAATTGCATTGTTTCCACCAAGTTCCAAAAGGGACTTACCTAAACGGGCAGCAACTTTTTGAGCCACAATTTTACCCATTCTAATAGATCCTGTTGCCGAAATCAAAGGAATTCGGTTATCTGTAGTCATCATTTCTCCAACATGGTAATCTCCATTTACCAAGCAAGAGATTCCTTCCGGTAAATTATTAGCTTTAAAAACTTCCGCTGCAATATGTTGACATGCAATACCACAAAGAGGAGCCTTTTCACTTGGTTTCCAAACACAAACATCTCCACAGATCCAGGCCAACGCCGTATTCCACGCCCAAACAGCAACCGGGAAATTAAAGGCCGATATAATTCCTACAGCACCCAAAGAATGGTATTGTTCGTACATTCTATGTCCGGGACGCTCACTATGCATGGTTAATCCATGAAGTTGACGCGATAAACCAACAGCAAAATCGCAGATATCAATCATTTCCTGAACTTCACCTAATCCTTCCTGATAACTTTTACCCATTTCATAAGAGACCAATTTTCCAAGAGGCTCTTTTAATTCTCTTAATTTGTCACCAAACTGACGAACAATTTCGCCACGTTGAGGTGCCGGCATTTTTCTCCAAACTTTGAATGCAGAACCCGCAGAAGACATCATTTTTTCAAAATCTTTACTTGTTGTTGTGATAACTTTACCAATTAACTTGCCATCAACGGGAGAATAAGAATCAATAGTCTCTCCACTTGAAAAACTTTCAGAACCTGTAGATGTTCCGTTGTTTATATTTTTTACTCCTAATTTATTAAGTGCTTCTTGTATTCCAAAATCCATTGCTACAGCTTCCATATATTTATATTTTATCGTTATTAAATTTTAATCAAGACCAAATGATCTATTATAGAACTGCAAAATTAAGGGTATTTATTCTAATCAAATAAAAAAATTGAATTTTTTAATTCTTATTATAGTAGAAATAGCGATAAGGTAAAGAGTTTAGATAAAAAAAGGATTGCTTTATGTGATCTTGTTTTATAAAATCAATTAGAACCTGTAATTCAAGCCTGAATATACACCAAAGTAATAAGGTTTAAAATTACCGGAACTATTAGAATAAGTATTGAATTGGTATTTAAACATAGGAGCAATATTTATGAACCAGCTTTTGCTTAATTTGTAGTCAAGATCAACCCCTAAGTTTCCACTAAAATTAAAACTGTTTAAGTTATTTGCCTTACCCAGATCGATAGAACTATTTTGTGAAACGATAGAAACCGAATTATTGGTTAAGAAATAAGTACTAAACCCACCAACAAGATTCAACCCTACCTTTTTATCATAAAGGCTATATTTCATTTCTAATGGAAGCTCAAAATATTCGATAGACTGATTTAAATTACCACTTACGTTAGATTTATTAGCACTATTAATTTCAGGTAAATTATTTGCTAAATTATTGTTAGTTCTTAAAATAACACCAGACCTATTTGTGTTGATATTATTTGATGCATTTTTAATTGAAGAAAGTGTTGCACTTACATCTTTGGTGTTATAAGCTAGTTCCAATTTATTCACCCCCGATTGAATAAAGAACTTTTTTGATAAATGATAATTTATTTTCACCCCAAAAGACATTGCATTATCAGATGATTTTGAATTTTGAGTTAAATCATTATTCAAAGGAGATCCGCTTTGTAAGGTGTTGTAGTATACAGGAGCAACAGTTGGTCCTACAGACCATTTTTTGTCAATTGGTTTTGTTTCGCTTTTGATAATCTGTGCTTCAAATATAGAAACCATAGCATCATCATTTTTCATATTGTCATTGAAAGGATTATTTTCAAAACTACTTTCATTAATTAAACTAGGAATTGAGGCAGAAAACTCTGTAACAGGTAAAACAATATCTGTATTGGCCTTTTTTACAAAGATTGGAGTCTCTTTTTCTAGATTAATAACTTTTCTATTTTGTGCTAAAGCAGGAGAAGTTTTATCTGCACTTTCTTCACTTTCAATCAGAGGAATTTTATTTTCACTATCCACATTCGTCTTATTCACATCAGAAACCTCATTTTTAATTGAGCTAATTGAACTTTGGTTGTTATACCAGATTCCACCGGCTAAAAACAAAACAAATACCATAGCAACACCACTCAATCTTTGCCATATAGGAATAACTCTCCTTTTTGCTTGCTGAGCAATTGGGTTTTTTAAAGAATATTCAATATTGCTCCAAACTTTCTTACTGGGATCTATCTCTAAATCCTTTAAGTTTTCTTGAAAAACCCTATCTATATTTTTTCTTTCTAGCATCTTAAAACAGACCTATGGTTTGTTGTTGTTGATTTGATTCTACTTTTTCTTTTAAAATTAAACGAGCTCTCGATAAATTAGATTTTGAAGTTCCTTCGGCTATACCCATTAAACTTGCAATTTCCTTGTGAGAATACCCATCTAAAACATATAAATTAAAAACCATTCTATATCTGTCTGGTAATTCCTGAATGATTTTTAACAAATAATCTAACGAAATATCATTTTCATCAATTTCTACTTCCACCTCGTCAGGGTAATTTTCTTCTACCAAATTAAGAACCTTTTTTTCACGATAAGATTGTAATGCTGTATTGATCACAATTCTTTTCATCCATCCTTCAAAGGAACCTTTGTGTTTAAATTGATCGATCTTTTTAAAGATTGTCATAAAAGCGTCTTGTAAATTATCTTCAGCTTCAGGTTTTGTTTTAGAATATTTTAAACACAAAGCAAATAATTTACCAGCATATAACTGATAGATTTCAGATTGAGATTGAATATCTCTTTTTTTACAATTTAGTATGAGTTGTTTCAAACTCATTGACACTTAGATTTTTAATTAATAATTTGTTGTTATTCTACTATTTCAATTACAATTTAACCACTTAATTTATAGTAGTATTTATGTAAATGTTTTCGAATCCAAATTTCTTAAATTAACAATATGTTTCTTACAAAAAGAACATCTATAAAATTTGAACGTGAATCACTTGTTCATATTGCAAGCGAAATAACAGCAAAAATTACAAAAAAAATCTCTTTAACCACTATTTTTTAACAAAAATTATTCTTGTTAGGTATTTCTAAAGATGCTATTTTAAAAATAGGTTGCGTAAAAAAGACTTACTTTTGTATAAAGAACAGGCGTGTATTTTCCTCAGATATTTGAAACTCTTACTGCTAATAAGTTTAAAGAACTTGCTTTAAGAATATTTCATTACCAGTCTGTTAACAATGTCGTTTATGCTGATTTTATCAAAAAACTTGGTATTAATTCAGCTGAAGTCAAAAGTATAGATCAAATACCGTATTTACCAATTCAGTTCTTCAAAACTCACCAAATTATTTCTGGCAATGACACTGTGCAAGAAGTCTTTTTAAGTAGTGGAACTACTGGGTTGACCCAAAGCAAACACTTTGTTACAAATACAAATTTATATGTATCCAGCTTTACTATGGGATTTGAATATTTTTATGGAGCAATTGAAACTTATACAATTTTGGCACTGTTACCCAATTATTTAGAACAAAAAAATTCTTCCCTTGTATTTATGGTAAACGAGCTAATTAAAAAAAGCAATACCAAAGAGAGTGGGTTTTATTTAAATAATTTAGAAGAATTATCGTATAAATTGATAAAATTAGATAAAAAGGGAAAGAAAGTAATGCTAATTGGTGTTTCCTATGCTTTGTTGGATTTGATCGAATTGAATAAATTCAATTTAAAAAACACAATAGTTCTGGAAACTGGTGGAATGAAAGGAAGACGAAAGGAGATGATAAAAGAAGAATTACATCAGGTTTTGTGTAAAGGTTTCGGACTTGAGGAAATTCATTCTGAATACGGTATGACCGAATTGTTATCTCAAGCCTATTCCCATGGAAATGGTATTTTTAAAACCCCACCATGGATGAAAATAGTTATAAGAGATGCCGAAGATGCTTTACAGATTTTACCGGTTGAAAAAGCAGGAGGTATGAATGTTATAGATTTAGCTAATTTTAACTCTTGCTCCTTTATTGCGACTCAAGACCTTGGGAAAACACATAAAAATCAGACCTTTGAAATACTGGGGAGATTTGATAATTCAGATATTAGAGGTTGTAACTTGATGGTGGTTTAAGTACAATGAGTAAATGATAAAATGAAATAATGATAGATTGAATATCTAAAATTAAGACTTCTTCTTTTGTTATCAAGCCTTAAGAATTCGTTACTTCTAAATTTTTTGAATCGATTTTTAATAAAATGATCAAACTTAATTTGTAAAAAATCCATCCAATTAGAAGACCCAATAAGGCTCCAACTGTCACATCAATAGGAAAGTGAACACCTATATAAATACGGCTATAGGCAAACAATAAAGGCCAGATAAAGAATAAAACAGTGTATTTAAAATCCTTTTTTAAAGTGAGGTGCATAAACAAACTCACTGCTGCTGAGGTAGTTGCATGACCTGACACAAAACTAAAACTTTTGTTATTTTTTAAAATACGAATTATTTCATTAATAGAAGTGTCCCGATTGGGACGTAATCTTTCAAATGTATTTTTAATAAATACAGTAAGTTGATCTGAAAAAGTAACTAAAAGAGCAATTAGAAGTATCAAAGCGATTAACTTTTTCCATCCTAAAGATTTAAAAATCAGATAGAAAAATAATAGATAGAGCGGTATCCAACTAAACTGGTTTGTTATAACCATCCAAAAAGTATCCCAATTTTCATTGCCAAGACCATTTAGAAAAACCAGAAGTTCTTTATCTAACTGAATAAGTTTATCGAGAAAAGTCAAGCTATAAATTGCGTTTTATCGGTCCGGTTATGTCTTCAATATTATCCTGAACCTTATTCTTTATTTTTTTAACTTCTTTTTGAATGTCTTTTGTAAAATCGGTATCAATACCTTGTTTTTTTACACTGTCGTTGATCTCTTTTTTTACTTCGTTTGTTGCATTTTTTAATTGCTGCATCCCCTTTCCCAGACCTCGGGCAAGTTCCGGAATTTTATCTGCACCAAAAAGCATTACCACGATAACGAGTATAATAAATATTTCAGATCCGCTAATAAATAAAAACATAGATTGCAAATTTCTATGCAAAGATAGTGTAAATTATGATTGAATGATTCAATGATTCAATGATTGAAAAAAGTTATTTATATCGCCAACTGGTTAAATCTGCTCCTTTTGGAGCACTTATGGCAATTCGCTCCATAATTTTTGGTACATACATGGTATTATACCTCAGTCTGGAAATAGAATTAGGATTTTCTTGATCACCATTCCAACAATGCTCTGCCTTATCGCCATAATCTACTTCTCCATCATAATACGGGTCTGTAGTACTTTCTAAAAAGG